>WNFR01009425.1_pt1 | contig 10617 bp, 15 predicted proteins | sample 5400221 | NCBI WGS metagenome assembly WNFR01 (sample SAMN13153357, study PRJNA577476) | soil metagenome | isolation source: 40 cm soil under Madrone tree | place: USA:California | collected 2016-06-14 | reverse complement strand
GTCTTCCTCGGCCATCTCGATCCCGGTTTGCCTAGGGTTCAAGTTGAAGCCGAGCGCTTGCATCGAGGACCTCCGAGTCGGCGAAACAACACGGCAAGAGGCTTCCCCCGGGCCGCGGCCCCCATCGCGCGCTTCGGCCGTGACTGACACGTGAACCAGTCATGCATGGTGCCGTCGTCATCGCCCAACTTACCATTAGGCATGCTATTGCTGCGGACCGGACAATAGCGATTCCCAAACTTGAAGACGTGCGTGGTGCGTGTGGTGCAGCTTGTAGTACGGGCAAGCCAGGTTTTCCCTGAATCGGTCGGTGAGGCTGGATTATGCAGCCCTCCTTTACTTTCTTGTTTTGGCACTAACCTATTTTGATTGTAGCTTCACCCCACCTCTCATCATCACGCATTACCCCAGCCAATGGTGTGAGACACGCCAGAGATGTGACAGCAGACAGGGCATTGACACGAGAAGGACCCGGAGATGAGGTCCTTGCCCCTCTTGACGGTAAATTTAGGTGTGAGGGGACGTATTAGCACTTGGGCAGATGGGTGCGTGTATCTACGACTTCTTGAATATCCATTTTTCTTCATCCTAATTTTTCTTCGTCATCTCTTCCCACTCGCCCTTGATCAGCGTGCCGTCGCATCTCCTCGCGGCATCCAGTTCCCTATCCAATTTCTAGTTTGCTTGTCACTCGTGCGAGTGTGCCCAGTCCCTCGGAAGAAGCTCGAAGCCGTATTAAACAGCACTTGTCGACCATTACCGAATCTCGCCTCGGAACTACTTTTACAGATGATCACGTCTCTTGTCTCGCCCCCACCACCATTCCTTGCGCTCCTCACGCCACGCCCGATCCTTTTTTCGGCCTGGCAACCCAATTCCAGCAATTGTGGCCTCATTTTTCTTCTTTTCACCATGCTATTGAGCGCTTGGATATAACCTTTCCCGCGACTTCGGTGCTCTCCTCTTCAAACGGAGTCCCCAGACCTACCCAGCGACATGGATGACCAACCTCCACCCCAGCATGCAGGCGGATCTCAGACTACGTACAGTGACTCTTCCGGGCCCATTTTTTCTATGTATAACACCCGGGTACAAAAGTTTGACGAGGAGAACGTGGAGAACTGGAAGGGAAGTGCAGAAAGCATCCTCGTTTTCGTATGTATTCACCCTGTGCTGACCGTGACTATGGTCATTTACTTACCGCTCCTCGCTTTCTAGACTGGCCTCTTCTCCTCAACGGTGGCTAGTTTTATCTCCATAAGCTATCAGAACTTGCAGCAAGATCCCAACGTGACTACCCAGGCCCTCCTTGCGCAGATATCTCAACAAATTTACAATACCACTACCGCTGATATTGGTACCGCAACCCCATCTACCGACAGTTCCTTCGTCCCTTCCCCATCAGTGGTGTTTATCAACTCGGTCTGGTTCCTCAGCCTCATTCTCAGCCTCACATGCGCGCTTATTGCCACGCTTTTGCAACAATGGGCCCGCAGGTACTCCCAAATGGTCCAGCGGAACCACGCCCCCCACGTCCGTGCCCATATTCGGGAGTACTTTGCACGAGGTGCGCAGAAGTTCCTCATCTTCGAGCTTGTTGAGGTTCTGCCCTTTCTTCTTCTCGTGTCAGTATTCCTATTCTTTATCGGACTCGTCGTCTTTGCCTTCCGTGGAAACCACATCGTCGCGTATTCCGCCCTCTCTATCGTGGCGTTCTGCGCCATCGCATACACTTCCCTCACTATAGTCCCGCTCTTCTCTCACGATTGCCCCTATCAGACACCGATGACGGTCCTTCTTTGGTTCTCCGCCCAAGTATCCTCACTCTCGTTCTTCTGGGCCGCCCATCTCGTTGCTAAGGAACTGCAAGGTCGGGTGAAGAAAGTTAGTAAGGAAGTAGTTGAGTCTTTACTGGCCAAGCGGGACCAGAAGGTCAAGTCCGTCTCAGAAGGCCTGTTCCCTGTGCTCGAAAAGTCGGCCAAGCGCATCTCAAAGAACATATACGAAGCGGTGCTCGATTCAACGCTCAACTTACTTGACGAAGACAACGAACTAGAGGAATTTGCTGCGGGGATCCCCGGGTTGCGCGAGGCGAAGGCCCTTGCCCCATCTGATGGCGGCGACGATCAGCGTCGCACTATCCTCGCGGCCTTAACTGGGCCGGCAAATTTTAACAAGCCACTCCCATGGAGCATCATCGGGCTCGCAGAGCGGGTGATCACGAGTAACCTTTCAGAAGTCATCAAGCACCGAAGAACTCAGACGTGTCTGAGGGCGCTCTACTACATCCCTGGAGCGATCCGCGACGTGCTCGCACCGTACGCTGCCGACGCGTCTTCTTGCCTAGAAATCTTACCGCTTCTGGATTCGGCTGACTCGCTACAGATCGTTGACGAGTTGTGGAATACGCTTCGTGACGATGTCGCGCTTTCCGTCCGGTGCTCCGCAGCCGTGCTTACCACATTCATCATTACTCCTCCACGACCCGAAGTCTTTTTGAACCCTAGTTACCAATTCATCGGGGTCGACACCGTCGGCGAGCAGTTCCTGCGCGAGCGACTCGGAACCGGCGCCGGAGCCTATGGGGACAAGCATGTTACGCCTAACGGCAACTTTGACCCCGACACCGCACGGCTGCAGAACCTCATCTGCTTCCTCGACGACTTCAGGGCAACGTTGGGGTATGAGAGCGTGCCTGGCCCCACGCTTCCTGTGTTTCGTGAGGAGTGTGACAAGCTCCTCCAGGAGCGCAGCACGGCTCGTTCCGACCTCAACACACGCAGCCACCACCACGCGTCGCCGGCATTCATTTTTGCTGCGCAACACGACCTCATTGCGCTCACACTCGAGATCCTCGTGCGGGATTCCGTAGCAGCTGCGGCGCTGCCACAGCGCGAGGCGTTCCATGCTGCGTATAAGGAGCTCGGGCAGATGGCACGAGAACGGGCAGCGAAGCGGGAAAATGAACCGGAAACTCTGGTCGAACTCGTTGACAGCGCAGAGATGGTGTGGCGCTCGCTAGAACCCGTCGCGCAAAGCCTTCGCTTACAGATGGACGACACGCCGACGCCCCGCAATGATGATGATTCTTCTCCATCTCCGACCCCCACTCAGCAACACGGGACAGCTGTGGGTGAGGGCGCTAGCGGTGTTGCGCTGGCAGGCAAGGCTCGGAGAGGATCTGGGCGCCAACCAACCCTTCCGATGACCTCGAGCGCTTCGTTGTCAACGTTGCCTCCGGTTTCGGAGGAGGGCCGTCTAAATTCACCGTCCGCGCTTGTGTGAGTACGTTGACGATTGTCCCTTCGTTTGTTATCTCTCTATGCAGTCCTTCCTTTCCACAGAATACATATCTGAAATACTATCCCTTTGTACCCTCCCCCATAAACTTGAACTTTTGTATATTCCCTGGACCCTGTATGTCTACTTATGAGGCCACACATCCATAACCCTTGCCACCGCACGCGAACATATATAATATAATACATGTACCCAACGTTCGAGTTGCTGCGAGACGATCTGAGCAAGGGGGTGAGACTCAACTTCACTGCGCGCCGAGGATGACGATTGGAACCTCGCTATCGGGAAGGCCTGCCGCGGCCAGCGAAGCTTGAGGTACGGCTGTGATTGAAGACTCTGCCCGTAGTTACCATGGGTGTGATAGAGTGAGTGCCAGTGTACATAACCGTAGTCAAATACTAACCGTGGTACCGGTCAACAACCAGTGTACATAAACACGTGACCGTCAGGTGCGAAGTCCGAAAATCCGACTTCAGACCCCAGACAAATCCATACACGTCGATCTCTCCCTTAACTCGGCGCTAGGCTCAGTTACTCTGAATTTACTGTATTGTCAAAGAGTTCTGTTCTGTCCGAGGGTGGCGCGGCGTATGGGCTCGGATGGGCTTGCTCCCGACAAGCATCTCTTCTCTGCTCTCCAGTGCGGATCGCATATGAGTCCAAAACATGCGAGAGAGCATCGACTAGATTGAGATTTGGATCTCCCATGATAGTGGAGTTCACTGACACGAGGCATCCAAATTTCACTCTAGTCGCGGGTTCGGACACCGCAATACGAGGTTTTGAGATATGTGATTGGCAATTTGGTGTTGTACTTTATCCGCGATGCTCGTCATGCTTTGTGTTGCCCCCGGCAACGTGCGCCCGCGTGTCGATTTCGAGAGCCAAGTGCTGCGTCGAGACAGCACACTCCTGATATGAATAGCCTGAGTCACTGCTGATAAAGTAACTTCTCTGTGTCGCGGCGGATTCAAGGATCTTGGACTGGTGTGTAGGTCACTGTGATCCATACAAAGTACTCCATCCCATCTATAAGACACAAGGGTGTGTGAAAGAAGATACGATGTACAACGGATTGTCCCATTCGCGTGACGCATTTGATTACATCCTCAATAAGTTTTGTATTTAGTAAGCATCTTGCTGTTGCCATACGGCAAGATGCTTAATAAATACAAATTTTGCGCACCTTGTGGTTAAACCCGAGATCACTGAAAGGGTGTGATGAGCTGAGTTTACGATCCCTCTTATAAGAGGGATCGGTGCTTTGGGGGATTGGGAATTGCGATAATTTGCTGTTTGTAGAGAGAAAAAACGACATGAACGAAGCCCCGAATAGCCCAACGAAGTTCACCGAAGTTCGATGAAGTTGTTCCGTTTCAATTTGAGTTCTCTTTTGGAATCATCAAGCAATGGGCTTCATCGAATGCGATGGAAACGGTTGGAGGGTTCAAGTTGTTTTTTGGGTCGTTGGCTTAACAAAGAGCTTCGCTACGAGCTCGACGAACGCGGGTCGCACACTGGCATGTTCAATACCGACTGTAATGTTCTTATTTTCAAGATGTAAGAACACTAAATTTATTCGGGAGATGGGAGGCTTACCTCTCGGACTGCAGAAATCCCGTTGCAAAATTTGCGTCACCAAATTTGCAATGGGATTGCCCCCCACTTCATTCGCAATCCACATTTTTGTCCATCTGTCATATATTCTGGGAAGTACATAACAGCTGGACAAAAATGCGAATTTATTCACTCGGATCGTCTGTTGGCCACTTTCAACTCGTCCTCAAGGACCTCCAGGGTCTTCTCGAACAACACGATGAGAAGATGATGCATTTGATTTTTGTCCTTGTCTTCACCTTCACATTTTTGGCGAATGTCAAGGTCAGCAGGAAGAAAACTTGAAAACATGGGTGTGAAGAGGCCATAAGGGTAAATGGCCATAAGGATAAATGGTGGACGATACAGCATGGTTGTTGACTGTTGCGTGATCTCGGGCCGGTACTGATTCACCTGAAACTCTTTTCCCTCCCCTTTCTAACGAGCTTTTCCTTCTCCCTCTCCTCCCATTGTCCTCATGAGCGGTTCTCTGTCTTGCTCATGGAGAACACAGGCCATCTGACGGCTCACGACAACAATGGGAGGCCGGTCTTTTCTCCTCTTCTTCGCCTCCCTGTTTGTAACCCTGCCCAGGAGATTAAGTACGGATCGAATATGCGTCGTCTTCTGTGTACACTATGTACGTATCGCTTCCTTTTTCTGCCCTTGTTCAAGCTTATCTAACGGGTTTTCAGTGACCACCCCCACGTTCTGTCCCTCGTTCTTCCTCTTGTTTGTCAAGACCTGTTGACACTTCACCATATGCACGCGGCATCACCTCTGGTGTGGCTCACATCAGCCAGTCCATTGATCTGTCACCAAGCCACTGCAGCTCTTCCACTTCTCCTTTAAGGGATTCGCGGATGTGAAGGTTCCATGAAAATGATCCTCACATTGACGTACTCCTTCACGGAGAAGTGCGAGAACTGGGCGACTCGGAAACATTTCACGGTTTTTCTATCCCCGGATTGTCAATAAAAGCACGCTCAGCCACTTACCACCTCGTCGAAACATGTGATCATATCCTATTAACGCGTTCTATGGTCGATATGACGCAACACGTTCCCGATTCACTTGTCAAGCTTACCAACTCGTCGCTGTGAATACACACACATTGACAGCCCTCGGACACGGTGGTCATCCAATTGGCTACGAGCACGCGAATAACGAGGATCGCTGCCAGTGTTGTGTTATTATAGTCCATGTATCCGGCACTCCTTTGCGTGTGCTATCGCGTTCGTGCTTCTCACCCTTGATAGGGCTTGCAAATTCCGCCGAAAATCTCAGAATTAACGTTTGAGTAATTTCTTGTTCTTGTCAAAAGGGCGGACAACGTAATTGACCAGTGGGCGGACCCGAATATCCCCACTTGAACTGTTAGACTCGATTGTGAAATTTCTCTTGTGAGTCACTACTTAGTGAGCCTCCCATCCAGCACTAATATTATAGTTGTAGACGTTCCGCGAGGTTATTCAATTTCAATTTCGTTTCCGTTTCCGTATCGTTTCTGATACAGTAGAGTTCTCCCTTGTGCGATTCACGACGTGACGCTTGCTGATTGTACTACAGTGATTATCGCGGATACGACTGCGATCTTATGACCGCGGGCTCGGGTACAGTGGCAGGGAAAACCTCGTGTCGTCCAGATCGGGTGTTTTTTCGAGCTGGCCAGATTCGGTGGCTCGGGGCACAGGATACTCCATACAAGCACCGCAAACTGCTGCGGGGCAATTACTGTATCCCCAAGTCGGAGTCATCCCCAAGCAAGTCGGAGTCAGTGTCCCCGAGTCATTGGAACTAGAACCAACCTGCTACTTCTGCTCGAGTTGTGGTATAAAATTTGCCCATTTAGAACTTTTAATTCGTTACCCTTTCTCCCATATTTCCACGCATTCCCCCGCTGCCCGCAGCGGGCAGGGCGGGCCAGGCATAGATTGACGCCCGGGGCATACGCATCATCGAATCCTGCAAGATTCGATGCCGATTCCGCATCGCGAATGCGCAGCCACCCTCCGCCGTCGACATGTCTGCATCCCCGGTCCCAAATTACTATACGCGGACTCGCGCGATATCCCTCCTGCGCAATTGTGAACATTGCGGCGGGCTGAGCCCTTATTCTGGGCGCTTCCGCAGGCGCATTCAGTGCCTTCATTCCGCGCAGCTAATCACTAGAGCCAATGGCGCCTTCTCTATGCTGTTTGACAGCCTGTGAGACATCCGCAGCCGCAACTGCCTGACTATACCTTTACCTACTTAACCCTCTCTCGCCGAGTAGTGCACCTACTTGGGGCGTTAGCTCTTCTCTCATTCCCTCTCGTACTCTATCAACATCGGTCTTTCGCAACTTCATTTTGTTTATACATGCCTCCAAGAGAAGCACCCCCTGACGGAGGTCGTGGTCGTGGCGGTCGCGGTCGTGGCGACCGTGGTGGTGGTGAGCGTGGCGGTCGTGGTGGTGGGCGTGGCGGAGGTGGTCGTGGCGGTCGTGGGGGCGGCGGAGGCGGCGGAGACAGAGGTGGTTTCCGCGGCGGGGACCGTGGAGGCGGAGGTGGTGACAGAGGTGGTTTCCGCGGCGGGGACCGTGGAGGGGGAGGAGGAGACAGAGGTGGTTTCCGCGGCGGGGACCGAGGAGGCGGTTTCCGCGGTGGGGACCGAGGCGGACGAGGCCGTGGAGACCGCGGCGGCGGCGGCGGCGGCAGGGGTCGTGGCGGTGACCGCGGCGGCTATCGAGGCCGCGGCGGTGCCCCTCCCGCCCCGCTCCCGTTAACGGTGGGTCAGGCAGATCCAACACCCACCCTCCCTGCGGCCCATGTTCAAGCCGTTGGCGTCAGGCGCCCTGACTTTGGGACCGCGGCGACCACGACTATAAGGCTCTACAGCAACCACGTTGAAATCAGGCTGAAGCCAGGTATGATTTACCACTATGACGGTAGGTCTAACTATTATCTTCCATCCTCAAGAGCATGTAGTTGACGGACTCGCCGCACTCTCTGCCACGATTTAGTTGGTGCGTTTATGAACGCTTCTTGTCGTGAATCTTGCGGGCCACTGACCACCGTCGTTGTTCAGTTATTCTTCCGGATAGGGAGCGTCCCATTGAAAGAAACTACGAGATTATTCGGGCATTTCAAACCCAAGTCGAGGCCCGTCTCACTGCGCGGCCCGGGGTATACGATGGAAAGAAGAATTTCTTCACTACGTTTGATCTTGAATTTGAGTCTGGTGCGCAGGAGGCAAGTGTTTGAGCTCGATACTATTCTCTGTCTTTTAGCTCACTTGTCCTCCTTTTTTCAAGTATATTGTGCCCGTAGGCCCTCCCTCCCCAGGACAGCATGGCCATGGACAGCAACAGCACGTCCAAGAGTTCAGTGTTCGCCTTACTCTTGTGAACGCCATAAATCCCGAGTACGATGGCTCTTCCTCCCACCGGGCGGACTGATTGATGCTCATCCAATTTCTAGGGTCCTCCAGCGCCATGTAGCAGGCGAACAGACACAGGATAATGCGATATCGACCACCTTGATTGTATGCGCAACCTCTCTTACTTGTTGCGCGCTCATTCATAGCGATCATACATAGGCGCTGAATCTTGCGGTTCGCATGGCACCAATGGAAAACCCAAGATGCGCTTTTAACACGCGCGCCATATTTACTGATGCAATAAAGAGGGACATAGGAGGCGGAATCGATCTTTGGAGAGGTTATTTTCAGTCTGTGCGGCCCGGAAACGGCCGTCTGTTGCTCAATATCGATACGGCTACTGGTGTCACGTACAAGCCGGGAAGGTTGATGGATCTGGCCCTCGAAGTTCTTAGAAAACGTCAATACAACGCCCTCGCGCCTCGGAGTGGCCTTCCCGAGCGCGAGCGTATGCGCCTTCAACGCTTTCTTTCCGGAATAAAGGTCTTGACGCCGCACAGTCCACACCACCCGGGAAAGCGTCGTCTAGTCAAGAAACTGTCCCGACTAGGTGCCCGGGACGAGACATTCGAGATCGAGGAAGGTCAGACGATGACAGTGGCGGAATATTTTCTCCACCAATACAACATAACCCTTATGTACCCCGATGTGGTATGCGTAGAGGTATGTGCACGGTCCACCCTTTCAGAGTACGTTGGCTCACCGTCCTCCAGCTCTCGACTCGGGCGATGATCCCGCTAGAGTTATGCGTGGTCCCCCCGGGTCAAATTGTACGTAAACAGATGTCCCCGGATCAGGTCAACGATATACTAGGATTTTCGACTATGGCACCTCGCGAACGCTTTGATAATATCCGGGAGGGCTTGGCCGTATGTCTTAACACCATGATCTCCACTATATTCGTTGACCAGTTCGCCATTAGGTGCTGCAACACGGACAATCCGATTACGTCCGCCAGTTCGGCATGGACATTGGAAACGACCTCATGAGTCTCACGGGCCGCGTCCTCAAGTCAGTGACACTTAAGTATAATACCGCTTCTAGGCAGCCTGAGGCTGTGCGTCGTTTTCTCACCCCATTTGGCGACGCAATGATCCTATTATCCCCTTATCCAGAAACCCCGCGACGGCGCATGGAACCTGTGAGTCGATTCGATTCCGAGTCACCGCTTACCGCTTAGCGACGCTCTTTCCCAAAAGGATCGACAAGTTCCTGTACAAGCCCGTCACCATCGAAAACTGGATAGTTGTAATCTATGAGAGCATGCGCCATTTCAACCAACGCGGTGCGGATAAAACGATAAATGACATGGTGCAGGGCTGCGAAAATCTCGGTATGTGTTTCGTTGCCTATTCGCTTCATCCTTCCAACGAGATTGTCTGACAGCAACTCCGCGAAGCCTGCGAGGAGTGTCGGCTATCTACGAAGAGTCTCCCGTCGCTCGTTGTTGTTATCCTCCCAGATAGCGGCAACGAGAATATATATACCGCCATCAAATTGTAAGTGCCGATTATACATACCAGTCGAAGCCCGGTTCTTACGCGGCTGTGGCCAGTTTCGGCGACGTTTCGGTAATTGATAACTAGCTTGGCAGTTGTTTTCGTGTGCTGATCTCTGCTGCATAGCATGGCATCCCGACTCAGTGTATGAAGTCTTCGAAATGCGTCCGTGCGAAAGCCCAATACTACGCAAATGTCACATTAAAGTAAGAGAGAGGTCGCTTCCTCGTCGGCGCCCTGACATTTCCATAAATAGGATCAACGTCAAGCTCGGAGGGATGAACGCCATCGCGGAGCCCCGGGACGCCTCTTTCCTCTCCGACCCCGCAAATCCCACTATGGTGATGGGCGGGGACATCACGCATCCGCCTCCGGGGAACCGCGGACGCCCATCGTTCGCTTCTTTGGTCGGGAGTATCGACAAGAACGCAGTGCAGTATGCCGCTCGAATGAGTGTGCAGTCGACCCCGCAAGAGGTCATCGAAGACCTCGAGAATATGTGTGTGGTGCGTCGTCCCCTCTGTTCTTCACACGAGCGCGGATGACGACCTGGATATATTCCAGCACCTGTTCCAGAAGTACAGAGAGTCCATGGGGCAGCTTCCGAAGCGAATCTTGTTCTATCGGGGTACGTAACCCAGTCCACGTGCTTAGCATGTGCGTGCTCAACAAAATATTCAGATGGCGTCTCTGAAGGCGAATTTCAATCGACTCTCGACGAGGAACTCAAGGGTATCCGAAGTACACCCCCTCCATTCGCCCCCACACATATCACGTTATCCTAACACCTGTAACCCGCCAC
>WNFR01022059.1_pt1 | contig 10618 bp, 7 predicted proteins | sample 5400221 | NCBI WGS metagenome assembly WNFR01 (sample SAMN13153357, study PRJNA577476) | soil metagenome | isolation source: 40 cm soil under Madrone tree | place: USA:California | collected 2016-06-14 | reverse complement strand
CAGCGCCATCGGCGAGCGGAATTCACCGCCGGCGCCGAACGCCAGCGCCGATGGCATCATGCCGGCCGCCATCGCGATCGTGGTCATGACGATGGGGCGTGCGCGCTTCATGCCGGCGTCGATGATCGCGACCTCGCGCGGCTTGCCTTCGCGCATCGATTCGACCGCGAATTCCACCATCATGATGGCGTTCTTGGTGACGATGCCCATCAGCATCAGGATTCCGATCCACACCGGCGTTGTCAGCTGCTTGCCGGTCAACAGCAACGCCACGATCGCGCCGCCGATCGAGAGCGGCAGCGAGAACAGGATGGTGATCGGCTGCAGGAAGGTTCCGAACAGCAGCACCAGCACCGCGTAGACCATCATCAGCCCGGCGGTGATGGCGGTGGCAAAGCCTTCCGACAGCTCGTTCAGGCTCTCGGCATCGCCGGAAGGGCTGACCTTGACGCCCTTCGGCAGGCTTTTCATCACCGGCAGTTCGTAGATCTTTTTGGTGGCGTCGCCGAGCGCCGCGGAGCCGACGAGGTCGGCGGCCACGGTGGCCTGGCGTTCCCGGTCGTAGCGGTTGATGCTGGTAGGGCCCTGGTCGAGCTTGATATCGGCGACCACCGATAGCGGTACGCCGCCCTTTTCGCCGTGCTGGCCCAGCGGCACCCGCAATTGCTCGAGCAAGGCGAGATCGCCACGGGCGCCGTCTTCGAGCTGGACCCGGATCGGCACCAGCCGGTCGCCGGCGTCGAATTTTGCGAGCGCCGGACCGACGTCGCCGATAGTGGCGACGCGGATCGTCTGCGACAGGCTTTCGGTGGAGACCCCCAACCGCGCAGCCAGGTCCGCCCGCGGCTGAATACGAAGTTCGGGCCGGTCGAGCGCGGTCTCGGAAATCACGTTGGCAATCAGCGGGATTCGCTTCATCTGGGTCGCCAACTCGCTGGCGACGTTGGCGACGATGTTGCTGTCCACACCGGTAACGACCAGCGATATCGCGCGCAGGCCGTTCTCGTCGAGGAACCAGAAGCGGATATCCGGGACGCTTTCCAGTTCTTTGCTGATCGCAAGCTCAAGCTCGCGCTGTGTGATCTTGCGTTCGGTCTTCGGCGTGTAGTTGATGATCAGCGCCGCGCGGCGCACCTCGAACGTCCCTGGCGGCACGCGCCCGCCGTCGACGAAGACGTTCTTGACCTCCGGCCGCTTGCGCAGGCGCGCGACGATTTCCTCGGTTATCTTTTCGGTGTAGGCGAGTTGCGAGCCTGGCGGCAGCTCCATTGCGAGCAGCGAGCGCGCGGTGTCCTGCGCCGGCAGGAAGCCTTGCGGCAATAGCGTGATGCTCCAGATCGAGGCCGCGAAGATTCCAAAGCCGATCAGCACGGTGATGAAGTAATGATGGACCGACCACGTCACCAGTCTGGTGTAGGTTTGCAGCAAGCGCGGCGGCCGCGGGTCGTCGTGCCCATGATGCTTCAGGAAATAGGCGGCCAGCACCGGCGTCACGAAGCGGGCGGCCAACAGCGAGAAGAACACCTGCACCGATACCGTGATGCCGAATTGCTTGAAGAACTGACCGGCGATGCCGGACATGAAGCTTGCGGGCGCGAAGATCGCGATGATGGTCAGTGAGATCGCGATGACGGCCAACCCGATTTCGTCGGCGGCCTCCAGTGCGGCACGATAGGGCGACTTGCCCATCCGCATGTGGCGCACGATGTTCTCGATCTCGACGATGGCGTCGTCCACGAGAATGCCGGTGGAGAGCGTAATGGCAAGGAAGCTGACCAGGTTCAGCGAAAATCCCAAAATGTCCATCGCCCAGAATGCCGGGAAGATCGACAGCGGCAGCGAGATCGCGGCGATGATGGTGGCTCTGATGTCGCGCAAGAACAAAAGCACGATGATGACGGCGAGAATGGCGCCTTCGAACAGCGTCGAGATCGCGGCTTCATAATTGCCCTTGGTATATTCCACCGAGGTGTCGATCAGCTTGAGGTCGACATCGGGATAGGCGATCTTCAGCGCATCGATGCGCTTCTGCACCGCCGCGGCGACGACCACGTCGCTGGCGCCCTTCGAACGCTTGATGCCGAGCGCCACCACCGGCTCGCCGTTGAAGCGTGCGAAGGTGCGGCGGTCGGCGATGGTGTCGGTGACGGTGCCGAGATCGTCCAGCCGTACTTCGCCGCCGCCGAACAGCGGAATCATCGTCCCGGCGAGATCGTTGAGGGTCTTGGCGCCGGCCAGCGTCCGGATCGCCTGGTCGTTCTTTCCGATCTCGGCCCGGCCGCCGGCGAGATCGACATTGGTGCCGCGCAGGCTTTGGCTGACGTTGACGGCGGTCAGGCCCGCGGCCTGCAGCCGGTCGGGGTCGAGCGAGACCAGGATCTCGCGCTCGACACCGCCGATACGCTCGACTTGGGCGACATTGCGCACGCCCTGCAGCGCGCGCTTGACGACGTCGTCGACGAAATAGGACAGCTGCTCGGGCGTCTTGCCGGGCGAGATCGCGGCATAGGTGACGATCGGCAGGCCGATCACGTCGACCCGCTGGATCAGCGGCTCGTTGACGTTTTGCGGCAAATTGCTGCGGACGCGGGTGACGGCGTCCTTGACGTCGTTCAGCGCCCGGTCGGTGTTGGTCTCGAGCGCGAACTGGATCGTCGTCAGCGACAGCCCGTCGGTGATCGACGATGAAATGTGCCGCACGCCCTCGACGCCAGATACGCCGTCTTCGATGGTCTTGGTGACCTGCGATTCCAGCTCGGCCGGGGCGGCGCCGAATTGCGATACCGCGACCGAGATCACCGGGATGTCGGCGCTGGGCAGGCGCGTCACCGCGAGCTTGGTAAAACTGACCCAGCCCAGCACCAGCAGGATGATCGAAAAAACGATTGAGGGAAGCGGGTTTCGGATCGACCATGCCGAGATATTGAGAGCCATCAGCGTTCCCGCGTTCGATCGAGGTCCTCGGCGAACATGGTCTTGATCTGGTCGCCGTCATGCAACGAGGTACCGGCGTCGGCCACGACGATTTCGCCCACGTCGAGGCCCTCAAGGATTTCCGTGCTCGTGTCGGACACCAGTCCAACCCGGACTTTTCGCGTCTCAACCGTATTCCCTTTGACCACTTGAACGGTCAGATGGTCAATGGCGGTACGGGGAACGGCGACGCCGCAGCTGCGCTTGGCGTCGATGTTGGCGCGGGCAAACATGCCAACCCTGAGCGACGGGTTGTTGGCGAGCGATATCCTGACGTGGCCGAGTTGGGTGGTACGATCGATTTGCGGCGAAACCAGCCTGACGCGTCCCACCAGGTCCGGCGCATTATCCCGGCTTATTCGCGCCGTCGCTCCCGGATTGAGCTTCAGCACGTGGATGCTCGGCACCTCGGCATCCAGTTCGATTTCGTTGTTGATGGAAATTCGAAACATCGGTCCGGCCTGCGGCGAGGCCGGCGCTCCAACGACGGTCCTGACCTCGGTGACCAGTCCGGCAGCCGGAGCGCGCAGCGACGTCAATGCGGGCCTTGCGCCGCTGGGGGCTCCGGGCTGCGCCGGTGCCGGCGTAAGCCGGGCCAGTTCCTGATTGTCGGTGACCATGTCGCCTTCGCGGACCAGAAGCTCGGAAACCCTGGATCCTTCCTGGTCGACCCCGACAACCGCTTCCCTGCGCGGCACGATAAATCCGGTGACCCGCACCATGTCGGAGAAACAGGCATTGGTGGATTTCGCGACGATGACGAGGGCGTTGCCCGGCGTGTCCTTTTCCTCAGGCCGCGCACGATGCTCGATCCAGTAATATCCGCCCGCCAGAGCAGCAACGAAGACCACCACTGACGCAGGTTTGAGGTATTCGGAGAGCATCATCGCCGGATCAATCCAGACCTGTTTCGTGAGGAGAAATAGCTAGAGCAGGATGATATTAGATCGAAACCGCACACTCAAACTATCCCTGTCATCCAATTGCTTTTCGTCATGGCCCGGCTTCGTCCCGGCCATCCAGGTCTTTCCCATCCACGTCTTTCTGTTAAGTGCGCTAAGACGTGGATGCCCGCACAAGGCCGGGCATGCCGCGCTTGGTATTTGGTCTGAAGTGTAGCCGCAAAACTTTACTCGGCGCCACGCGGTTTACTTGGACGCGGTAGCCAAGGGGCAAATCGGTCACGGCCTCGGCTACTTCCCCGTTTGTCTTCGGCGCCTGCGCCGGGGTTCGAGGAAACGCCGGTCCTTCAACTGAAATAATCGTCAACGTACGCCGTAACTCGCGAATTCCTTAACAATATTGGGATCCATGGCTTTCGCATTGGATATATCCAATTCGCCCTCCGAAATCGAGCCGTTGCGCTGCTTGGCAAGGCCCCGCCCGTACAGCGACGACGTCAATCTCGGATTGATCTTGAGCGCGGCATCAAAATCGGCAATCGCGTTTTTCGTCTGTCCGCCCTTGAGGTTAACAAGGCCGCGGCTGTCGAGGGCGTCGACGAAATTCGGGCGTAGCCGGAGCGCCTCGTTGCAATCCTTCAGGGCAGCCTGCAGGTCGCCGATGACGGTGCGCGCCCAGCAGCGGTTATTGAAGGCTTCGACGTCCTTGGGGTTCAGCCTGATCGAGTCGTCGAAATCCTTGATGGCAAGGCTGTAGGCCCCCTTGCTGGCGTAGACCTGTCCGCGCCGATAGAGCGCGCTCTGATCGTTCGGATTGTCGGCGAGCTTGGCGGTCAGGCTTTTGATGGTCGGGTCATCGGCCAGCGCCGCCGCCATCGATCCGTCATTTTTGTCCGCCTCAACCGGCTTTGTAGGCGCAGGGTCAACGCGCGGCAGCGGCGAGGGTTCGGGGGCGGGAGGAAGCGTCGCCACTGCCGGACCGGATGGCCGCCCGCTTGCGCCGGGAATAAACGAAAAGTCCTCGGCCAATGAGGATGAAATCCACGGCACCTGCTCGCTGCGGGATGCGCGGGTGACGCCGACGCGGGTCCGGTTGAGCGTCTCTTCGGCCATCAGGTCGGGAACGCGGATTTCCTTGAGCAGCTCCTGCACGAACAGGCTGTGATCGCCGCCATTGTCAGAGATGACGGAACTCAGCGCCGCGGAATACATCACCAGCGTTCCGTTCGGCGCAATCACCGGCGCGAGGCCGGCAGAAAAACTGCGGAACCGGCGCTCGAATGGATTGCGCTTGCTGGCGTCGATCAGGGCGATCTTGACGCCTGCGCCGCGACTGTTGATTTCGCCCAGAACCGTCTCAAGGCTGAAGCCGTCGCGGCGGACATCGGCTTCGGTCCAGATCTGGGCATCGACCGGGATCATGAAGCTCTGGCGGCTGGACTGGACGCCGAACCCGCTGAAGAACACCAGCGCGACGGAGCCGGGCTTGATGCGTCCGTAGAGGCGCTCGAAGGCGCGGCGCATCGCGTCGCCGGTCAGATTTTCTCCGACCTCGACGTTGAAGCCGTCGCGCTTGAGCTCTTCGGCGACGTTGCGGGCGTCGTTGATGGGCTCCTTGAGAGGCGCTTCGGCGTCGGGATATTTCGCGTTGCCGATGACAAGCGCAAACCGGTCGGCGCCCGCCGCTACCGACGGGAAAATCGGTGTGACCGACAAAACAAAGATCACAAGCAATGCGAGACGAATTCTCATGCCACGGCGGTCCAACAAACAGGGCGCCGATTCCAGCTTGCGCCTCGACGACCTTACTCTGCGCAAACCGCATTATCAAACCGGGTAGGCAAGCCCTGTCAACTGTTTGCAATGCCGCCGGCAATCGCGACAATTAACCGCAACGAGGCTTGCTAGCCTTGGCAGGATCGCATTCAAAGCCGCCGGTTACCGAAGGCTCAAGTTTGACCTTTGCGGACGACGGTGGCTCTGTACGGTGATCGGCCAATCGCGAACCTGAGAAAAAGTGGAACCGATGGGAAGCACCTACGAAATCTACGCCATCCGCTATGCGACGATGTCGCCGCGCACGCCCCACATGAACCATCTCCTGCCGGATCCGCACGAGACCGCTGGCGCGCTTCGGCGTCCGGGCCGACGACATCAGGGATGTCGTGGTCACGCATCTGCACTACGACCACGCCGGGAATCTCGATCTCTTCCCCAACGCGCGATTTCATTTGCAGGACCGCGAGATGAGCTACGCCACCGGACGCTGCATGTGCCACGGTGTGCTGCGTCACCCCTTTTCGGTGGAGCACGTCACGCTGATGGTCCGTCACGTCTTCAGCGAGCGGGTCTGCTTTCATTCTGGTGATGGCGAGGTTGCGCCCGGCGTGACGCTGCATCGCGTCGGCGGCCATTCCGACGGCCTGCAGGTGGTGCGGGTCGAGACTGCGCGAGGTCCGGTGGTGTTGGCGTCGGACGCTTCGCATTACTACGCCAACATGCATCGCCGCAGTCCGTTTCCGATCATCTATAATCTCGGCGACATGTTCGAGGGATGGGAAATCGTCGAGCGTCTTGCCGGCCATCCCGACCGCGTCATCCCCGGGCACGATCCGATCGTGACCGAAATCTATCCGCGCGCCAGCGACAAGGTCGACGCCTATTCGTTGCACGTGCAGCCATCGCGCTCGTTCGTGAAATAGTCCCGGGTTATCCGGGGCGGCGCGAAGCGCGTGTCCCGGAATGACCGGACACAGCGCCTGCCCTCATCCTGAGGAGCGGCGTCTTCGCGTCTCGAAGGATGGCGGCATATGCGCTTCTCATGGTTCGAGACGCGCGCAAGGGGCGTTCTCCTCACCATGGGGTACCTGCCTTCAATAACCCCCCGTCTTGCTCGCTTCCTTGCTGGTTTGCACCAGATCGAGGCTCTTCTCGATCTTGCCGAGCATCAGCGCGAAATCTTTTCGCTCCTGCGCGGAGAGGCACGACAGGATCTCCTGCTCCTTGCGCAGCAGACGCGGGATCAGCTCCTCGTATAGCGCTTTGCCCTTCCGCGTCATCCGCAACCGGTACTCGCGGCGGTCGTCTTCGTTTTCGACGCGTTCGATGAGTTGCCTCCTCAGCAGCGCCGTGACCGCGCGGCTGATGGTGGATTTGTGCGTTCGGGTGCAATGCGCAATATATTGCGCGCTGCACGCATCGTTGCGGAAGCCGAGCGTTGCCAGCACGCGCCATTCCGGAATGTCCAGGCCGTAGCGTTCCTGATATTCGCTCGACAGCGCGGCGCTGGCCTCGGCCGCCAGCCGGTTCAGCCGGAACGGAACAAACCTGAAGAGGTCGAGTCGGGCCAAAAAATGGCTCCAATTTCAGTTGACGCCGGAACGTCCGAGGCGTTTAGATAGTTGCAAGTGAGACTATCTTAAGCCGGACGCCGTCCCTTGGCCAGAGCAATGTGAACGCATGGCGCAGCAGTCCAAAACCCGGTTCGGCTATCGCCGCCACGCCGATCAGGATCGGATCGGCGCTAATGCGGCTGAACATCCCGTTGTCGTCGTCGGCGCCGGACCGGTCGGGCTGTCGCTCGCGATCGATCTGGCGCAACGCGGCCTGCCTGTCGTGCTGCTCGACGACGCCGACCGGATTGGCGAGGGGTCGCGCGCGATCTGTTTTTCCAAGCGCTCTCTTGAGTACTGGGATCGGCTCGGCGTCGGCAGCCGCATGGTCGGCAAGGGTGTGGTGTGGAGCGTCGGCAAGATTTTTCACGGCGCGTCGCTGCTCTATCAATTCAATCTGCTGCCGGAGGAGGGGCACAAGCGGCCTGCCTTCATCAACCTCCAGCAATTCCATGCCGAAGCCTATCTGGTGGATCGCGTACACGAGCTTCCTGCGATCGACCTGCGCTGGCGCAACAAGGTGATCGGGTTAGAACAGCGCAACGATCATATATTGCTGGCGGTCGAGACCCCGGACGGACCCTATCGGATGCGCGTGAACTATGTCGTCGCCTGCGACGGCGCGCGATCGTCGTTGCGGCAAATGGTCGGTGCAGAATTCGCAGGCCAGGTATTCGAGGATCAATTTCTGATCGCCGACGTCAAGATGTCGGCCGAATTTCCGACAGAGCGCTGGTTCTGGTTCGATCCCCCGTTTCACGCCGGGCGGTCCGCACTGCTGCACAAGCAGCCCGACGACATCTGGCGGATCGATCTGCAACTCAATCCGGATGCGGATCCTGCGGTCGAGAAGCGGTCGGAAAATGTGCGGCCACGAATCGCGCGTATGCTCGGGCATGAGAAGTTCGACTTTGAATGGATATCGCTTTACAAATTTCAGTGTCGTCGGATGGATAAATTCATCCACGGCCGCGTGATCTTTGCCGGCGATGCCGCGCACCAGGTCTCGCCGTTCGGCGCCCGGGGCGCCAATTCCGGTCTGGAGGACGCCGAGAACCTGGCGTGGAAACTTGACCGCGTGCTCAAGAGGTTGTCGCCGGAAGCATTGCTCGAGAGCTATCACATCGAGCGCAGCGCTGCGGCCGACGAGAACATCCGGGAATCGACCCGCTCTACCGATTTCATGGCGCCTGGCTCCCGCCGGGAGGCGCGGTTGCGAAAGGCGGTACTGTCGCTGGCCAAGGAAACCGAATTCGGCAAACGCATGATCAACGGCGGACGGCTCTCGGTGCCCTCGATCTATGATTCGCCGCTTTCGACCGCCGATTGCGATGCGTGGGGCGGCGGCCCGCGGCCCGGCGCTTCCATGCTCGATGCGCCGGTTGCCGCGCGCGCCGGCGACCTCACGTTTTTGACCGAAGCCTTCATCAAAGCGGGAGCGGGGTTCACACTGCTCGAGTTTGGCAATGGCGTTGCGGCTGACCCGCCCGATGGCGTTGGCGTGATCCGTATCGGCGGCCAGGATGGTTTCTTCGATTCTGCTGGCTTGGTCGGCGCGCGCTACGATGCCGAACCCGGCACAGCCTATCTGTTGCGGCCTGACGGCTACGTCGCCGCCCGTTTCAGGCACCCGACACGCGCCGCGCTCGACGCCGCATTGGCGCGTGCTGCAGGTTACAATTGAGGTTCGAAAATGGCATTGTCGACCAGCTCAAATTTCGCCAGGCCGGATGACGCATTTCGCGCGATTGTCGAGGCGCATCGCGGGTTGAGTGGCGAGCAGAGCGCCGATCTCGATGCGGCGCTGGTTCTGATTCTTGCCAATCACATCGGCGATCTCGACGTGTTGCGCGAGGCGATTGTGCTCGCCCAGCGGCGAATGGTGGACGCAAGCCAGCAACAGCAGCAGCAACAATAAACGCAGAGGGAATTGAAGTGATGGCGACCAAAGGTTTCGCGTCCACCACAGACATGGCGGAGAAGAAAGTGACCTTCTCCGAGATCGGCACCGATCTCTATGCCTTCACCGCCGAGGGCGATCCCAATTCCGCTGTCATCGTCGGTGACGACGGCTGCATCGTGTTTGACGCGCAGGCGACGCCGGCGATGGCCAACAAGGTGATCGAGCGGGTGCGCACCGTCACCGACAAGCCGATCAAATATGTCGTGCTGTCGCATTATCACGCGGTGCGGGTGCTCGGCGCCTCGGCCTACAAGGCGCAAGCGGTCATTGCGTCGGAGGAGACTTATAGGCTGATCGAAGAGCGTGGCCAGCAGGATTGGGATTCTGAATATGGCCGTTTTCCGCGCTTGTTCCAGGATGCACAGAGCATCCCGGGACTGACCTGGCCGACGCTGACATTCGAGACCGACATGTCGATCTATCTGGGAAAACGGGAAGTACGGTTGATGTCGCTCGGCGCGGGACATACATCCGGCGACATCGTGGCGTGGGTGCCGGACGCGGAGGTGATGTTTTCCGGCGACCTGATCGAATACCACTCGGCCTGCTATTGCGGCGACGCGCATTTGCGCGAATGGCCGGCGACGCTGAACGAAATTCGCGCTTTCAACCCCAAGGCGATCGCTCCGGGGCGCGGCGATGCCCTCAAGGGCGTAGCTATCGGGCGCGAAGCCATCGCGATGACGCGCGATTTCGTCACCTCGCTTTATGGCGCAGCAGAATCGGCGGTCGCCAAGGGCCGCAACCTCAAAGAGACGATGGCCGCCACCCGCGAGGTGATGGATCCGAAATTCCAGAGCTTTGCGATCTACGAACACTGCCTGCCGTTCAACGTCTCGCGCGCGTTCGATGAAGCCTCGGGGATCGACGACCCCGTGATCTGGACCGCCGAACGCGATCGGGAAATGTGGGCCAGCCTGCAAGGAGGATGACCATGAATATCAACACCTCACCTGACGCGATCAGCCGCAGCACGGCCAATATCACCCCGGGCTACATGTCCGGCTTCGGCAACAGCTTTGAGACCGAGGCTCTATCAGGCGCTCTGCCGAGAGGTCGCAATTCGCCGCAACGTTGCGCCTATGGGCTCTACGCCGAACAACTGTCCGGCTCGCCGTTCACGGCGCCGCGCGGCAGCAATGAACGCTCATGGCTGTATCGGATCCGGCCGTCGGTGAAGCACTCCGGCCGCTTCGCCAAGGTCGATGCGAAGCTATGGCGCAGCGCGCCGTGTCACGAAGTTGAGTTGCCGATCGCGCAATTGCGCTGGGATCCGGCGCCGATCCCGAAAGAGGACATGACGTTCCTGCAGGGCGTGCAGACCATGTCCACGGCGGGAGACGTCAACACCCAGGCCGGCATGGCCGCGCATGTCTTCCTCATCTCCA
>WNFR01009535.1_pt1 | contig 10618 bp, 14 predicted proteins | sample 5400221 | NCBI WGS metagenome assembly WNFR01 (sample SAMN13153357, study PRJNA577476) | soil metagenome | isolation source: 40 cm soil under Madrone tree | place: USA:California | collected 2016-06-14 | reverse complement strand
CGTTTTGTTTCGGGGGCTCACGCTGGCACCAAAATCTTCAGCCTTGCGCGGGATTTGACACAATTTGCGGCCACCCCTAAAATTAACAGACTCAAGCGTGCCGGGGTAGCTCACTGGTAGAGCGCCGCCCTGAAAAGGCGGGCGTAGCCAGTTCGATTCTGGCCCCCGGCACCACCCACGCGTGTAAAGCCTCACTCCCGAAAAAGTCTATCCCCGCATCGGCTTTGAAGCTGATGTCAGCGCCTTCTGAGACACGCTCCAATGTGAACTTCCCGACCTGCTCAGCGAGGAGCGCTCGCGCTTCATGAATTGCTGAAGGATTTGCTAGCAACCCACGCAAGCGGGACAACCGAGAGATTGCGAGCGTCCTCAGCTCCTCGAGCTTTTCTTGAATCGATCCGCGGCCGGGTTCGATAACTTGGTTTGTGATTTCTCGAAGCCTAGCCTCGCGCTCCGCAATCGCAGTCATGACCGTAGGCGAACCGTTCCCCACTGCGATCATTTCGACGAGGCGCTTCAATTCCGCCTCTATCCGATGCTTCTCATCGCGGAGCGCCTTAAGCCCTGCCTCGAATGTCTCATGCCGCTGCCGAATGTCTTCCTGCAGCCCGCAAATCACGTAATCAATGAACTCCTCGCGAAGCACCTTGTCCCGTAAACCAGACAGCAGCCGGGCTTCCAAGTGTTGGCGCTGAATTCTCAGGCCATTCGTGCAAACGCTGTCGCCGCGTTGCGCATGGAGCGAGCAGCCATACTCCGACCGGGACGTCTTGGCCCTTCCACCTACCAGCGTAATGCTGCCGCCGCATTCTCCACATCGGAGCAGTCCGGAGAACAGATATACCTGCTTCTGTTGACCACCGATGCCCCACAGCTTTTGCGTGGTGACGAATCGACGCTCAACGGCTGCGAAGAGTTCATCTGACACGATCTGTAAGTCTGGGGCAGCTGTCACAACCCATTCGGATTCAGGGCACCGCCGATAGATGCGCCGGCCGGTCGCCGGGACGCGCACCTTCCGTTTTGTGTTCCAGATGACTTGCCCCTTGTAGCGTCGATTCTTGAGAATATGCCGAACGGACGAAACGCACCACGACTGGCTAACTCGTCCCTTTTGCGGCTGTGGCGACTTCACGCCCTCCGCGTTCAACAGGTACGCGATCCGCTTCAGTGAGTAGCCTGTGCTGTAGAGTTCAAACATACGCCGAATCGTCGCGGCCTGCTGTTCAACGATTTCGAGTTTCACGCCGTCACCGTCGCGCACGCTTCGATAACCGAAAACTCGACCGCCAGTGTGGAGCGCTTTAAGCGCACAGCCTTGCATGCCGCGGTGAGTCTTAAGACCGAGCTCGCGGGAGTACACGCTGTCAATCAAGCCGTGGACGCCGAAGAGAATCTCGGCCTGCGAACTTTCCGAATCTACCCCTTGCGACACCGCTACCAGCCGGACGCCGGCGAACGTCAAACGCTCGTAGAAATTCAGTGCGTCAGCCAGTTTTCGCGTGAGCCTAGATGTGTCGTCAATCAGGATGGCATCGAAGACCCGCACCTTCTGTTCAGCAGCCGCGAGAAGCCTTTGCAGGCCGATCCTTTCGGAGCTGGTTCCGGTGATGGCATGGTCCGCATAGACGTGCTCCTCGAGAACTACCCATCCCTGCCGTGATGCGTACTCACGGCACTTTCGGATCTGGTCTTCGATGGAGACGGCGGATTGGCGATCACTGCTGAAGCGGGAGTAGATGGCGCAGCGAAGGTTCAAGTTGTCACCCCGGCTGATAGCTTGCTCTTCGATTTGCACTGTGCCACAGCTGCCCCTGCTTCCGCAATTCGCTTTGCATCCTGCTCCGCAAGGTATTCGCGCGCGAGTGCTGGAATAATTACCCTGTCAGCCCACGCGCGGAGCGCGGGATCGAGCTTGGCTCCGAGCCTCTGACGTTCTGTCTGCCGATCAGTTGCTTTCACCCATTGTCCATTCCTCCTTTTTCTGTTTGGGATTCCCTGATGCCCACCAGAGATCACGCCTCACCAGTGGCCGGCGTGACTGGCCCCAAAAACATTCTGGAACGCTCGAATTCACGTCGAGCGCCCCAACAGATTCAGTACTTTGCGGAAGCGTACGATCGAGGGTTTTTGGAATACCCGCTAGACGGTAAGTTTCTTCAGGGTGTTGCAGAGGTCTTTCTTCTAAACTCCGGCTTGACCAGGTAATCGTATTCCTTGCCCACACCGGGGATGCTGCCAAACCGCGCCATCTCCGGAGGGTCTTCATGGTCCTCAATCCAGTGCTTCCTGTCGTAGAAGTGCCGCGGGATCTGGATTTTGTCGGTTTGGCATTTCTGGATGCACCGCTCCATAACGACGCTCTGAAGTTCGCCTACCCTCGAGTCTCCCCAGATTTCCTCCCAGGTGAGGACAAACTTTATAGTTCCGCAGGGTTCTATTCCGATTTCCTCCCAGGCCTCTAGGTGTCGCTCGTTTTGGTTTTTCTCTTTCGAGGAATGGTCGCCGTTATGAGTGGTGTTCGGTCCCTCGTTCTCCCCCCACTCTGGTATCGGGTGCGAAGGAAACGAGTCGCGAGCCTCACGTTTTTCTGTAAGGCGCTTTGCGTCATAGAAAGATTTTGGCACCGGTATTCCTTCATCCTGGCTCGCGGTGATGCAGCGTTCCATGGTGTCACTCAGCAGCTCGTCTTGCGGCTTTTCGGCGAAGGTACCTTCCCAAACGGCACGGAACTGAGACCTTCCAACCGGAGTCAGATTGATGGCTTTCCAGGGCTTTTGGGTTTTCCATTCCAAAAGAGAAGCGGCCGCAGCAGTTACCTCTTCTACTGCTTCTTCTTTGTGTTGTCCCTGTATTGTCTTATTAGAGTGCCCGGATTGGGCACTCTCTCTGCCCGTTTCGGGCACTCTGACTGCCCGGAGCGGTAAATCTGAGTGCCCGTTTCGGGCATTCTCTTCTAGGGAGATCGGCAGTTTCGGGAAATCTCTTTTCGCCGATTTGAGCAACTTCTTGGACTTCGGAAGTGTGTATACAAAACCGTATGGGGTGCGAACTGCCACTGCGTAGTTGCCTCTTACCAGCATCCGGCGCCATCTCCGGAGGGTCTTCACTTTGACGCCAAGTTCTCCTGCAGGACGGTCATCACGGATCGGAATGCCGCCAAGAACCTTTCCGATTCCGTTCGATTCCCGCGTGGTGCGGGCGATGAGCCACATGAAGAACCATACTGCGTCGAGCATCTTGGGGCAGTGCTCGAAGAGGCCCTCGTAGACCGGGAACCAGAAGGCCGACGGCGGTGAAATCTGATTACTTTGCCCATTGGTTTTCCCTTCTTCGCTTGACAACGGTTCAAACGCGAGCGTATTCTTCGCCATGACAGGTTCCTTATTTTGGGTTCCGCCCTCGCGTTCTCACCGCGGGGGCGTTTTCTTTTGGGGCAGCCTTTACTGGTACAGGGGTTTATCGCCGAACGGAATCTGCTCAACCTGAAGAATGTCGCAGACCTCGCCCGGATTCATCGTGATATTTGCGTTGATCACCGCTGAAAGTGTTGCCTGGTCCCCCGCGGCAGCAACTACAGCAACCTCAACCGGCGCGTTGCGGTAGACGTCAGGGCTCGGAGCACTCGGGTTGCTGTTCGGCAAGTGAATTTGATACGTGACAGCAAAAAGCAGATTATTTGCCATGCGGTTTCTGCTCTGGAATTAGTACCCAAGCGATGGGTAAATTGGGTCGGGCTCTGGTGACTTTCGACTGCGATCGATGAACGTCGGCCCGTCGAGCAAGATGTAAGACACGCAGTCGATCAAGTGGCGCTCTTTGTCCATAGGATCAGACGGTGGGTCCTTGTCGACCACGTTGCCTTTGAACTCACGGAACCGCAGCATCTTGAACTGACGAACCAACTCGTCGTTATCCCCGCAGCCCCGCATGATCGTCAGCCGCGGCTTAAACTGCTCTTCGTTCCCAACAACGAACTTCGTCGGCGTCAACGCCTTCGAGATCAATCCATAGCCGGCGTACTCGCGGTTCTTCTTCGCCGGTTGGAAAATGACGCTTTCTGCCTCGTAGGCGTCGAAGAAGTTGTGCTCCTCGTCGGAATTGAAATTCTTCCCCGCCTGGTCCATCAGTTCCATGTACGACGCCGGAAACAACGCAGCCTTCTCAACATCCCTGAGGCCTTCCGCGTACTCGCGAATCAGTAATCGATTCTTGCCTTGTTGCTCGCGTTCTTCGTTCACGTCCTGCGGCCACCAGGACCAGGGGATGACCATATCGCCGTACTTGTTGATCGCCAGCCACACAAACGCGTGCGCGCGACGGGGATGAGGATCACAAGCCAGCCAAACCGTCCAACTATCTTTGCTCAGCGGAAGGTCGAGTGGAACGTGATGAATGCTTTCGTCGAACTCGGGAAACACAAGCTGCCCGCCCAACGCGCCGTAATCAATCTCATGCTCCTGGCGCCATCGAGCGTCTGACATTCCCTTTTTTGCTTCTTCCATCCAGCGCTTACCTTGAGGCGTCTGTGGATCCTTGTCCGGGTCGGCTGAGTAGTGAACCCGCAGAACATTGAAACCGAGCTTTGTTTGCCGCGCAGAAATGCCTTGCATTACTTCACCCTGTCCTCAACCAATTCCTGGAAGTACCCAGGCGCGGCAGAGCTCACGACGTCAAGCCGGCCGCCGCCGGCAAGCATCGGCTGTGCTGCGCCAATCGATGCCGCAAGGTCCGGTTGGAAAGCTCCTTCATCGACAAAGAGGCAGGACGCGACGTGTTGCCGAAGAACGTCTCCACCCTGAGGGATGCCCCATATCTCCGAGTACGGCAGTCCATCGGGTTCGCCCGGCCGGTAGAACTTCAAGTGGCAATAGCTGTATGTCGCTGGATGAGCACGCCGCAAGAACTCCGGCTGATTACTCCAAATCGTGTAACAACGCTGGACGAGTCGGTCGGAGTCTTCTTCCTTCTTGGACTGGATGAAATTCAGCCGGTTGCTTCCGAACTGCGCATCGTGCAAATACAGAGCGCAAAGCGTCCACGACAAAAGAAGCTGTCTCGACTTTTCGATCAGGTTCATCCGGTGCGCCAGCCAGAAGCGGGTAACCTCCCGGAGATATTCCTTGTCGGGGAAAGGCTTCGCCGCGACCGTGGGGTCGTGCTCGTCTTTTGTCCTTACGTGCGTGAAGAGCCAAAATTCGGGGTCTTGGGCGCATTTGTCGCGCTCGCGCTTTTCTTCCGGCGACAGGAGAGAACGCGATTCGGCAAGAGCCTTTGCCGCGGCGCGTGATCTCAAACTGCCGATCGGGAAATCTGCTGGGCGTGGTCCTCGAATTGTCGCGGGCATGGGTTCACGTATCTTGCTGGCAACTAGCAACTTAGGACTCCGGAGCTTCGCTCGGACTTTCCTGTGCTGCCGCGCCTACAGTTCCGGTGAACCAGTCAGGGAGTTTGCCATCTTTCGCGTACGCCTCAAGCTCAGCGTTGGTCATCCGCTCAAACAGTTCATTGAGGCTCACGCTCTCGGTTCGGTCGATCCATTGGCCCTGAGCGTTAATCTTCGCATAAGCCTGAATCGCACTCACAACGGCCGGCGCCGTCACTTCAACACTTTCGGCGTGTTCAATGAGTCTTTCGAGTGCCTTCCGGATATTCCGTGCGCGCTTTTCAAAGAGACCCAGCGCGTGGGCGTGCCGGTAGAGTGAGTCAGCGCTCAGTTTGTAACTGCGGGCAATCCGCGTGCTGTTCCCCCAGCTCACCCATTGCCGCTCGATCTCTTCCCGCTGCGGGTGCGAGCACACCTTGCAGAACGTCGCGTGCCGTCCGAGGCTCGGCAGCTTCTCGGGTTCCGCGGATTTGGATTTACGCTTTGGCATGAAATTTATCGCGCTCCTTTGTCCAAGTCGTCGCCCTGTCTCTGGTCTTTCCGTGCGGGTTGGTCCGCCTGATCCGCGGCTGGATCAGGTGAAAGGAATGAGTGCTTCAGCTCGACGGTGCACCGGCTGTAGAGCATGGTTAGTTGATGTCTTACCTCGGTCGGATCCCACTCCTCGCGGCTAGTGTGCTTGGTGAATGTGCACACGTCCTCGGCAAGGGCGCAGAGCAGATCGTTTTGAATGCGGCGAGGCACAACGATTGCCGGAATGCTGCTTTCTCCTCTGGGCGGCAGTACGCTGTGGCGAAGTCGCCCCAGGGGATTTACGTCCTGGCCTTGATCTCGGCCTCGTTAAGGTTGTTCAGACTTCTCTCCGTTAAAGTCTTTGTCTAATGTTTAGATGTTCCCATGCTTAATGCTCACTGAAGCGGCGAGCTCGGCTGCAAACCCATGGAAACCCTAGGCGGCGCCATAGGAATACTTTGGGCTGCTGCGTTCTTGCTCTCCCGCAACTTCGTCTGACGCTCGAACAGCAGATTGTTGAGCGTATCCGCATGTCGCTGGCGTGGTTTCACCTTCAAAGATTCGCGGCTTCGGAGGCTTCGGCGTCTCGAACAACCAACCCTGATCGAAACCGAGGGCCTGTGCGATTCGCTCACGCTCTGCCGACGAAATCTCACTGCGACCGTTGAGAAGTCTCGAAAAACGCCACTCCGAAATCCTCGCTGACTGAGCAATCTCGTAATGCGGCAGGCGCTTCAACGAGATCGCGTACACCAGATTAGGGAACTTCATTGCCCCTCCTTTTCATGCCTCCAAAACGCGTTACTGCCCTGAAATCTGTTCACCGTGTTCGCGCTCCTCGCGGATCTGCGATACCATCGCCAACGCCCACTGCTTTCTCTTTCTGTACTCAGCGGCCAGATATTCCCCCAACTCAGTTGACTGTCCATGGCTTGGAATGCGGCGCTTGAATCGCAGAACCCGCTCGGGAATCAACCACTCGAAAACACAGTCAGGCGTAAGTTCTGTGCGCGGCGCTTTGAAGTTCGCAGCCATCGGCTGGATTGAGCCATCGTTACGTAGCTCCTCGACTTCAGCCCAAGTAAGGTGCGCATGCCTTCCAGCCCTACAGGAATGAGCGTTGTAATCAGACTCGGTAACGTCGTGATTGACAATACAGATCGTTCGTCGATTTTTGCCAATCGCCAAGCAACACCCCTCCCGCCAACGTCCCGCAGTTTTGGCCCGGGGATAGGCGCATTAGGATTCCGCTACAACAAGCGGTTGCAATGCGTGATTCAAAAAAAAACGGCAGATGCCGCAACCGTCACTCTGAATTAGAACACTGGTTTTTTGAGGTTCACGTCAACGAACGCAGGAAATTTGAGAAGCTATTTCGTTGCCAGAGTTACTAACAGAAACCGGTCAAGCACCTTCGGCCAGGCTGCGGATTTAAGGGGATCACTGGATTTCAACTTCCTGAAACCGCTGTACTCTCTTTCAATGCTCCGGGCCGGACGTGGAAAGGGCAAACCCCGAACCGAGTAGGCACAGCGTAGAAGCGTTTCGATTTCCTCGAACGATACGGCCCATGGTGCTTCAAGTTCCCGGCACAGTTTGGCTATCGGCAGATGCTTCCAGAAGGCCTTGTAAGTCAGTCCGTGCGGGCTGTTGGGCGTAGGGTCCATTGCGCGGGCCATATCGAAATACTTGAGGTACTTCACACCTGAGCGGCAGTCCTCGGCAAGCTTCAGGAAAAAATCCCCCTTGGATGACACCCCATTCGCGCCAAACGCCTCCAACTCCCTACTGATGGTCAGTAATTTGCGAGCTAGTTTCCGCAGTTCCCCCCGCGGCCGCAGTTCCCCCTGTGGTGGACTGGGGAAAAAACATTGTAGGAGCTTGGCATTGATGACCGCGCCTTCCTGTTTCAGGTGCTTCTGGGTACGCGGATCGCTGATCGCATCCAAGAGGATGACGACAAGGCGATGCTTTTTACTCGAAAATACCCGCCCGACTTTGTCCATCACATCGCGCGCAGCCAAATCGCCCTTGGTCTTAGGATGGCTGAGTCGGCTCCAGAACTCGCTTTGAAAGTTTTTTTGCTGTGGCTGCATTTTTCGCTTGACAAAAACATACATACACTATTAGCGTATATCCCGTCAAGCATGAAATACTCAACGTCGCAAGTCGCCAAGAAGATCGGGGTTCACAAGCTGACGCTAATTCGCTGGCTCTTGGATGGAAAGATCGCAGAGCCGGAGAGAGTGAAGCAGGGCGGCATTGACCTCCGTCTCTGGACCGCTAGCGATGTGAAGGAGCTTAAGAAGTACAAGGCTGCTCACTACCGAAAGGGACGTGGGCGGAAGAAGAGCAAGAAGTCTAAGATTTAGAAAGGCGGGACGCGCTCGGTGGCTAGACCGAACGCGCCCCTAACCACAGCAACCTATCTGGAGGTCGCAATGGCTTGGGGAATTCTACAGCAGTCGTTCCGAGTCGCACTTTACGCCCGGGTCAGCACTGCTAACAATGGCCAGGACCCATCTCTTCAAACGCGGGAAATCAAGGAATATTGTGAGCGACGCGGCTGGCAACTCGCCGGTGAGTACGTGGACATCGGAATATCCGGCGCCAAAGAGAAACGTCCAGAGCTGGATCGCCTCATGGCGGATGCCCACCGGCGCCGCTTCGATGCCGTCGTGGTCTGGAAATTCGACCGTTTCGCCCGATCGGTGTCCCACCTTCTGCGCGCTCTAGAAACGTTCCGCGCACTGGGCATTGAGTTTGTTTCGTTCTCAGAGCAACTCGACACATCCACGCCTGCTGGCAAGTTGGTTTTTACAGTCCTGGGGGCCGTTGCCGAACTCGAACGGAGTCTGATCATCGAGCGAGTCCGGGCGGGGATGCGGAACGCAAGGGCCAAGGGAAAGCGCATCGGCCGCCCCGCACAAACGTCTCTGGACCAAGACGCAAGGCGGTCAATCTGGGAGGCTCATAAACGCGGCGGCGTGAGTCTTCGGCAACTAGCAACCCAATTCTCAACGTCCCTGGGAACCGTGCAGCGGTGCATTCAGACGTATCAACCATTCTCCGAATAGCACAGTACTAGTGTGCTGTCCCGTAAATACGTTCGCATAGTCGTTCGACTTTAGCGAAGATTGAATCCGCTGTGGCGGTCCAGACGAAAGGCTGCGCTCGGCGGTTGGAATTCTGGACGTAGTGATCGATTTTCTCGACCAAGTCTTTCACGCTGCTGAACGTTCCCCGGCGAATAGCTTGTTGCGTAATGCGGTTGAACCAGATCTCCACCTGATTGAGCCAGGAGGCGTAGGTCGGAGTGAAGTGCACATGGAATCGTGGCCGTGTGGCGAACCAGCGTTTCACTCGCAGATGCTTGTGCGTGGCGTAATTATCCACGATGATATGCACCTCCAAGTTCTTCGGCACGTGCTTCTCAATCTCCCGGAGAAAACTCAGATACTCCTGATGCCGGTGACGCGGTCGACATTTCGTGAGCACTTTGCCGTTCGCCGTGTCCAGTGCGGCAAACAGCGTGGTGGTTCCGTGGCGTCGATAATCGTGGGTCACTCCTTCGACATAACCCAATCCCAGCGGCAACATCGGCTGCGTGCGTTCTAGCGCCTGAATTCCGCTCTTCTCATCCACGCATAAAACTACTGCGTTTTCCGGGGGATTTAAATACCAAACGCTTGCCAGATGCGGTGCACCGTCGATTTCGATACTCCGGTCTCGTCGGCAATTTGCCGGATACTCCAGTGCGTTCCGGCTTTGGGTTTCGTCTTCAGCGTCTTGCGAACTAATTGTGCCACTCGCTCGTCGCTGATCGGGCGTGGGCGGCCCGGGCGTAACTCGTCGTAGAGTCCGGACACCCCATGCCTGAGGAATCGGCACCGCCACAGACTTACCGTGACCTTGCTGGTCTCTAGCTGCAGAGCAATTTCCCGGTTCGTCTTCCCAGAAGCGCTCAACAAAATAATCTTGGCCCGACGCACCAATCCCGCCGGAAGAGAGCGCGAGTTGGCCAAGCTTTCCAGCTGTTCGCGCAGCTCCGCATCCAAAACCAACACCGCTTTCGGCCGCCCCATCGCCATAGGCACCTCCATTGTGCACAGGAGATGCCTCCATTCCCAGCAATACTAATGCCAGTTATTTATGGGACAGAACACTAGGAGGAACTTGTCCGGTAAGCCGACAAGTCGGCACTAGCGGCCAGAGTATCCAGACGATGCACCGAGATCGAACTCAACGCCGTTCCTGTAGAGATTGAATCCCTTGCGGTGCAAAAAGTAGGTCACCGCACGCCATGCGTCCACGGCGAACTCTCGCCTTTCTTGCGTCAGGGTATACTCCGCCTCAAGATTTTCGAGTTTGTAGAAATTTGCGTGCGACGGGTTCAACACCTGACGGAGTTCGTCGTCGGTTGGACTCGAAAAAAGCGCCACCAATTCCCGTAAGTCTTCCTCACTCAGAGTCACTTTCGCTTTGTCCGTCATCTGTGCCCCCCCGACTCGGCGAGCATAACTCAGTTCTTCCCAGCGTCCACATGCCTGATAAAAGCGCAAACCGGACATCTCTAACAGTGTCGGCCTTGTCAAACTCTTTTCGACGACACTTCTCCGTTCACTCCCCAGAGTGGTCTTGTTCGTTTTCCGTTGACTTGTGCATTGACGACCACGGCTCGTTCGTAATCTAGCGGCCGGCTTCAGTCCGACCCAAACA
>WNFR01008128.1_pt1 | contig 10618 bp, 14 predicted proteins | sample 5400221 | NCBI WGS metagenome assembly WNFR01 (sample SAMN13153357, study PRJNA577476) | soil metagenome | isolation source: 40 cm soil under Madrone tree | place: USA:California | collected 2016-06-14 | reverse complement strand
CGCTGGTCGGAATTAATGCCACGCGATGCCACGAATGCGGAACGAACCTACGGTTTGGGCTCGCTGCCTGGAGCAAAGGGCTTGCCGAATTTTTCGGCGGACACGCGCCGGTGACGGTAGCGATTCTGATCTTGAACATCGTGTTTTTTGCCGCCGAGCTGATGGGCACGATTCAGTCGGGACAGTTTGGGGGACTCAGCATCCTGTGGGGCATGAACCCAGAGACTCTGTATCGGCTCGGGGCGTGCTTTGGTCCGAGCATTTATCAGAGGCACGAGTGGTACCGGTTGATTACCGCAATGTTCCTGCACGGTGGTTTGATTCACATCGGGTTCAACATGATGGTGCTCCTGGACATTGGTCCCATTGTGGAAGAAGTTTACGGCTCCGCCCGGTATCTCTTCCTTTATGTGGTGATGGGCGCGGCAAGTTTCGTCGTCAGCAGCCTGGCTGGACATTTATCCCTTGGGGCAAGCGGCGCAATTCTGGGATTAGTCGGGCTGATGATTGCCATCACCACGCGGCGAGGTGGCGCGTACATGCGCGAATTGCGTTCGCGGTTGATTTCCTGGGTAGTCACGATTTTCGCGATGGGCTTGCTGTTTACAGGCATGCATACGGACAATTGGGCACACGCTGGCGGATTAGCCGCCGGATTTCTGCTGGGCAAAATGTTCACTGATCGCCAGCCATTGAACGGCGCGGAAAAAACTCGAGCCTATGCGTTAGGTTGGATGGCGGGAGCGGTGATCCTGGCAAGCATCCTGTTTATGGTGCTTCATTATCGGGATCCCCTTCCGATATAAATTAATTTTGAAAAGGAAGCGGGGATGGCCGGAGGCATACCGGCCTTTTTCCTTTTTTGGGGTGACGCTGAAGGTCAGGCCGAGTGGTGAAGTCGGCGCGCGACGGTAACCGCGTAGTGGAAGCCCGAAATGATGACGAATGCGCTGACGGCGTAGGCCAGGTAGTGGAGGAGAAAACTGACGTGCTCGTTGGGATAAGCGGCGCCATAGACTGTGAAGAAAACCAGGGCAATTTCGAAGAACGTTGTGGACTTGCCGAGGAAACTCGGCGGGAACGGCCGGTAACCCTGAATAATCAGAATGACAGCGGCGACGACCAGCAGTAAAACGTCCCGGCTGATAACCAGAATCGTCACCCACCAGCCGATTTTCTTGGCCATCGCCAGCACAATGAAGGAAGAACTGAGCAGCAGTTTGTCAGCAATGGGGTCGAGATATGCGCCGAGAGCGGACTTCTGGTCCAGGCTGCGCGCCAGTAACCCGTCCAGCGCATCGCTTGCAGCGCTTACAAACAGCACCAACAGCGCCCACTGATATTTTTCATACAGAATGAGGATCAGGAAAAACGGCAGGAAGCCAAGACGCAAGAACGTAATTTGATTGGGTACGGTCCAGATCCGCGCTTTCATTGGTGAAAAGGATAACGCAGTTCAGGCGAACTGCGCGAGGTAATCCATGATCGAGCGGCCGACCTTGCGCTGAAAAATTTCGGCCATGGAGGGTATGGAACCGGACGGCTCGTCGAGCGAGATGCGCTCGACGCGGGTCATGGGGAAGAAGATGGTTGGCAGGCCGATGCGCTCGGCGTCCAACTGGTTGATCTGGCTGACGAAGTGGTCGAAGGAATTCAAATCGACTCCGCGCAAGGTGACTCCGCTGGGATTGATCTCCAGCAGAATGCCCCAGATTTTTTCGCGGGGCGAGTGCAGGCTGACGATGACGATAGAATTGGGATCCATAAACCTTTCTCGCGTGAAAGTATAGTTTACTGCCTGGGGCGGGGAAATTTGCGGTGAGATTTAGAAGGAGGTGCCTTACTTTTCAGCGCCTGGCCCTCTTTCCGGCAGTTTCGTAGGCATGGTTGAGCCACTCGAGAGCGTCGTGCAAGTCAGGATCCGAAACCAGTGTGAACGAGATCCATCCTTTGCCCGGTGTGTTACCGCGGACGCGAAGGTCGTCCTGCGCACGCTTTAAAAGGACCGGCGACATGAGATCAAATTTCAGAAGGATGGAAGCGTCGGGACCGAATCCCCGGGAGTTGGGGAGAGCGGCGAAGATTCTTTTGCCGCGATAAAGGGCGCGAAATCCGAACATGCGCTTGGCGATCACACCAGGCCAGGAGAGCAATTCAGATTCGAGTAGTGCCGACCAGCGGCGCGTCTCTTCCGAGACAGGCAGGAGCTTCGGCCCCGGGGCAGCGGACTTCTCGCGAATCGCCGTGGATTTCGTGGCTCTCATCGATTTTCTACACCGGCATGACTGCGGGCCCATTCGCGGGAAGATGGAGGCGTGGCTCCGTTAAGGACTGCACCTGCTCGAGAGTGGTGTCCGGCGCGAGTTCGCGAAGGACGAGGCCTTGTGGGGTGATGTCGATGAAGGCGAGCTCGGTGACGATGTGATCGACAACTTCGACTCCCGTGAGCGGCAGGGTGCATTTTTTCAGGATTTTGGGCTTGTTATCGCGGGTGGCGTGCTCCATCGCGATGAAGACGCGCTTCGCGCCCGCAACCAGGTCCATCGCGCCGCCCATGCCTTTCAGCATTTTGCCGGGGATGGCCCAGTTGGCGAGTGTTCCCTTTTCGTCCACTTGCAGCGCGCCGAGGACGGTGAGGTCCACATGAGCACCGCGAATCATGGCAAAGGAATCGGCAGAGGAAAAATAGCAGGTGCCGGGAAGCTCGGTGACGGTTTCTTTGCCGGCGTTGATGAGGTCGGGGTCAACTTCGGATTCTAGCGGATAAGGGCCGACGCCGAGCATGCCATTTTCAGATTGTAGAATGACGTCCATGCCGCCCGGGACGTAATTGGCAACCAGCGTAGGCATGCCGATGCCGAGATTGACGTAGTAGCCATCGCGGAGTTCCTTGGCGATGCGGCGTGCGATGCGTTCGCGTTTTTGGTCTTCGGTTAGAGGCATAGGCAGCTCACAGTCGACAGCCGACAGTCTACGGCTAAAAACAAGTAGGCCGGTCTAAAGACCGGCCGCTACAACTTTTGTACCGTGCGCTTTTCGATGCGCTTTACGTAATTGGCACCCTGGAAGATCGCGTTGATGTAGATGCCGGGCGTGTGGACTTGGTCGGGCGGGAGCTGGCCGGGTTCGACGAGTTGCTCGACTTCAGCGATGACGTAGTCGGCGGCGGTGGCCATAACGGGATTGAAGTTGCGGGCGGTTTTGCGGAAGATGAGGTTGCCCCAGCGGTCGCCCTTCCAGGCCTTGATAAATGCGAAATCGCCACGTAGGGCGCGCTCAAGAACGAAGTGGCGGCCGTCGAATTCGCGCGTTTCCTTGCCGTCGGCGACCATGGTGCCGTAACCGGTAGGCGTATAAAAGGCAGGAATGCCCGCGCCGCCTGCGCGCAAACGTTCGGCGAGGGTGCCTTGCGGATTCAGCTCTACTTGCAATTCGCCGCTCAGAACGAGCTGTTCGAACAGCTTGTTCTCGCCGACGTAGGTAGAAATCATTTTCTTCACCTGGCGATTTTGCAGCAGCAGACCGATGCCAAAGTCGTCCACGCCGGCATTATTACTGACGACGGTGAGGTCTTTGGTGCCTTTGCTGCGTACGGATGCAATTAAGTTTTCCGGAATGCCGCATAAGCCGAAGCCGCCCATCAGAATCGTCATCCCATCGCGCAGATTGGCGATGGCAGCGTCGGCGGAGGCGATGCGTTTATCCATGGCGCTCTTGTAGCATAGGCTTTAGCCTGTGTCTTCCTGCACTTTCAGGAGATTGGCTTCGATTCTAGTAATTGCTGCTTACGCGAAGCAACTCTCACTCCGCACAGGCTAAAGCCTATGCTACTTGTGAGCACTCGACCATTCCCAGTCTTCAGGATACTTGACTAGACCTGCAGAGACTGGATTTTGTTCAATATAGTGCCGGATCTTTTCGAAGGATGCGGGATTGCGCACCCAATGATCGTACGATTCTTGCTGCCAAAATGGCAGGCCAGTCCTTCGGAGTATCTCGTTGCATGCACACGCTGAACTACCTTTAATTGCTCGGGTAATTTGTCTCAGCTCAGTCGTGGGTTCCACAAGCAAGTGCACATGATTCGGCATCACCACATAGGCATGAACTGCGCACCACCCCCGCTGAGCAACTCGGTACATTGCCGCGACCACGGTGTTCGCCATTTGCGGGTTCTTCAACCACACCGGACCGAAATTCGCCCCGTCAAGCTTGCTGTCGAAGCACAGAAACTTTTTCCCGTGCTCGGACTCGTTGTCTTCGTGCAATTTCTTTAGGAAAATCACGGGGAGCGACCCGTGCAAACGCCAAGTCACGAAGAAGCTCTTTTCTTCAGGCAGCCAATGCGGCAGATTTCTCTGGTAGTAGACCAAGCGCAGCCTCGCCCTGGTATATTACAACAGTACTATATCTAATGTATCATATTAGGGAGAGTTGCGAACGGAAGGCGTGCGGCGTCAGGCCGGTGATGCGGCGAAATTCGCGGGTGAAGTGGCTTTGGTCGGAGAAGCCGGTGAGCAGGCTGATTTCGACGAGCGGCAATTCCGGGTCGAGCAGATAGCGGCAGGAAGCGCGAACGCGGAGGCGGCGGGTATATTCGCCAATTCCTTCGCGCTGGAAGCGGCGGAAGACGCGGGAGAGGTGCACGGGATGCACGCCGGCTGCGGCGCTCAGGTCATCGAGCGTTAGTCGCGCGCAACATTCGGCGTGCAATTTGTCCAGCACGCGCGCGAGCCACAGCGGAGCGTCTTTCTTTTCCTGAAGGGGAAGCCGCGCCGTGAGACCTGTCACTTCGGCAAGCAGGCTTTCCACGCAAAGGGGGTCGGCCAGCTCGACCGCAAAGGTTTCTCGAAATAATTGCATCGCCAGCCAAAACAGCGGGCCGCCGCGTGCATCCTCGCATCCCTGATCGAGCTTTCCGGAACATTCGGCAAGCCGTGCTTTCCAACCGGGGCGCAGTTCAACGTGGAAGAACCGCAAGCCGCCCGGCGCGATTTCATCCTGATGTGGAATGGCCGCGGGACGGAACATCAGCGACATCGGCGAAAACTGTTTTTGCTGGCGGCCGTAGCGTTCGCCGTAGAAGCCGCTGAGCAGCAAGCCAAAGAACGGCAGTTCGTGCGAGTGCATTGGAAGCTTGCGCGGGACCGGATGGCGCAGATCGCTGAAGACCGCCCCGGAATGCTCCAGGCGATGCCGGACGGCGCCGAAGAACTGGCCGCCCTGAAGGCGGGCTTCGCCGCTAGGGATGAGTTGGGTTTTAGCCATGGGGATTCCCGGCGCGGAAAGATGTTGCCTTTGTTCTAGACGCGGTTCGGAGGAATTGGTTAGTTTCGTGCACGAGTGGCTGAGACAACGATGGAGGATGAAAAATGTTGCGAATTGGCGTGCTGTTGAGCATCTCGTTGGCGCTGTTAATCCTGGGGAGCGTGCTTCCCCCCGCAAACCAGGCGAATCCCGTTCCCGCGAACCTACCTCAATATACGGCGGATGGGCAGTTGAAGTTCCCTGCAAATTACCGCGAATGGGTCTACCTGAGCACGGGGATCGACATGAACTACCGGCCAAATGCGGGGATGAACCACTCCATGTTCGATAACGTGTTCGTGAATCCGGAGTCGTACAAATATTTCGTGGCCAACGGCACCTGGCCGGACAAGACAATGTTGGTGCTGGAAGTGCGCGGCGCGGAAACCAAATCCGCGATCAACAAGGCGGGACATTACCAGACTACGGAAGTGATGGGCCGCGAAGTGCACGTGAAGGATGAGAGCCGCTTTCCCGGAAAGTGGGCGTTCTTTGGTTTTGACGATGCCCCGACGGCCAAGATGTTTCCTACGGAGATGGAGTGCTATTCGTGCCACGCGCAACACACGGCGGTGGATACGACCTTTGTGCAGTTCTACCCTACGTTGATTGAAATTGCGAAGAAGAAAGGGACGCTCAGCGCAGCGTATCTAAAAGAAGAGCCGTCGGCGAAGTAAGATGACCGATGCAAGTGGTAGCACAGGCTTTAGCCTGGTGGTCCTGACTACGGGTTTCACAGGCTAAAGCCCGTGCTACAGGGAGCGGAGGAGTTTGTATAGTTCGTTGGCGGCGTCGAAGTCGGCTTCGAGTTCGCGGGAACCGAGGCGCTCGCGTAGATCGTCGAGGCGGCGGGCGAAGAGATCAAGCGCCGCGGAGAGCACTTCCCTGTTAGTGAGGACGATGTCGCGCCAGGTGGCGTAGGAACTGCCGGCGAGGCGCAGCGTGTCGCGCAGGCCGGGGCCCGCAAGGGTGATAGGCAGGCCGTTCTCGTCAAGACGGTCGTAGAGGAACGAGCCGAGCGCCACGGCGGTGAGTTGCGGCAGATGCGAAGCGAGCCCGACTGCGTAGTCGTGCTGCTGCGCGCCAAGCCATAACGGGCGCGCACCCAATTTTTCCAGAATTTTCGTAAAGGCGATGATCCGCGGGTCGCGGTCTTCCTGCGAAGGGCCAACGAGCGCGCAGGTGGCTTTTTGAAACAGGTCCGCGTCCGATTGTGCGAATCCGGAAAGTTCGCGTCCCGCCATCGGATGTCCCCCGAGAAAAATGGGGCTGGATTCTTCCTCTTCGAAAAGTTCAACGGCGGCAGTACAGATTCGCAGCTTGGTGCTGCAAGCGTCTGTGACCAAGGCGTGAGGCGCGGCGTTTTGCGCGATTTCGGGCAAGATGTCCAGTGTGACGCCGATCGGCAACGCAATGTAAATCAGGTCGGCGCCGCGAATGGCAGGCTCGATTGCCCCCGAAAATGTCTGGTTCGCAACACCAGAGCTTTTCAGTTGGTGCGCGACCTCTTCGCGATCCCAGCCGGCGATGATCATGTCGGGCGTGTATTTTCGAAGGGCCTTGGCGAAAGAGCCGCCGATGAGCCCGGTGCCGAGAATGGCGACGCGTTGAATGAGATGGGGCATCGTTACGCGACGCGGCGTCCCACGGCGGGCGCGATGATGCGAATCTCGCTCATAAGCTGCGCGAACTGCGTGGGCTCCAGCGATTGCGCGCCGTCAGAGAGGGCGTGGTCGGGATCGTTGTGAACTTCGATGAGCAGGCCGTCGGCCCCGGCGGCCACCGCCGCGCGGGCCATCGCACCGACTTTGTCGCGGCGTCCGGTACCGTGCGATGGATCGGCGAAAATTGGAAGATGCGAAAGTTTCTGGATAACGGGGATGGCGGCGATATCCAGCGTGTTGCGAAGGTAGGTGTCGAAGGTGCGGATGCCGCGTTCACAGAGAATGACGTTGTAGTTCCCGCCGGCCAGGATATATTCCGAGCTGAGCAGCAGTTCTTCGATGGTGGCCGACATGCCGCGCTTCAGGAGCACCGGCTTTTGCACTTCGCCCAGGGCCCGCAGGAGAAAATAGTTCTGCATGTTGCGCGCGCCCACCTGGAATATATCAACGTAAGTACTCATCATCTGGATTTGCGAGGCATCCATCACTTCGCTGACCACGAAGAGGCCATATTTGTCAGCCGCCTCGCGCATTAACTGTAGGCCCTTTTCGCCCATGCCTTGGAATGCGTACGGCGAAGTGCGCGGCTTGAACGCGCCGGCACGCATGATTTTGGCCCCGGCTTTGGAAACGGCTTCGGCAACGGCAAGGATTTGCTCCCGCGACTCGACCGAGCACGGGCCGGCGGCGACGACCACTTCGGGACCGCCGATTTTTACGCCTCGGCCGAGATCGATCACCGTGCCCTGTGGTTTAAAAGCACGACTGGCGAGTTTGAAGGGTTGCGTGATGCGTACAACTTCCCGTACGCCTTGCAGCAGCTCAAAATCGCGGTGGTCGAAATCACGGTGCACGCCGACTGCGCCCAGAACCGTATGGGATGAGCCGGTGGAACGATGGACGTCAAAGCCGCTGGCGACCACGCGGTCAATGACGTGCTGGATCTGCTCTTCGGTTGCGCCTTCTTGCATTACGATGACCATGTTTCGTCCTTAACTCCTGAATATCTTGGGTTCGGGAACTATGCCCCCAACTGGGCCGGGGCCGCTACAAATTCGCAGAGTCACTTCGAATCTTTTTCTTCGGCCGAGTCACCGTGCATGGCGACGCGTTCGGCGGAGCGCGCTTCGTCGATGATGCGTTCGAACAAACGGCGGATGGCGGCATTCGTCAGCGGGCCGCGATTGTTGCGCGCGGCGTTGGACAGCACTTCGTTTTCTCGGGCCGGCTGATAAATCGGCATCCCCGCAGCCTGTTTCAGGCGCCCAATCTCCAAAGCGCACTGCGACCGTTCATTGAGAAGCTCAACGAGTTTCTTGTCAATCTCATCCATGCGCTGCCGCCAATCGGAGATGTTCATTGGTTGCCCTCCGATTTGCATCCCCAGAGGGTGGAGAATTTCGAGATGACACCATACCTTGAGATCCTTCGGGCATCTCCGGTTTTGGGAGTCCGGTGGACTCCACCGGAGTCCTGACACCGGACCTCGTCGGATGCCCTCGGGATGACAAGTCGCGGTGGGGTTGCACGGATGAAAAAGGTGCAGCTCAGAATCATATCGTGGCCTCGCGCCGGGACAGGCCGCGGCGGCCGGCTTCCTTTAGTACTTTGATTCGTTCGCGGAGAGCCGCAGAAGCAGCTTCGATCGAGGGAGCCTTTTCAATTTCAGCCACCAGCGCGGAGCCAACCACTGCGGCATCTGCAAGGCCACCCAACACCGAAACGTGGCCCGGAAGCGAAATACCAAAGCCCACGGCAACTGGCAGCTCCGTGAAGTGGTGGACGCGGCGCAGCAGCCCGGGAAGATCGTCGGGGAGCGCGTCTTTCGCGCCCGTCACACCCGTGCGTGAAATGAGATAGAGAAAGCCGGAGGAGCACGCCGAGATTTTCTGAAGGCGCGCGTCATCGGACGTAGGCGCCGCAAGAAAAATAGTGTCGAGATTTTGCGAATGGATAATACGGCGATAGTCTTCGGACTCTTCGGGCGTCAGATCGGTGACGAGGACACCATCCGCCCCAGCTTGAGCAGCTGCAACGGCAAATTTTTGAAGGCCCATCTGCAACACCGGATTGAAATAAGTGAACAGAACGAGAGGGACCTGGCTGCGTTGCCGGATGCTGCGCACCAGTTCGAGAACACCAGCGAGCGATGCGCCCGCTTTCAATGCGCGTTCGGAGGCGCGTTGAATCGTGGGACCATCGGCAAGCGGATCGCTGAACGGCACGCCGAGTTCAATAACGTCGGCGCCCGCATCCGCCAGGGCGAGAACAAACTTGTGCGTTGCGTCAAGCGACGGATCGCCCGCCGTGATGTAGGCGACGATGCCAAGTTCGCCCGCTGCGCGCAGTTCAGCGAAACGCTTCGAGATACGGGTCGACTTTTGGGACGCGCTGGTCATTGATGTTGGCAGATTAAAGCAGCCGCTTATACGTGTCCATGTCCTTGTCGCCGCGGCCGGAGACGTTGATGATGACCAGGTCGCTGGACTTGAATTGCGGCAACCGTTCGATGAGGCCCGCGATGGCGTGCGCGGATTCGAGCGCGGGGATAATACCTTCGGTTAGCGAAAGAAGCTTTGCCGCATCGAGCGCCGCATGATCGTCAACCGCGGCATATTCGGCGCGATGCTGATCCGCGAGCCACGCATGCTCCGGGCCGATCGCCGGATAATCAAGGCCGGCGGAAATGGAATGCGTGGTGGCAATCTGGCCGTCTTCATTCTGCAAGACGTACGTGTAGGTGCCTTGCAGGACGCCAGGACGCGCGCCCGTGAATCCCTGATGCGCAGAGAGACGCGCGGCGTGTTCGCCCAAGCCATTGCCGCGTCCACCGGCTTCGATCCCAACCATTTTCACGCCGGCGTCCTTAAGGAATTCATGAAATAAGCCGATGGAGTTGGAGCCACCACCAACGCACGCATAGAGGTGCGTTGGCAAGCGCTTCTCAGAGGCGAGAATTTGCTGGCGAGCTTCGCGGCCGATGACAGCCTGAAAATCGCGCACCATCGTCGGATAAGGATGCGCGCCGAGGACGGACCCGAGCAGATAATGCGAGTCGCGCACGTTGGTGACCCAATCGCGCATCGCTTCGTTGATCGCGTCTTTCAGGGTCTTGCTGCCAGATTCGACGCCGATGACTTCCGCGCCCAGCATCCGCATCCGCGCTACGTTCAGCGCCTGGCGAGCCATGTCTTCCGTGCCCATGTAAACGGTGCACTGCAAGCCGAGATGTGCGCCGACCGTAGCCGAAGCGACGCCGTGCTGGCCTGCGCCGGTTTCCGCGATGATGCGCGGCTTACCCATCTTCACGGCGAGCAATCCCTGGCCAATGGCGTTGTTGATTTTGTGCGCGCCCGTGTGCAACAGGTCTTCGCGCTTCAAATAAATGCGCGGGCCGCCGAGCTTGGCCGTCAGCCGCGAAGCAAATTGCAGTGGTGTGGGGCGCCCGGCAAAATTTTTGAGCAGTGATTGGAAATCCGCCTGAAACGAAGGGTCGGTCTTCGCAAGCTCGTAGGCGCGCTCGAGCTCATACAGCGGCACCATCAGTGTTTCGGGAACGTAGCGGCCGCCGTAAGGCCCGAAACGGCCCGGCACGGCAGCAGGTATGGTGAGTTGGCTGGTCATGGTCTAGCCTTTTATTGTACTTC
>WNFR01008126.1_pt1 | contig 10619 bp, 9 predicted proteins | sample 5400221 | NCBI WGS metagenome assembly WNFR01 (sample SAMN13153357, study PRJNA577476) | soil metagenome | isolation source: 40 cm soil under Madrone tree | place: USA:California | collected 2016-06-14 | reverse complement strand
ACCGATCGAGATGAGCATCGAGACGAAAAAGCGCTGGACCATTCGCTGTCTCATAGCAACGAATACCCTCAAAGATACCGCTGCCGTAATGCAGCGCATGGGCCGATACGTGAGTTGTGGCATCGCGCCAGGGAATCACCTGCCCGTTCATCCACACCCATTTACTTTGGTCAAACGTCACCGAATTTCCTCCATATGTCCGATATGCTTTAGCTTGTCGTTTCGTGCGATGAAGTCTTCCTCGCATTGTCCGATATGCTTTAGCTTGTCGCTTCGTGCCAGGAAGACTTCTGCGAGACTAAGCGACAAGCTAATAAAGCATATCGAACACACTTAGACGGCCCAGAGCGACTCATCCGGATCGTAGTGGAGAGAATGGTCCGCGCCATTTAGCCAGTCGGCTCGGACCGGAGCGCCGCAGATATCCAGAGCTACGGTGTCTTCCAACGCTTCCGAAGAATGCTCGACACCACGCGGAATCCGCAGCAACTGGTTTGTCGCCAGCGTCACATCTCCCGTCGGCAGACTAAAACGCCAACGACCTTCTAGTACGAGGATCATCTCTTCATTTTCATGACTGTGAGAGTGGGTAACAGCTCCCTTCTTGACCTCGACCCGCGCCACGGTGATGCTTTCACCGATGGCTATTTTCCTATGGTAAAGCTCGGTGATTTCCTCCTCATTCATTCGATCCCAATCGTAAAAACCCATTTCTTACCTTCCTTACTTCCTGGTTCTCAACTCAGCAATTGAAAATCCAAAAATCAAAATTGATTAAACTCCCTCACTGTGGACGATCATGTCTCGCGAATTTCCTCCGGCGGGGACAATCGGGAAGACGTTCTCTTCCTTCGAGACAACAATATCCATTACTGCCACTCCCGGATGCGACAGTCCGGCTGCGAGCACGTCTGACAACTCTTCGGGTCGCGTAGCTCGTATGCCAAATGCCCCGTAAGCCTCGGCGAGTTTGACGAAATCAGGAGACACAGACAGATCTACTTCCGAGTAGGCTCGGTCATAGAACATCTCCTGCCACTGCCGCACCATTCCCAGATAGCCGTTGTTCATGATCAGAACTTTGATCGGCAGGTTATACTGCATGGCCATGGCTAATTCCTGGTTGGTCATTTGAAACCCACCATCGCCCACAACAGCGACGACAGTTTGATCGCCCAGCACCAACTGCGCGCCGATAGCGGCGGGCACTCCAAAACCCATGGCACCCAGACCGCCGCTCGTAATCCACTGCCGCGATCTCTTGAACGGGTAGAACTGCGCGGCCCACATTTGGTGTTGCCCCACATCCGTGGCGATGAGCGCGTCGCCGTTTGTTAACCTGTGCAGTTCCCGAATTACTGTTTGTGGCTTGATGTGGTCTCCCGATCCGGAGAACCTCAGCGGTTGCTCGAGCTGCCATTTGCGCAAGCGCTCCCACCAAACCAAGCTACGGGAAATTGTCTTTTCGATGGCCTTTGGACCGAGACTTCTGATCTCTGCGTGCAGGGCGCACAAGGCATCGCGAGCATCGGCGATTAGCGAGATATCAGGAGCCCGATTTTTCCCAACGTTCGCAGGATCGATATCTATGTGGATAACGCGAGCATGCGGCGCGAAGGTGGCGAGCTTTCCTGTGACGCGATCATCGAAACGAACACCAACTGCGATGAGCAGATCGCTTTCGGCAACCGCCATATTCGCGGCATAGGTACCGTGCATGCCGAGCATGTTTAAGCAAAGCGGATGCACTGAAGGAAAACCGCCGAGTCCCATGAGCGTAGGAGTAACGGGCAACTGCAGCTCTTCGGCTAAAGCGAGAAGCGCATCCGCCGCGCCGGAATTAACAATGCCACCACCGACATAAAGCACCGGCCGCTCCGCTTGCATGATCGCGGCAACAGCACGACCGACGGCGCGCGAATCGGGCGGTGATCGTCGCTCAACGCAAGGAAAGCTGATGTTCTTCAGACGCGAGTATGAAGTGCGGGCAGCCGACACGTCCTTTGGAATATCGATTACGACGGGGCCGGGCCTGCCGGTTTTGGCCAGATGAAAGGCTTCATGTACAACCGGAGCAAGGTCGCGCACGTCACGCACAAGGTAGTTGTGCTTAACACAGGACCGGGTGATACCTACAGTATCAACTTCCTGGAAAGCGTCAGTACCTATGAGCGGTGTTGGCACCTGGCCGGTAACGACAACAATCGGGGTCGAATCCATGTAGGCGTTGGCAATGCCGGTCATCGCATTAGTCGCACCTGGCCCCGAGGTAACCAGTGCAACACCGACACGCCCCGAGGCACGGGCGTAGCCTTCAGCCATGTGCACCGCGCCCTGTTCATGACGGACGAGATAGTGTGTGATGCGATCGCGAGCGCGCCACAACTCGTCATAGATGTGCAGGACCGCGCCACCTGGATAGCCGAAGATGGAATCGACTCCTTCGTGCACAAGTGCTTCGACCAGGATCTCTGCTCCGCGCGGCAGTTGTATCTCGCTTGTGCGCGGCTGTTCGTTTGCGGGAGTAAGTAGTGGTGACTGTGCGCTCATGTGGTTCCTTGCTCTCAGGCTGCACCTCTAAAAACAAAAGCCATCAACCCGAATGTGTTGATGGCCTGTGTAGGAGCTTGAAGTGTTAGCAACAGGCCATCAAGTGGTGTCCTCTGGGACTACTAGAGAAATGGTAATGACAGAAATTACGCCCACGAGTCTCCGCCTGACCCGCAGTGGACTCATTAAAGCAAAAATCTTTCGTGTTTTAGCTTCCGTCATTCAGATTTTCCAGGCGCCCATGCCAATCAGGTCACTGTTGCGCAACTTGCCCAAACTAATGAAGTACAGGGCACTATCAAATCTACTTGCTTCTGTAGCTTTTGTATAATTGATTATTTTTAGCACCCCATAAATCCCACGCACGTACCGGTGGAACCCATGGTGCCCCCATATTCGCGCCTGGAAATGGGTTTTTAGGGAGAAACTGGGAAAAAATCTCTGGAGGGGAGCACCTGGCCGGCTGCAGTCACGCAAAGAGTCGGACAACCTTGCAGGGCAGCGCTTTGCGATTTTGCTCGAGAAGATCCGATTCTTCAGCGACCTGCCAGGTGCTCTGTGGGGGGAGTAATTGAGCTAGATGTCAAAATACATACTGAATTCCAAGGGATGCGGCCGCATCCTCAGGGGCTGAATCTCCTTTTCACGTTTATAACCAATCCAACGTTCAATTAGCTGCGGTGTAAAAACATCGCCTTTGAGTAGGAAGTCGTGGTCGGCCTCCAGCGCATTAAGTGCCTCATCGAGCGAGCCCGGCAAGCTCGGGACGTCTTTTAGCTGTTCAGGTGACAAATCATAGATGTCTTTGTCCAGGGGTTCACCCGGATCGATGCGGTTCTGAATACCATCGAGGCCGGCAAGAAGCATTGCGGAGAACGCAAGATAAGCATTGCAAGACGGATCAGGAGGTCGAAACTCAAGACGTTTGAGCTTTGGACTTGTTGAGAACATTGGGATGCGGATTGCCGCTGACCGGTTCCGGGCCGAATAGGCGAGGTTAACGGGAGCTTCAAAGCCAGGCACCAGCCGCTTGTAACTGTTAGTTGTCGGCGCGGCGAATGCGATGATGGCGGCGGCGTGCTTAAGCAACCCACCGATGTAGAAAAGTGCCGTCTCCGAGAGGCCCGCATAACCATCGCCGGCAAAGAGCGGCTTTTCGCCTTTCCAGAGCGATTGATGGCAGTGCATGCCGCTGCCGTTGTCGCCGTAGAGTGGCTTGGGCATGAAGGTAGCGCCCTTGCCCTGTCGCTGCGCTACGTTGCGTACTGTGTACTTGAAGAGTTGGAGGTTGTCGGCGGTGCCGATCAATGTGGAATAACGGAAATCAATTTCACATTGCCCGGCCGTAGCGACTTCGTGGTGATGACACTCAACATGAATCCCCACTTTCTTCAGTTCTGTGGCAACCTCGCCGCGAAAATCCTGCAGTGTATCGAGTGGCGGCAACGGCACGTAACCCTCTTTGTTTCGAATGTGATATCCGAGATTTCCGTTACCATTCTGCCCATTGGTATTCCAGATGGCTTCAGGGCTGTCCAGTGCAAATCCCGCTGAATGCCCGTCGTTGTGAAAGCGCACTTCGTTGAAGACAAAAAACTCGGCCTCTGGACCGAAATAGACTGTGTCAGCAATACCAGTGAATTTGAGGTAGCTTTCCGCTCGTCTGCCAACGCCACGTGGATCGAGCCAATAGCCTTCTTTCGTTATCGGATCGATCACGTCGGCGATGAGACACAAGGTCTTCTCACCCATGAACGCGTCCATCCAGTAACGCGACGGATCGGGCACCAACAGCATGTCAGACTCATGAATCGAAGCCCAACCACGCAAGGACGAACCGTCGAATCCGAAGCCATCTTCGAAAGAGCTCTCGCTAAGCTCATCGATCGGAAAAGTCAGATGGTGCCACGCCCCAACGAGGTCCGTGAAGCGTACGTTGACGTACGCCACCTCTTCATCTTTTGCAAACTTCAACACATTCCTAACGCTCATGTTTACTGCTCCTTTATCTATTTAGGTTGACTGAACTAATACACCGAGAGAGCTCCCTGCGCAGCGATTCGCGATTTTTCAACTACGGAGGGAAGTCGGCCTTGCTCTCACGACTCGAGCCATGAGCGTCAGCTGAAACGGGTCCGTTTTAGCTACCACATTCGGCAGCGCGAGTTGCTTCTTCTCAGAAAGTGATCCCGTAGTAAACGAAGAGGGCGTTGTTGCCACGTCCATGGTTGCCGATGCTATAGCCGACATTGAACAAGCTGCTCTTCGGCAAGCTAATTGAGAATCCGGGAGTGACGTAGCCGAAAGCATTCTTACCGCTGAACCAGTCAGCCACGAAAGAAACCCTCTTCGAAACCGGCTGCTCATAACCGACGATAGCTCCGCCCTTTGTCCCCAGCCCGTCGCTCAAACCGGGCAAGCCGTAAGCTCCGCCGGTCACTCTCGGGCCATGATCGCCTTTCACTTTTTTACTCACTACCGAGTAGAGAAAGCCGTATGTGTCTGCTCCAGTGCGATGTGCAATTGGCGTATAGAGCAAGCCCCCCAATGCCACGGCTACCCCGTTCGATTCGTTGTTGTAGACCTGAACCTTCACGTTCGGTGAAACGTAAACAGGCTGATTCGGGGTCAGCGTGTCGACAACTGAGACATTGATACCTGCTTCGATCTTCTTGGCCACACCGACGACGACACGCGGGGCGTAAATTTGAAAGCCGCCGTTGGCATGACTGGTGAAATGCGAGAGAAAGTCAAACTCGAGATACACCTTCTTCGGCGCCACTACATCGGTTGAAGGAATATTGAAGATAGTTGATTGGGCTTTGTTCGTTTGAGTCTGTAGCAGCGTCAGCAAAACCAACGCGCCCAAGGCACTCATCGTCCTGGCAATTGATTTAGGCTTACTCATTGTTGTAATTTGTCTCCACATCGTCTCTTAACGGACGATTTCAGTGGCCTATCCGTCTTCTGCGCCTGCTAAGCCGAGACGGGTAGGCCATGTTCATTATTAGTCAGCGCGAGCAACTCTTTCCTCCTGTGGTCTGTGCCCATGCAGTTACTCACCTCTACTGTGATCAGTTGCTATTTGCCCAGGCTCTCCGGCCGGAGATACTCACTAAGAAAGTCAAAGAGAGTCTGGCCGTGGCCTGGTGGCCTATTGGATTTCAGAAATCTCCATGACAACTACTATGCCAACAGCGCTCAGGTGTGGCTTGATCAGCGAAGCTGTAGTCTGTTGAAGAATTAGCGGTGTTGAAAGGGACCTGCACTCCAAGCCGCCGCTATGCTCCCAGAACATTTTCGTTTGCGAAAACTGAGCTCCCGACAAAATTGTCGCCACTTCGGCAACTCGGACTCGCAATTGAACTCAACGGACCACAACCGCGAGCTCTGCAGTCACGCATGCCGCGGTCTATGAGGTCAGTACGAGCAGGCGGTAGAAGCTGTGAAAAATTAAATCGATCCCGGATATGACACAAGCTAAGAAAATTTGCAGGTTGGGAAGGGGGCAGTCGATAGGTTCAAGGTGCGATAAATTCAACGCGCCCCCGCCTCAACTTTGAATGCCACGGCCTATACGTGTCACTCGAGCCTCTGCCGTTAACTGCAATTGAACGGTTGATTCGAGGACGAAGCCTCCGAACCTTGAGCGGGGGCGACTTGAATTTAGCGAACGTTCGAGCTAGCGACTGCCCCTTTCCCAACTGCGCTATTCACCGATCCACTTGCCCGCGTGCTGAGCTTTGCCCATTCCCAACCATTATCCTGTGGTGGCTATTTCAATGTTGAGTCAGCTAGATCTTGAGGGTGGTAAGGCGACGTGTTTGTAGTCACGACGAGCTTCAGCGACAAAAACGTCATCAGACGTAGGATTGGAATTTGGAGGGAGGCGGCAATAAGTCAACGAAACTACTGTTTCCACCAACGTCCACGCTGAAGATGTCCCGGTATGAAGCTTGCTCTTCCCGCAGTTGTTATCAACGAACATGTTCGCTCGGAGAGAGGAGAAGGAAATGGCCCTGGTCCTGAGAGGGGGAGAATTCATTGCGACGGAGGCTCTTAGTGCGAGCACATTATCCGGGTTAATGAGTATTGCCCGCCGCAGGCCATTAGTTATTAACGGACTGGAACTACACCACGAGGATTTGGCAAAGCTTGCTGAAGAGGTGCAGCTGACTGGTCAGCCAGTCTGGCCCAGCGTCTCCGATAAACTTCAAGCTTGTCCCTAGCTAGTTCTTCGCTACGAGCAAACACTGAAATCACGTCCACAAACTGAAGCTTACCGGAGATGGTGACAAACCAACGCGAAACATTCTTAGCGCCTCCCAGACGAAGCCACAGCGAGAAGGTGCTGTTGCACGCTGCATCGCGGTTCTCCGTAAACAATCCGTTCGCAGATCCGGCTGAGATTTCTCGACAATTTCGGACCTTTCTCAAAATCGAAGATCAGCGTTTGAAGATGGCTCACCGCCGCGGAGCGCCGGGAGTCGAAACTGCCTCGGCACGCTGTTCTGTTCTTGACGTCATAGTAAAGCGCGCTTACGGCGTGGCCACATTGCTTGGCGAAGTTGGTGGCTCCTCAATAGAGGCCCAGACTGGTTGCGCAGTGGTGGCTCTCGGGGGCTATGGTCGCGGCGAACTCGCACCCTATTCCGATCTGGATATTCTGTTTTTGCATTTAAACCATCGTGCCCTGCAAACGCGACGACTGGTAGAACCGATCCTGCGAATCCTTTGGGATGCGGGGCTGACAGTCGGTCACAGTATACGCAGCGTAAACGATTGCATGGCGGCAGCTCGAGCCGATCCGCATTTACAAACTGCTCTTGTTAGCACCCGGCTATTGGCCGGGAACGACAAGATCTACCAGTCCCTTTTGGAGACTCTCGAAAAAGACCGGCGCAGGCGGGCTGACATTTTTATCACGGCGATCAAGCGCGAGCGCGACGCAAGGTATGCAAAGTTTGGCGCCGTGGTATGTCTTCAAGAGCCAAACATAAAGGAGAGCGCTGGTGGCATCCGTGACCTGCACACGGCTCTTTGGGCAGCTTATGCTCGATATGGATGTCAAACGCTGGAAGAATTGCGCTCCCGAGATCTCATCTCGGCAGCAGAGGAAAAGGTGGCTGCACGCGCCGCCAATTTTCTCTGGCGTGTTAGATACGCCGCACATCTCTCGACGCGCCGGAAGACTGAACGGCTGTCGCTGGACCTGCAGACTACCCTGGCTCGAGAGTTTGGCTACAAGTCGGGAGCTCATCTCCTCGCGTCCGAAAAATTCATGCGTGACTACTATCACCACGCGAGAGAGTTAAATCTTTTCAGTGAAATGCTGCTCGCGCGCGCTTCGGAACTTGAAATGAAACCAAGCCGCCGGTGGGGCAGGAAGCTGCTGCGCACTCCCACCGAGCCGCTTTCGATTAGCGACGGCCGCTTGCAATTGGAAGGCGAGGCTGAACTCTTTACCGGAAGTCCGATGCTGTTCTTCGATGCCTTCGCCGTGGCGCAGGCCGCTGGTGTTCCCTTTAGTCAGACCTTGCGCGAGGCCATGCGCCAAAGTCTGCCGGCCGTAGACCACAACTTCCGTGTTTCTACCGAAGCGACGCAGGCCTTTCTCAAACTATTGGGCCGGCGCGGACGCGGGGGGTACGCCCTGCGACTGATGCATGAAGTCGGATTCCTGGGCCGCTTTGTGCCCGAGTTTGGCCGCGTTAGTCTGCTCATCCAACACGATCTCTATCATCACTACACTGTTGATGAGCACACAATTAAAGCGGTCGAGGCGCTCGACGAATTGCACGTCAGTCAAGACAAGCAGCGTGCACATCTGCGGCTTATCTTCGATGAGATTGAAGACACTTCCCTGCTCTACCTTTCTCTCCTGTTGCATGACATCGGCAAGGGTCGCGGCCGGGGACACATCCCGCGCGGTGCAAAGATCGCGCAGCGCGTCTGCAAGCGTCTGGGTCTCGGCGAGAAGCAGGCTGCGAAAGTCATCTTGATGGTTTGGCAACATGTCGCAATGGCCCAACTCGCTCAGCGACGAGATCTCAATGAACCCCAGGTCATACTCGAGTTTGTCACGCAGCTGGGTACACTTGACGCACTCAACCTGCTACTGCTCCTGACCTATGCGGATCTCAATGCTGTTGCTCCCGGTGTTTGGAGTGAATGGAAAAGCACACTGCTCTGGGAACTCTATCGTCGGAGCAGGGCGCTGCTGGCAGGTGGGGATGCACCTCCTGATGAAAGTGAAAAGAGGGCGCGGTTCAAGGAGCAGGTGGCGAACTCTCTGAAGGATTTGCTTCCAGCCAGTGAGGTCGAGCGCCACGTCGCGTTGTTGCCGGAGCGCTACGTTCGCGTGACGCGACCACAGGCTGCTGCGGTCCACCTCCAGCTGATTAAAGAGCTTAAGTCAGACACGTTCGCTCGACGTTGGGAACGTAATGGTCGTGAGTCGACCGAGTTAACAGTATGCACGCGAGATCGACGCGGGCTCTGCGGCGATATTGCCGGAACGTTGGCCTCGCACGGCATCGAGATCCTCAGCGCGGAACTCAACACACGGGAAGACGGAGTAGCCCTTGATGTATTCATGTTGCGTGAAGCCGCCACACACCACGCTATAGACGTTCATCGATACCCCGCAATAGATCGTGCGCTACGCAAAGCTATCGCGGGTGAATCTGATATCGCAGCACTCGTGGAGCGTTGGCGCATAAGGAATGCCCCTCGAAACCGCACTGCAATCAATCATCGGCATCAACGCAATCTGCCGCAGGTTGCCAGCGACAATGAAGCTTCCCAAGCCTCTACACTGATCGAGGTGCGAGCGATCGACGAGCCGGGACTGGTCTACAAGATCGCGAGCGCGTTGGCGGCACTTAAGCTTGATATCGTTTGCGCCAAAATAGCCACCGAAAAGAGTGATGCGCTCGACGTTTTTTATGTCACTGATGGAGATGGTCTAAAGCTATCGCCCATGATGCTGCAGTCCGTCAAGTTGCGACTGGTGGAACTGCTATCGAGCAACCTAACTGCCATCGAAGTGAGCAAAGAGCGCTAGAGGGACGGTGATCGAACACGAAACGACTTCGAATTCTTAGAGCTGAAGGAGAAAAACTGGATGAAAAAGATTGAGGCGATTATCCGGCCGCACCTATTGGATGCTGTTCGAACGGCGCTCCAGGAAGTGGAAGTGATCGGAATGACGATCAGCGAAGTGCAAGGTTACGGACGCCAACGCGGTCATACCGAGACTTACCGCGGCACGGAATACCAAATCGAATTTATTCCAAAGATCAAAGTCGAAGTGATCGTACCGGATGAGATCGAAGACGCCGCTATTCAAGTAATTATCAAAACTGCTCGCACGGGTAAGTTCGGCGACGGAAAAATTTTCGTTGTGCCGTTGGACGACGTTATTCGCATACGCACCGGCGAACGCGGCGAGGCGGCGATCTAAAGCTCTAGTACGCTCGAGTCTTCCATGCAAAAGGAATTTCGCCTGTTATGTGGGCAAGAGTTTGACCAAATCATTCGCACGCAACCCCTTCACGGCCAGCTGATCGTGACATCTGAATGACCTAAATTTAAGGAGGCACTGTACATGAAGAAAAAGTTATCTCTATCGCAAAAAATTTCCCGATTGCAGGTTCGGCTGCATGACAGTGAATGGCGTCGGTATGGAATGCTGCTGCTGACCGGGAAAATCGTAGGTGTTGGTTTGCTGCTGATCGGAATTGTGGCGCTTTTCCCGGACTTACTCGGGTTAAGTAAAGTCTTTGCCGCTGATCCAGAATTAAAGGGCAATGACATTGTCAATCCACTCAATACGGTCTGGACCCTCGTCGCCGCATTTCTAGTCTTCTGTATGCAGGTCGGCTTCACGATGTTGGAGGCGGGCTTCTGTCGCTCACGCGAGACCGTAAATGTGTTGATGGAATGTATTGTCGATACTTGTCTCTGCGGCGTCCTATTCTTCGCCTTCGGTTTCTCCTTCATGTTCAGTCATGGAAACGGATTGATTGGCTACCACTGGTTTTTCCTAAAGGATGTGCCGGCGACTT
>WNFR01008118.1_pt1 | contig 10622 bp, 4 predicted proteins | sample 5400221 | NCBI WGS metagenome assembly WNFR01 (sample SAMN13153357, study PRJNA577476) | soil metagenome | isolation source: 40 cm soil under Madrone tree | place: USA:California | collected 2016-06-14 | reverse complement strand
TTCTCCACCGGACCTGGTAGCGCTGCTGGCGGAAGTAGGCGCATGGGGCGTCAATCTGCATGACAACGATTTGGTGCCGATCGACGCTACGCCCTCGGAGCGGGACCGAATTGTGCGCGACTTCAAGCGCGCCTGTGAGAGGAACAAAATTACTGTCCCCATGGCAACGGTCAACCTCTTCTATCATCCCGTGTTTCGCGATGGCGCGTTCACGGCAAACGATCCCGAGGTGCGTGCTTACGCAATGCAGAAGACGCTGCGAGCGATGGATCTTGGCGCCGAGCTGGGGGCGAAGATATTCGTCCTCTGGGGAGGACGGGAGGGGACCGAGACCGACGGCTGCCGCCGAGCTGATGTGGCTGTGAAGCGGCTACGCGAGGCGGTCAATTATCTTTGCGAATACAACATCGAGAAGGGTTACGGATACAAGTTCGCGCTGGAAGCCAAGCCCAACGAGCCCCGCGCGGATATTTATATGTCCACCACCGGACACTACCTGGGTTTTATTCCAACCCTCAATCATCCACAAATGGTGGGCGTCAATCCCGAGGTTGCGCATGAAACCATGGCTGGGTTGAATTTCTTGCATGGCGTGGCACAGGCCTGGGAAGCCGGCAAGCTCTTCCACATTGATCTGAACGATCAGATGCCAGGCCGCTACGACCAGGATCTTCGCTTCGGCTCGGCGAACCTTAAAACTGCATTTTGGCTGGTCAAGTTTCTGGAGGATGTGGGATACAAAGGCCCGCGTCACTTCGATGCCCATGCGTATCGCACCGAAGATTACGAGGGAGTGAAGGACTTCGCCCGCGGCTGCATGCGGACGTATCTCATCCTGAAAGAGAAGGGGCAACAGTGGAATGAGGATGAAGAGATTCAAGCGATTCTGAAGGACGTCAATTCCGGCAGAACAAGCGTGCCGGCCGTGGAACGGTATTCGAAGAAGGTCACAGCGGGGCTGCTGGCGCACGAGTTCGACAAGGATAAGATGATGGAAAAGCGTCTGCCCTACGAGCGGCTAGACCAGTTGACGGTGGATATCCTGTTAGGGGTGCGGTAGAAGGCTTGGCTGTGCCGGGCCAAACAACTCAGGGAGATTCCACCCTCGGGTGTTAGCCGGAGGCGGAGAAGAGGAATGAATCAACGTCTGTCCTCCGCCACGCTGCTATTGCTGGAAACTAAGGGCGCCGAGCCGGATCCAGGCTGATGGGCACACGTTTGTCGGCACTTGTAGGAGTTCCGGCTTATGGGCGACTCCGAAACTATCCAGAAACGGGCTTCGGGGAGATTACTCCCAGCAAGTCGGCATGACGACGGGAATCCGGAAGCCGGTGCCGGACGAGGATGATCCCTCGATGCCGGGGCGTTTCTCGGATTCGCAAGCCCGAATCTGGCAGTAGGAGGTTGTGGGCGCGGAACGAGTCCTGTCGAATCCATCAGTTGTAACGAGCGAAGATTGGCCGATTTGGCCTGTAACGGCATCCCGGCGAATATCCGACTACGGACGCGCCGCATGGTGCCAAAGGCATTGGGTTGTATCGCTTCTGCTCCGGTCAAGACGCGCTCACGTTCGCTCACGATTCATTGTTCCCGAGCGTTCCCGAGCGTGATTTTCACTACTTGTAAGGCATCGCCCATGCCCCACAATCAACAAGATAGAAATATCTTCCGGTACTCATAACCCAAAGGTCGGTGGTTCAAATCCACCCCCCGCAACCAACGCAATCATAAGGTTACGAGGAATTTGGATTTTCGATTGTGGTCTGAAATGGTCCATTAAGTTTTGAAGCGCCATAAGAGAGGCTGTCCACCTGACGGCCTTTTGCTATTTGGTGAGGTCTTGAAGCAGCACCCGCTGCACCACCGATGTATTGGCTTTGCGCTTCGCTTCCATGAATGCTCCGCCGTAGACGTTCATCGTGGTCGAGATGTTGGCGTGACGCATAAGTTTCTGTTGTACGCCCAGAGGGGCGCCAGTCTCATCGAGCCAAGCGCGGTAGCTGTGACGCAGCGTGTGCCAGCCGATCGGTCCCTGAATCTGGGCCCGCGACGCCGCAGTCTGGAGCACTTTCTTCCGGAGCGAACCAGAATCGTAGGGTTTGTTTGTCCGCGGGCTGGGAAAGACCCAATCTCCACGCGTATCTGCGCACAGATGCTTCCACTTCATAAGAATGGTTGCGACTTCTCGATCCAGCGGCAATTCGTCCTGGGAACATTCGGATTTCAGCTTCGTGACTTGGCTGCGAGCGTACCCTTCCCTGATTTCCATGACGAGACTTTCGAAGTCGATCAGGTTCCAACGCAGTCCCATTACCTCGCTGATACGGAGGCCCGTACACCCAGCCAGAAGGACCATACAGCGATACGGATGGTCGAGCTGATTAAGCAGCGCCGCAAACTCCTCCTCCGTCAAGATTCGTGGAGGTTTGAGGCGCTTGCTGACTCCTTTCAGTTCGACCAACCCCATGGGGTTGCGTTCCAACGGAATCAGTTCCCAGAGCATAGTTTTCTCGAAGAGGCGGTACATGAGACTTCGAATATGGCCTCTGGTGTTTTGGGGCCAATGGCAATTTTCGGAGCCAATCCTGAACAGGATATGGTTTGACCTCCCGTAGCGGGCAAATGCCCCACTTGGGAGAGATGTGTTTGTTGATACGATTTAGATCGGGTTCCTTGGTGGTGTGCGCAAGGTCGCCCCTCTCGATCTCTTCGCTGATGTAGCGATCGATCAGGCCTTGAAAAGTAACAGCCTCGCGCATCGGCAAGCCATTGTTGATTTCTAGTCGTAGACCCTCGGCCGCACGTCTGGCATCCGCTTGTGTCGGATAATCTTCGACGGTCCCCACAGTTATCGAGGGTCGCGTGTCCGATCGGTTCTTTCGATCCCAATAACGGAATAGCCATACGTCCGGGCCTTTAGTCCTCTTGCGAAGTTCGAGACTTCCGAACTGATAACGGTTTCGTCTAGGCAACTTGTCCTCCTCTGCCTTGACGACGCCGGGATGCCTCGGAGCATATCCGAGCCCGCAACCATTCGTCCAGTTCCGAGATGTAGAAGAGCCATTTCTTGCGTTGTCCGTATCCGATGGGATGGCCGGGAATGTGTCCAACACCTGCAAGTCGCGTAATACTTCTAACGTGCATCTGCAGAAACTCAGCGGCGACCCTCGCACTCACAGGTCTTTCGGAAGGCTGAGGCGCCTTCCTCTGCATATCTGCTACCGCTGTGATCTCGGTGCCCATATGGGGTCAAAGGGAACAAACAATCGCACTGAACAGTGAACATGGCTCATTCCTGTCGCCGTGTCCAATAACTTCTCGGAACGACGTTATTCCTCTAGGTTATAACGGAACGCACCAAGCAGCTTCGTCACCTCGACTTCTCGTTGAAAAGGCCGCTTCGCGGAAGCAAGCGCTTTGAAAATGCGGGGCTTACGGGACTGCCAGTTATTCGAAAAAAGGTCAAGAGACCTTGAGACAGCGCTGGCGACGGCGTTGTCCGGCCTGGTCCCGGGTGCTATTCAGACCATTGCCGAGTAGCGCAAACGGTGTGTGGGTGATCGAAAGCTTAGCGAAATGATGGTGGCTATGTCCTTTATCGCGAGGTGGATGAAGATTTCTGATGCGAACTTAGAGAGCAAAGTCGCCGACCGAATCAATCTAACTTCCCTTTGTTATTCCTTCTAGGAATAACAGACTGCCGAAAAGTTATTGGACAAAGTTATTGGACAATGTGAGTGATTGCGGTTAGCTTTGCGCGGCAAGCAGCAGTTTTAGACTGCTCTTGCCCGGAGGCGCACATGGCATCGCGCAGGTTCCTTGTCGTTGTTTCCGGAGCCAAGATCTACGTTGCTGCCAATCCGCTTCGCTCTAACAGACGCAAACGCACTAAAGATAACATCGCCACTGTGCGGCACCGGCACCTAGATTTCGATATCGAAGGAGAGGCGCGCCTCACTTTGCTCCGGACCTCCGATACAGTTTCCACGCCGATGGCAGTCCTTTCGACATCGCTCGGCAAATATCAGCGTAAGTTCGCATTCGGCAATTCGGAGGGATACTCCGCGGGTAAGCGCGACCAGCATTTGCACTTGGGAAATTCCTGAGGCGTGTACAGAGGCGACCCTATTCGGATTCTCGAAATGACCTATCGATTCCCGGCGAGGTTCCGAAGGTGATCTTCAAAGCGGCGCGCTTGGCATTGTGCCCGAGTGGGCTTCTCTTCCACAATCCGTTTCATGGAAGATTGCACGACCATCCGGGAGCTGTCGGCTCCACTACCCAGTTGTGAGGCAGGGCTTCGGGCTCGACTCGCCGGGGTCGGAGTTGTCATTCGTTGACTAGCGGATGCCGCGTCCGTAAGATGAAGCGACCCACAAAGGCCAGGCATTTTCCCGAATGATCGGCCAAACCATCTCGCACTACCGCGTTGTCGAGAAGCTTGGTGGCGGCGGGATGGGTGTGGTCTACAAGGCGGAGGACACCGAGCTTGGCCGCTTCGTCGCGCTCAAATTCCTGCCCGAGGAACTGTCGCGAGACCCGCAAGCGCTAGAACGCTTTCGCCGGGAGGCGCGTGCCGCGTCCGCTCTCAATCATCCAAATATTTGCACCATCTACGAAATCGCCAAACACGGCGAGCAGTCATTCATTGCCATGGAGTTTCTGGACGGGATGACGCTGAAGCATCGCATCGCCGGCAAGCCGATTGATACCGATGTTTTCCTCGGCCTAGCCATTGAGATTGCCGACGCGCTCGACGCCGCTCACGCGGAAGGCATCGTCCACCGCGACATCAAGCCGGCCAACATCTTTGTTACTAAGCGCGGGCACGCCAAGATTCTCGATTTCGGGCTGGCGAAGGTCGCGCCCACTACGAGTTCTTCCAGCCAGATTGCATCGGCAAACACCGTGACCGGCACGATGGACGAACAGCATCTCACCAGTCCCGGTTCTACGCTCGGCACCGTCGCCTACATGTCGCCGGAGCAGGCGCGTGCGAAGGAATTGGATGCGCGGAGCGACCTGTTCTCGTTTGGAGCTGTCCTCTATGAAATGGCCACCGGGCTGTTGCCCTTCCGCGGGGAGAGTGCCGCGACCATCTTCGAAGCAATCCTGAACCGCCCACCGGTTCCTGCCGTGCGGCTGAATCCCGATATGTCAGAGGAACTGGAACGGATCATCAACAAGGCACTGGAGAAAGATCGCAATCTGCGGTACCAGCACGCAGCCGATATGCGAACGGACTTGCAGCGACTGCGGCGCGACTCCGAGAGCGGATACCGTTCTGCGATAACCAGCTCAGGCACGTTGTCCGTGCCAGAGACTCCAACAGCTCGGGTCGCGAAGCCGTGGAAAAAGCTTCGAGTCTCGAAGCCCTGGAAAATCGCGGTTCCCGTCCTAATGGTTGCCGCGTTGATCGCCGGCGGGCTTTACTATTATCGTTCCCGTCAAAGCAAGCGCTTGACCGATAAAGACACCGTCGTTCTCACCGATTTTTCCAACAGCACGGGCGATGCGGTGTTCGACGACACGCTGAATACGGCCCTCAGCATTTCCCTGCGGCAATCGCCCTTCCTCAATGTGCTCTCCGACCGCCAAGTTGCGAAGACCGTGCAACTGATGACCCTTCCCGCCAACACAAAACTCACCCCCGAGATCGCAAGCGAGCTTTGCCTTCGCGCGGGCAGCAAGGCCTATATTGCCGGAGCGATTGGCAGTCTGGGCAGCAAATATGTGCTGGAATTGAAGGCGGTCAATTGCCAGAACGGAGAAACGCTGGCCGAGGAGCAGGTGACAGCGGCGTCCAGAGAGAAGGTGCTGGACGCGCTCGGCGGGGTGGCATCCAAGCTGCGCGGTGGACTGGGCGAATCGCTGGCTACAGTGCAGCGGTTTGATGTTCCGCTCGAACAGGCCACTACCTCCTCTCTTGAAGCTCTGAAAGCGTACAGCCTTGGCAGAAAGGCTGACGGCACGAAAGGCAGCGCGGCAGCCCTGCCTTACGATCAACGTGCCATCGAGCTCGATTCGAATTTTGCCGTGGCCTACGAAGCCGTAGGTGGTGACTATGGCAATCTCGGCGAGCTGGGACGGGCCAGCGAGTACTTCACCAAAGCATTCGAGTTACGGGAACATGCCAGCGAGCGGGAAAAACTGCGGATCACAGGCATTTACTATCAGAATGTAACCGGGGAATTGGATAAAGCGGCCCAGACGTATCAGGAGCGGATTGAGAGCTACCCGCGGGAAAGCTTAGCGTACGGCAATTTGGGCATCGTGTATTCCGAACAGGGTCAGTATCAGAAGGCCGCGGAGACCACGAGGAAAGGGCTGCGCCTGGCACCGGATCGTGTAGGTTCGTACGACAATCTCACCAACTACGCCATTGCCTTGCAACGCTTCGACGAAACGCGGCAGATCGTTCGCGAGGCGCAGGCACGAAAAATGGATGATGCGACCTTCCACAATGCTCTCTATGCTCTAGCCTTTCTCGGCTCAGACTCCGCGGCAATGGCAGAACAGCAACAGTGGTATGCGGGCAAGCCCGAGTTTGAGACCTATGGGCTCGCGCTGGCATCCGACACCGAGGCTTATGCCGGACATATGGGTAAGGCGCGGGAACTGACCAAGCGGGCTTTGGAGTCTGCCATCCGGGCCGACAGCAAAGAGAATGGGGCGATCTGGCAGGCGATTGCTGCTCAGCGGGAAGCCGCTTACGGCAATCCTGCGGAGGCACGGCAGATGGCCGGAGAGGCTCTAACGCTGGCTCCCGCGAGTCAGGGGGTCGAGAGCGAAGCCGCGCTTGCGTTTGCCATGGCGGGTGACACGGCACGAGCCGAGTCCTTGGCACAAGACTTAGCAAAACGTTTCCCGCTAGACACGCAGGCGCAGTCCATCTGGCTGCCGGCGATTCAGGCGCAGTTAGCGCTGGATAAAAGGAACCCTGCCCTCGCTCTGAAAGCTTTGGAAGCTGCCACACCCATCGAGTTGGCGCAAATTACGTTCGTCAACAATATTTCCTGCCTCTATCACGTCTATCTACGCGGACAGGCGTATTTGTCAGCCGGACAGGGCAACGCCGCCGCCGCCGCGTTTCAGAAAATCCTCGATCACAATGGTATTGTCTGGGACTGCTGGACGGGGGCGTTGGCGCATCTGGGAGTGGCTCGCGCCAATGCCTTGGAGTCGAGAACCTCGCAGGGCGCGGACGCCGATGCCGCCCGTGTCCGTGCGCTCGCCGCTTACAAAGGTTTCCTCACGCTCTGGAAGGACGCCGACCCCGACATCCCTATCCTGAAGGAAGCGAAGGCAGAGTACGCAAAGCTGCAGTAAGTGGCAAATCTTCCCTGGACCGGTTGCAGCCTAGCCTGATAAGGATAGGGGGACGGAAATGGCCGCTATAGCATGTAAGCCTGCACTTGGTTAGACTGCTTCTTTCTTACCCAAGGAACAAAACCGTGTCCAAGTCCATTGCGCAAGGCCATTGTGCAATGTTTTGCCGTCTTTGGCACCCTGTGCTGATCGCATCCTTATTTTCTTGACAAACTCCTCGCAGTTGAGTAAGTTGTCCCCCACGCTGTTTGTCCTTCCCCTTGAATGTAACCTCTGATAGCGCGGTTGAGGTAAGAGTTAAGGATAACGAGTTTAAGGATCACGTCGTTGCAAGAGCACGTTTGCATTCGTCTTGGGGGGCGGTGTGCTGACCAGGCTCTTAGGCACTTCTTTGGACGTATCCGGCGTGACTCGCTTAGCAAGCTTCCTTCATGTCGTCCACCTGCTCCCGGGGACGAGACCCGCCTGAGGTGAACGATTCTCCCGTTGGTTTCGAAAGGTAGTCGGATGAAGCGCAGCTCATTCACTCGAAGAAGCTTTCTGGCCGGAACACTAGTCACGGCACCGTTGGCGCGGAGTCTTAGTATCTTCGCGCCCGAAGGAGTCAAGGACACCAGCGCCAAGAACTCCAGGGCCCAGGCTGCATTCCAGGTGCGGAAACAGGCGGCGCTTACCCAAAGCGAGCGGCCGATCGCTGCGATGATCGCGAACGGCGACGAGAACTCTCTTCCAAATCGAATCGCGTGCTTCGTGAAAGGATTGTCGCAGAACCAATTTGGCGAGGTTGACCCGGCGGCTTACAACGCGCTTCTGGCTGCCATCAAGTCAGGCAAGCATTCCGATTTCGAGCGCATCCCGCGAGGCGGCGGCCGCAAATTAAACAATCCGCAATCCGCATTTACGTTCCACCTGGAAGGTGGCGACCCGCACACCTACGCAATCCCGGCGGCTCCTTCGATTGCGTCGCCAGCGGCCTCGTTCGAGACTTCAGAGCTGTATTGGCAGGCGCTCTGCCGGGATGTCCCGTTTTTGGGATACGAGACGTCACCTATCGTCGGCCAAGCGGCGAAGCACCTGGCTACAACTCCATCCAATATCTTTCGCGGTCCAAAGAAAAGCGACTTGGCAGGGCCATATGTCTCGCAATTCCTCCTCAAGCCAATTCCATACGGAACCGCGAAGATCGATCAGCGCTATAGCGCACCCATGGCCGGAACCGGGTTCCTGACCACAGTTAGCGAGTGGTCCCAAATCCAGGTTGGCATGCCGCCTTGGCGCGAGGCATCGTATGACCCGGTCCCACGGTATATCCGAAATGGCCGTGACCTGGCGGAGTACGCGCACTACGACTTTCCCTATCAGGCCTATCTGAACGCCGCATTGATTCTAATCAACAGCGGCCCAAAATCGATTCTCAACTGCAATCAATTCAAGAGCCCAAACAACCCTTATCGGTATTCAACGGTAGAGGAGGGCTTCGTCACTTTTGGTTCAGCCGAGGTCACCGACTGGTTGGGTCGAGTCACAACTGCGGCCCTGAAAGCCACTTATTGCCAAAAGTGGATGGTGCACCGCCGGCTGCGCCCGGAGGAGTTGGGCGGTCTTATCCATCAAACCCGAGCCGGTATCCGACAGTACCCGATCCACTCGACACTTCTTGAGTCCGAGGCGGTGGATGCCGTATTCTCCCGCACCGGCTCCTACCTTCTGCCGCAAGCATATCCGGAAGGATGTCCCTTGCATCCTTCCTATCCTGCCGGTCATGCTGCAATCGCCGGAGCGTGCTCTGTGGTACTCAAAGCGTGCTTTGATGGCTCGATGCTGCTGCCCGGCTGCGTAGAACCGAGCGCGGATGGCTTGACGCTGGTGGCGCGCCCCGATTACTCCCCCACCGTGGGAGATGAAATCGACAAGCTGGCATTCAACATTGGCATGGGTAGGGATTGGGCGGGCATCCACTACCGGTCGGATTGCGTCGCTGGCCTCCGGCTTGGAGAAGATGTCGGCATCTCAATTCTCCAAGACATGGCCTGTACCTACACCGAGGACTTCAAAGGGTTTTCTTTTAAGCGGTACGACGGTACAGAGATCAGGATCACGCCGAAAGGTGAGGTCGTTCAAGGATGAGTTCGAAGATCCCAGAGCAGCGATGATCGTCGAATTGGTGAGGGCTATAGCATGACTATTATTGACCAAGCGAAGCAGGTTCTGGCGATTCTGTTGTCCTATGCGATCGTTCTAGCCCAGCTAGCTCCTCTGGAAGCGCAGTCTCAAAATGTCCTCCCTAACTCGGCAACCGCGTCACGAACCGCATCAAGTATGGAGGGGCTGGGAAACCCGACTTTTGATACAACTGCGGCGTTTGAGGAACGGAATTCAGAGCCTTCGGCTGCCCGGACTCCGAAGCCGTCTAACATGGAGCAACAAGGGCAGAGCGAGGCCCCGGCCGCTCTCACGGTTTCGCCGGCCAGCCTGAAGTTCCCGGCACAGCTGATCGATACAGCGAGCGCAGCGCAGCCAGTGACGATCTCGAACACCGGCGCGTCGGCTCAGCCGATCGTCATTACGATGACCGGCGACTATACCGAGACCGACACCTGCAACGGCAGTATCGCAGCCGGCGGCTCCTGCACGGCGAAAATTACGTTTACGCCGACCCAGGTCGGGTCCATTAAGGGCGCTGCGACCGTAAACGACAATAACAATAATCTGCTGGCCTTTGTCGACATCAGTGGGACCGGCCAGGCGCCCGTGACTACCGCGCCGACCAGCCTCGCCTTTACCGGCGGGACGATTGGGACCATAAGCGCGGCGAAGACCTTCAAGATCACCAACAACACAACGAGCTCAGTCACCATCAACGGCATCACGACAAACGTCCCAGACTACACGATCAATCCCGGAACATGTTTGACGGCACCACTCCCCTCTAAAGGAAAGTTTTGCACAGTGACGGTGCAGGTCACGCCGTCGTCGGCTGCCGACGACGGCGCCATCATCGTCACCGACAATGCGGCCAACGCCCTGCCTCTGGTGGTGAAACTGACCTCGGCCGCGACTGCCGGAACTTCTCCCATCTCCCTGAGCAAGACCAGTCTCATATTCAAAACGCTAAGCGGCGGAACCAGTGCGGCCCAGACCATCACTGTGACTAACACCAGTGCTAGTACGGTCACATTGGGCACGATTACCGCGAGCGCCGACTACACGATCCTAAACAACACCTGCACAGCCTCGCTCGCCGCCGCCGCCAAGTGCACATTTGGAATCGAGTTTCAGCCTACGTTTGTGGG
>WNFR01008117.1_pt1 | contig 10622 bp, 7 predicted proteins | sample 5400221 | NCBI WGS metagenome assembly WNFR01 (sample SAMN13153357, study PRJNA577476) | soil metagenome | isolation source: 40 cm soil under Madrone tree | place: USA:California | collected 2016-06-14 | reverse complement strand
TTTTCCGCGCCAACCGGAACGACAGAGAAAATGTTACAGGCGGTATCGCAAGTGGTGACCTCAGGTACTGTGAACCCGCCGGCGCAATGGACATTTGGCTATGCGATCGATAAGGGACAACAACTCAGCACCATCGCGGTTCCCAGCCCGACCGGCAGCGGCAACAGCACCGCGACTATCAATTACGACTCTATTGGCAAGATAAGCTCGCTGGTTGATGCCAATGGCAATCAGCGCATCTATACGTATAACTCGGGCAACACAGTGGTGCAGGTTAAGGACTCTGCCAACAACCTTGCCCTTTCCTGGACGCAGAAATTCAATACGAGCGGACTGGATACTGGAATAACTGACGCTGCGAATCACAGCACCACGGTCGCTTACACGAGCTCGACTAATCCGCTAAAGCCGACCAGTGTGACTGACCGCAACGGACACATCACCACCTACACCTACGATCAATTCGGCAACGTGCTGACCGTTACTTCCCCAAGGAATGTCACCACTACATACACCTGGAGCTACACTAATTTTGCCTTGGGACGATTGACGAGTATTCAGGAAGGAAGTAAGCCGGCGACGACCATCACTTATTCCGAGCCGAGCGGACTGGTTCAGACAATTACCAAGCCTGAGCCTAACAACGGGGCAGGCACCACCACTACGACGTTTACCTACGACAGCCTTGGCAATGTGTTGACGATTGTAAGGCCGGGTAACGACACGACAACTTCGATCACGTCCACGCTGAATTACACTTCTGACGGCGGCTATTCACAGGCGGCAAAGATCGGTCAACCGCTGACCGTGACCGATAACCTCGGACATGTAACGCACCTGCGCTATGACGCTCAGGGCAGAGCTACGTCTGTCACGGATGCGCTCGGAAACGAAACCGATTTCACTTACAACCTGATTGGCCAATCCGACACAACAACGTATCCGGCGACGGGCCAAACCGGTAGTGGGCCCAGTCACACTACCAACGCGTATCTCTACCTGGGTGGTCCACTGACTACAACTACGGCGTTTGATGAGAGCAACACGCAGGTGCGGCAGATTACGCGTAGCTACGGGTTGGAAGGCGAGTCGTTGGCTGTATCAGGCAGTACTGAGCCGGTGACCAATACTTATGACGCGCTCTACCGCGTGAAGACACTCAAAGACGGCAACAACAACACGACGACTTATGCGTACAACAACATCGGCCTGCTTTCCAGCATCGCGATGCCCGGAAGTGAGGTGACGCAATTCACTTCCTACGACAATGCCGGGAACCTGTTGCAGCGGATTGACGGCAATAATGTCACTACCAACTATGTTTACAACGACGCCGAGAGCTTGTTGACCGATATTCAATATCCAGCCAGCACTGGCCTTAACGTCCACTTCACTTACGATGGCTTTGGCCGCCGTGCCTCAATGAGCGACGGCAGCGGCAGCCAGAGCTACAGCTATGGCAATCTGGATGAATCACTCAGCGTTATTACAACCTATACTGGGATGTCTGCGAAGACGATTTCCTATGCTTACTATCCGGATGGTAGTCGCCAGACAATGACGACTCCCGCGGGAACATTCAGCTACAGCTACGACGCTGCCGGTCGTCCGGCAAGCATGACCAATCCCTTTAGCGAAACGACAAGCTGGGCTTATCAAAACAACAACTGGCTGGCAAACCAGACACTCGCCAACGGTGTGGTAGCAACCTATACGCACAATGCGCTCGGCCAGGTTACGGAGCTTCTGAATCAAATTGGCACAGCGACGATCTCCGACTTCACTATTAGCTACGATGGTGCTGGAAATCGAACTTCAGTCTCCGCAAATGGTATCGGCATATCCTCACTAAATGGAGGCGCAGCTTTTACCTACGATACCAAGAACCAACTGCTGGAAGAATTATCAAATCGTTACGGTTCCTTCACCGATGAGTTCGACTTTGATAGTAGTGGAAATCCAACCACGTTTCGAGGCACCACAAAAACGTACAATTCGAACAATCAACCAACAGGCATGGGCTTCACTTATGACAGCAACGGAAATCCAACGGCTTACAATGGAGTGTCTCTAACCTTTGATCCAGAAAACCGTTTGATCTCTCATGGCAGCACGCTTACTGCGGGTTACCGGGGCGATGGGTTTCGAGCCTCGAAGCAAACTTCTTCCGGCACTACGTACTTTCTCTATGACGGAAGCAATCCGGTTGTAGAACTTGATTCGAATGGGTCCGTCATCGCGACAAATAGTTTCAGCGCGCGGGGTCTGATTTCGCGCCGGGTGAGTAGCGTGAGCGTGCTGTACACGTTCGACTCTGAAGGAAACGTAGCGCAACGAACCGACCCAAGCGCTCATGTTCTTTCAGATCATTTGTTCGACGCTCATGGAAGAAGCTTGAACTCCAACTTGAGCGAGCCTTTTGGGTATAAGGCACAATTTGGCTACTACACCGATAACGAAACTGGTCTTCAACTTCTCACACATCGGTATTACGATCCGCAGACTGGTAGATTCCTAACCCGCGATCCAATCGGCTATGCGGGCGGGATTAATGTCTACTCTTATGTAGGGAACAATCCGACAAACTATGCGGATCCAAACGGCCTGGATGCCGAGGCATTGGCCCCGTATGTTCCAGTCCTTATTCCATTTGTACCTTCAATTGCTGCCGCAGCGGCGGCAGCAGCGCCGTATGCAGGCGCTGCAGTTGCTTATGGTGCTCTGGTATATGGAGCGTGGAGGTTTGGCGAATGGACAGCCGACCAGCCATGGAATCCCTTCACCCATCCAGCCGATCCTTTCTTCCCACCCGTTTGTCCACCGATGCCGTTGGCGCGACCAACTCCGACAACTTTCGCGCCGCCACCTCCAGCGCCCATAACGAGGAACAAAGACAGTTGTGAGCAGCAATACTACGAAATCGACATTCCAACGTGCCGGGCAGTAAGCCGCATTCGCGGTGCCCAGGCTGGCGCAAAGTGTTACGCGTCCGCGATGGATCGATATGCTGCTTGCTTGGCGGGGCGGCCATTGCCACCATTAGACACGTGGAACAACTAGAGCTCTAAATTGTTTCGCAAAGTAGGAGGGCTAACATGCATTTAGACAGTATTGGGGATGTCATCGGTGTCCGAGATGTGGAGGTGGTAAGTGCGGAAGGGCACGCTGGAAAGGTGAGCGTGATTATTGGAGCACCTAGACCGTTTGAGGATGCGACAGGATATTATTGTCCTTTCCAAATTGTGGGATTAGCTTCCGCAGACGTAAAGTACGCCGCCGGCATTGATGCGATTCAGGCGCTGCAACTAGTAATGCCTATGATCGGAGCAACACTACAGTTTCTAATTCAGAATTCTGATAGTCGACTTCGATGGGATGGTGGTAAAGAAGGTGACTTCGGCTTTCCGTCGAATATGTAACCTTGAAGTGAGCAGAAGTCTTTGATTTTTTCGCAAAACAACGAATGGAGGACAGTTTCAGCGACATCAAGAGACAACTCGAATGGATTGGTTTAGCTACTGGACGGGCAGCGGCTTATTAAGAAGGGTTGCATTCCTTGTGGGCGAAAGAAGTCTACAGATGAGCGATGAAGTAACATCCGGCTACGCTAAACGGTTGGAACGGTGCCGCGTCGACTCGGGCAAGACAATCGAAGAGATGGCTTCTTTAATCGGGGTCACCTTCGAATCGTACAGAGATCTGGAGTTTCACGATGATGAGATAATTGAATCTATATCTCTCAGTCAGCTAGACCTGTTGGGCAAGGCGCTAAAGATCGATTTGGTGGATTTCTTCGCCGCTGGCGCGCCCTTCCCCGGTAGCGTAAGCCTTCCTCAATTGGCTCGGGCTATAGAGGAATATCTCGACAGACATCATAAGACTTTGTCCGAGTTTGAGGACCTCGTTGGTTGGGAAATAGGTAATGCACTCAAGGAGCCAAAGGAATTTCTGGGATTCAATGTGACTGCACTAATGGATATCTGCAGGGAACTGGGACTTGACTGGCTCTCTGTTCTTGCATCTATATCCGAGCAATCCCGCCAGCGAAACGACGAGTTGGGCTTATCAAGATAATAACTGGCTCCAGACACAGACACTCGCCAACGGTGCAGCATCGACCTATACCCGCAACGCACTGGGCCAAGTGACGGAGCTGTTGAATCAAATCGGCAGCACTACGATTTCTGACTTCAGCAGCATCGCCTACGACGGCGTTGGCAACCGCAATTCCGTTACCGCGAATATTCCCGGCGCGACTTCGCTGAGCGGGACGACCGGATACTCCTACGACAGCAAAGGCCAAATTACGCAGGAAACCTCGACACGCAACGGCGGCTTCACCGATAACTTTGCTTACGACACGGCGGGAAATCCAACCAGCTTCAAAGGTGTAACGAAGTCTTACAACTCCAACAATCAACAGACCGGCACAGGCTTCTCGCATGACGGCAATGGCAACCCGACGAACTACGCCGGCACAACGCTGACCTTCGATCCTGAGAATCGAATGACTGCCTACGGCAGCGTCTTGACTGCTGGTTACAACGGCGATGGTCTGCGCGCTTGGAAGCAGAACGCGAGCGGCCGGACTTACTTTCTTTACGACGGCATTGTTCCTGTTGTCGAATTGGATTCAAACGGCTCCGTCACCGCAACCAGCACTCTCGGCGCTGCCGGATTGGTTTCACGACGCGAGGGCAATACGAGTGTCTTTTATAGCTTTGATTCGGAAGGGAACGTTGCGCAACGAAGTGATAGCTCTGGCACTACCCTATCGAATCATCTCTTCAGCGCTCACGGCACTCTTCTCAACGGCAGCTTGAACGATCCGTTCGGTTACAAAGCGCAATTTGGGTACTACACTGACAACGAAACAGGTCTGCAATTGCTGACGCATCGCTACTATGATCCGTCGGCTGGACGATTCCTTACGCGCGATCCGATTAGCTATAACGGTGGAATTAATTTATATGCATACGTAAGGAACAGTCCTATACGATCGAGTGATCCTCTAGGAGAGGAAACGCTCCAAATCGGACTTTCTGGGAGTCTTATATTTGGCGCCGGGTCAGTTGTCGGTTCTGCCGGAATCGCCATTGACAGCCATGGCAACGTGGGACTCTATTATGAAGGCGGAGCGGGAGCTGGATATGGCGGCAAAGGACAAGGGGGGATCTTAATTCATGGTTCCAATGCTGAAACAATTGATGATTTGCAAGGACCATTCTTCAATGCGAGCTTCGGGGCTGGAGAAGGGGCGGACGTTTCGATCGATGGTTTCTTCGGTGACAGTGCTCACGGCCGAGTTGTCGGAGGCGGTGTGACATTAGGTCTTGGTTTGGGCGTTGGGGGTTCGACGACTTATACGAAAACGATCGTTCCGAACTGCACCAGAATTCCTTTTGGCGATATTTTTGCTCACGACGAAACCCCGACAGGCCCCTTAACTAATCCGAAACCCATGCCTCCTAGTGTGACACCATTGCCAAATCCGTTTTAGTCACTCTTACCTTACTTATTCATGTCTATCATTTATGCTCAAGAATAAAAAGCGCTTGCGAAGAGTTCTGGTACTCTTTTTCATTATCACTGCGTTTGGAAGCATTGCTTTCGACGGCGTTCTTGACGTCAGGTACTACCAAAGTAGTCCCCGAGAGCCGAGGGTTGACCAAGGGCGCGTGCACCCCAAATATGTTCATCATGGAACACTTGTTTACTTAACACGAGCAGAAAAGACTGCATATGAGTGGGCACCCGCCATTTGTGTGCTTCTTTTTGGGGCCGGCGTGTTCCTACATCGATATTGGAAACTCGAGTAGAAGTGCCTGGACGCTGTGTAACATCATTTTAGTCCGCCCCATGAGCAATCGCAGACTTGTCCAATTGAAACGGAGAGAGTCATGGGAATGAATCGCGGAAATCGTCCTTGGTACAGTTGGCTTGCTCTGGTGATGTTCATCGCCACGATCTCAGTAATGCTCTATAACGTGTTCATTCGCACCCCAAAAGCGAAGCAAGCAGAGGCTCAGCTGGAAAAGGAGTTCGCGTTGGTGAAACCCTTTCCGCAGGGAACAGCCATCCATTCCGAGAAATCCTATAAAGATGCTCAGGCTCTGCTGGTAACTACATATTCAACGCCAGCAGGATATCCAGTTGTGCGTGAGCATTATGATAGTGAACTCACGAGAAGTGGTTGGAAATTCATGTCTGAGCGTACAGTGAACGACTGGGGTCGTGATCTCGGAAAGAATACAGCTCATTACTGCAAAGGCGTATGGTCCGCTGATCTCGAGTACATGGGAAGAGAAACCACTGGCGGAAACGAAGACTACGCAATCGCGTTCGGTTGGCATGGGGACCAACCATGTAAATAGCCGTGCGACACCGACGATGCGAAACACCTGTCAATACAAAATAAGTCACCACGGACAGCCAGCAAATACGAGCGCGGCTACCCACAAATCAATGTGGCAGATTCGCGGGATGTGGTTGTCAGCATAATGGCTCAGCCAAGCAGAACCACAGATTGCGAGTACGCGACCTTCTGGATAGGAAGCCGGAGGCTGACTATAGGTCCAAATGCAAAGAACAGTATAGATACGAAGTTCTTCTTAAGGACTATATTATATCGTTTGACAAAGAGGGAAAGGTCATCGGTAAAAACAGCGCCGTTTCGCCTTAAGAGCCTCCGATAAATCAATGACCTTAGAAGAAATCGAGCAATCGCTTCCCAATGCATTCCATGATGCGTTAATGAGGACGTTTCCTATACTAGTCATTCTCGCCATTAAGCTCCGACGCAGGTTGGGCCCTTAGCTCTCAATTGTAGTGATGAAGAATTTTCTCATCGTGCTGTTCTTTTCGGGGATCTTTCTTGTGGTGGGTGTCTTGTGCCTTACGAAAGCCGAACAGCTAAAACAATACTTACTGAGGTCCATCAGAGACGGTACAGCTGCTTTCAATCCATTCCCGAAGTATGTGAAAAGCAAGGGTTATATAGTGGTCACTCGAATAATTGGAGTGATATGCATTTTGATTGCATTGTTTTCTTTAACTATTTTGCTCAAAGGGTTCGTCCAGTAAGACTGCAAATAGATGGAACCTTGCTACCAGAGCATGGAAGTATCTCAACTTGGTGATGCTTCTTAATTGGCGGATACTTCAGCGATGATTTCCGCTCACATTCAACGAGCATCAAAGGCGTCACCAGTATCGTGCTACCAAGAAAATCATATTGAAGGAGATCCGGCCAAGCCCGAGCTCCGCGGCTTCCGCTATCGTTTTGTCGCAGATGCTTGATTAAATAAAATCTTATTTAGGAATCAGGTTAACTAAATACGCCATCTCTTAACCGCCCAATCTGCTAAGTCTTGGCCTCGTTTTTCAATTTTGTCGGGAGTCCAATCCGAAAAATGATCGGCAAATGCCCTGGCGCTCTTAAACATCGAGTCTTTCCGATATCGTTCTCTCTTGTCACGGTACGGTTTGTTAGACAAGCCTGCGTTCATCTCCTTAGAGAGCGGTAGGAGATTTGCGAGAAGGTCCTTTTGAGAGTTGTGCTCATCAGGGCTGAACGATTTGAACCATTGTTTTGCAGGGGTTTGAGGGAGCACATGTTCGATCCAAGGAATATTTTTAGGATTATCCCCACCTAGACCCTTATCGTACTCTAACAAGACGTACTCTGAGATCCCTACGCCGTAAAGAGGCCTGTGACGAATCGATTCCTTGAATTGGTCGTCTTTCGGCCATGTCACAGTCTTGTGTTTTCGAATCTGGCTAACGACTGAGTCCTTAGTTGGCTTTCCATCGCAGTCGGCCCAAAGACGTTTGAATACAGCATGAAGGCCCGTGGGTTCAAGTCCACAAACAGCTCGACGGACGAGAAAAGACTCAATAGCTTCGAGAATTTCTAGGGCCTTCTGGTCCGAAAGTTTCTTGTCTTGTACCGCTTTAGACAATGGCATAAGAAAGGGATAGGTCGAAGCCGGAATACCGGAGAGCCACAAGTTTCGAAACATACCGAGCATGGGCTTGCTGTGGCCCATATGGTTTGTTCCGCATTCGATATCGATAAAGGCATTCTGATAGCGACTAATGTCCGCGATGATCGTCTGCGGATCATTTGTGCCTCGCCATTCCTCCCGCAAGGCATTGTAGACTTCCGATTTCTTGAGATTGGGATTCTGAATAAGTCCATAGGGAAAGAAATATGAATCAAAGAGATTCTTCCCGCCTTGCTGAAATTTCTTGTAAAAAGGCTGCCAGTATTGCTCGTCAACCTGTTCAATGTTGGACGGCGGTTGGTCAGCGACTCGGGAGAATATTTCGTTTCGAACAAGGTCGCCGATGGTCATCGGTTCCTGGCGGGAATTAAGGCTATCAAAAATTTTAGGTCCATTTGTTGGATCGGAAACATCAATTTGAACCATGCTCATGGATTGAAGCAGCGTTCGATAGATACTCCGGACTCTCTCAACCCCACCTTGTTCATGCTGGGATTTCAGAAAACGAAGGGCCGCTTTGTAGTTATAACGTAAAGTTCCTGTGTCCTTTCCGGATGGTGGCAAGAACATTGGCTTAAAAGATCCCAACTTTTCATTGAGAGGTTTACTAGACAAGACGTGGGATAATACATAGTTCAGTTGGGCTCGATCTTCCTTGCATGGATGGAGTTTCAGATTTGACATTAGATTTGTATCGCGATTGATCACCAAGTATTTAAGAAAAAGACTTGATGCATCACTAAACTCCTCAATGTCCGCAAGCATCCTCACACAAGCTGCAATATAGAGATAAAGCGTCGTAATGCGCTGCTGGCCGTCAATTACCTCAAATACATCCGGGTCAGATGGATTTCGACGTCGTCCATGAAGAATGACGGCGCCTAAAAAGTGAAGGTCTTCAGTATCAACTATTTCAAGGATGTCCTCCTGTAGTTGTCTAAGCCTTTCAGTTTTCCACTTGTAGGCGCGTTGAAAATACGGGATCGAGAACACGGTATCGCCCGATATCATGAAGCAATATCCGTCTCATCAGAGCTGTTCGTGAGTCTATATGGTTTTGCCATAGTTCACCCTTTTCATAGCATGGCGTTTGGTCTATTAATACGCCTTGAGCGAAAACTATCAAGTCGTCAAGGAAGAACTTATCCTTAGGCAGTACTACCAACAAGTTTCACTCAGCCACTCGCGGTGACGATGGCGGCGCGCACGCCGAGTAAATCTGAAAAGTCTTTTGAATAAATAGCATCGACTTTGCGTACGCGGCTCACGGTTTCCACCAGCTCCTCAGTTGAGATGAAACCGTTTTCTACCAGCGCGATGGCCCAGCCGGGAATGTGTGCAGCGGTGTGCAGCAAGTCCTCGAGGAAGCCAAGATATTGCTGCTTGCTTTGCGCGCGCGCGCCCAGCTTGCCCGCGCGACGTTGCTCAAATCCTTGCCAAAAATCGTCGCCGCCTTGCAGCCATTCTTCACGCCACGCAACCGTTGTGCGTTGGTTCGCATGAGATTCTTCCAGCGGCGGCAAACGCAAAAACATCAGATCGCTGTGCCGGCGTTCAGCCAGAAACGCGCGCACGTCCTGGTTGGAAGCTTTGCTGCGCAGTGAATTATCGTGTGGGTAAGGAAGCAGCTCTGCCAGACGGCGAAACACGCGCGACAAAGATGCTGGTTCGCGCAGGTTACGGTTGCTTTCGTCGAACGAAAGCACGTAATCGCCGACCATCATGCCGAGTGTCAGCGCCAGGGCACGTTTGTAAGGAGCGTCGAGCCGTTCAGCGTTGAAGCGCACTGTGTCAAACCACCAGGCATCGGTTTGATTGAACCAGTTCAAGAGCGCTGGATTGTCGAAACGATCGCGCGGCACGTAAGCGTCCTCGACGACCATCTCAAGTTCTGCATCGCTGAGCCGGTAACTATTGTTCTCCAACAATGCAGTCGCCTTGATGAATGACCACGTCATCAGATCATTTGCCGCGATTCTCACCTGCCAGTGTTTTAGTTGAAGCCCCAGCTCCGGCTCGCCGGTGAAGGGAAACGCGACTGAAGCGAACTTCAAACGGCGCAGGACACTTAGTTCGAAATTAAGCCAGCCATTGGCAAAAGTTGCAGGAGTCATTGGTTATTCGTTTTCTGCATTTAAGAGTCGAATGCCGCGTCGTTCGAGTTGAGCCGTCCAGGTTAAATTCGCAAACTAAAGTTTGTACTCAAAACTTCAGGCCGCTAGCTGAACGATGAAAACAGTGCTTCGCCTTCATCGATTGACACTGTCGGCTCCGCTGGCCGCGCAAACGAGCGCAACTCTTCCATTTCCGGAAGTGAAAGGAAAACACTCACCACTGCGGGATCAAACTCGATTGCGGCGCGCTCGATGATTTGCTGGCGTGCTTCTGCTTCGCTGAGCGCCGGTCGATAGGGGCGCCCGTCGGTAAGGGCGGCGTATGAATCGGCGACCCGCAGTATGCGCGCGGCAAGCGGAATCTCATTTTGTCTCAACGCGTCCGGATATCCGCAGCCGTTCCACCATTCATGATGCCAGCGGACGAGCAATTGCACCGCGCGATCGGCGCTGGCGCGCGCGGCCTCCTGCTCGCCAATCACCGGATGACGGGCCAGGTCCA
>WNFR01018798.1_pt1 | contig 10623 bp, 8 predicted proteins | sample 5400221 | NCBI WGS metagenome assembly WNFR01 (sample SAMN13153357, study PRJNA577476) | soil metagenome | isolation source: 40 cm soil under Madrone tree | place: USA:California | collected 2016-06-14 | reverse complement strand
CCGGCGATCATCCGCAGCAGCGTCGTCTTCCCACAGCCTGACGGACCGACCAGCACGAGAAACTCGCCGTCCTCCGCCGTCAGGTCGACGCCCCGCACGGCAGCGAAACCGTTCGGAAACGTCTTGCGGACGTTCTCGACACGGATTGCGCTCATCCGTTCGGCGAAAACACCTCGGCGAGTTCGCTGCCGGCGCCCTCGCGAATGAACACTGGAATCCGAGCGAGCGGAGCATCGACGTCGTACCTCACGCCGCCCGGGAAAACGCTGCCGGTTGTGGCGTCCTGCCAATTCGCGCCAACGGGTAGATACACGTGACGTGCGCGCGCACCGAGCTCCGCGATCGGTGCGACGAGTACGTCAGGCCCGAAGAGAAACTCGTCCTCGATCTTCCACGCGCACTTGTCGTTCGGGTAGTCGAACCAGATCGGCCGCATGGGAGGGAGGCCGGTCTGGGCGGCGACCTGCATCTGCGTGAGGATGTACGGCGCGAGCCGTTCGCGCATGCGCAGTAGCTCCGAGATGACGTCGTACGCCTCGTCGCCGAACGACCACACTTCGTTCGGGCCGCCGGTCAAGCCCGCCGTCAGCGCCGTCGTCGGCTCACGGTGTCCGTGCAGGCGAAAGATGGGGCACCACAGTCCGTACTGGAACCAGCGGATCACGAGCTCGCGATAGTCGGGATCGTCGGGGTCGCCGCCGTGGAATCCGCCGATGTCACTCGTCCACCACGGGATTCCTGACAGCGCCATGTTGAGCCCGGCCGGAATCTGCGCGGCGAGCGCCTCGAACGTCGGAGCGATGTCACCTGACCAGACAGCCGCGCCATAGCGCTGGCTTCCCGCCCAGGCCGAGCGACACAAGGTGAGGATCTCGTCCGCACCGGCGTCGCGCAGGCCGTCGTAGACCCCTCGCGCGTGATCGAGCGGATACCGGTTGATGACCGCCGGGCCCGGGCCGGCGTGGAGTCGCAGATTCCCGGTCTGCCCCGGCTCGATCTCCGGCTCGCAGGCGTCAAGCCAGAACACATCGATACCGAGCTCGTGGTAGTTCTCGCGCAGTTTCTGCCACAGATATGCGCGGGCTTCCGGGTTGGTGGCGTCGTAGAACGAAACGGGCGGAGAGACCGAGGAGCCGCGGTCGGGGAACTGGGTGTGGAACGGCGTTCCGCGTTCCGTGGCGATGAACAGCCCGTCGCGGAGCATCTCCGCGTAGCTCGGAGAGAGGGTGGCGACCGAGGGCCAGACGGAGACCATCAGCTTGACGTCCATGTCGTCGAGCTCACGCACCATCGCCCGCGGATCGGGCCATTCGCTCGGCTCGAAGCACCAGTCGCCCAAATGCGGCCAGTGGAAGAAGTCGCAGACGATCACCGAGAGCGGCAACCCGCGCCGCTTGTGCTCACGAGCGACGGCAAGCAGCTCGTCTTGGGTCTGGTAGCGGAGCTTCGACTGCCAGAACCCTGCCGCCCAGGCCGGGAACACCGGCGAATGCCCGGTCGCATCGGCGTACTGGGCGGCGATCTCGGCCGGCGAGCCGACGGTCAGCCAGTAGTCGATCTGCCGTGTGCTGTCGGCTACCCACCGCGTCCCGCTGCCGCCGAGCTCGACGCGGCCGACGCCGGGGTTGTTCCAAAGGACGCCGTAGCCGCGACTCGAGACGAGAAAGGGGATCGAGACGGAAGCGTTGCTCTGCTCGAGGTCGACCACGATGCCCTTTTGATCGAGCCGGCCGTGCTGCTGCTGGCCGAGACCGAAGAGCCGCTCGCTCGGGTAGGCGCGGAACTGCTGCTCGACCCGGTAGTAGCCATTTCCGTTCGCGACGAAGCTCCGTGCGCTGCGCGACAGGAAACGGAACGGCTCCTCGGCGAGCACCTCTTCGCCGTCGGACGTGCGCGAGATGCGCAAACGGCCGTCGTCGTCGACATCGACCGTAAGGTCGTCGACCACGAGCCGTGCCGCGCCACGTTCGACCGCCTCCGGCGCTACCGGCGTGGGCATCGGGAGGAGCGCACCGAGGCCGTCGGCGTCGAATGGCCCGAGGGCGACGCGTACGCGGATGCTGTTCCGCCCCCACGGCTCGATCCGGAGCGTCTCGCGCCCGCGCTGAAGAACGATCGCAGACGCAACCGGTGCTGCCATGGTCTCCCGGTCGCTCGTGGTCTCGAGCATGTTCGTCTCCTGAGATTGGCCTGTCGGGTCGGTAGATCGATACGTATCGTCGATACGCATCAACGCAAGACGTTACTGTGCCTCGCTCAAAAATGCAAGGAGGTTTCTCGCACTTGACAGATCGACTCGCGTCGTTCAAGATCGCACGATTGATGCGTATCGACGATTCGTATCGACGCCGGCTAGGAGCGTAATGGCCAAGTTCACGAGCAAGGACGTCGCTCGCCTCGCCGGTGTCTCCCAGAGCACGGTGTCGTACGTGATGAGCGGCAACCGTCCGATCTCCGAGGACACACGCAAGCGTGTCCTCGACGCGATCGAGGCGCTCACCTATCAGCCGAACGCGGGCGCACGCGCGCTCGCCAGCCAGCGAACGCGCGTCATCGGACTCATGGTGGTTCCCGTCCACGGCCCGGGACTCGACGGCGTACCCGACGCGGGCGCCCTCCCCTTCATCGAGACGATCGCGGCTTCGGCGCGTGAGCACGACCACGACGTTCTCCTGGTCACTGCAGATGAAGGATCGGCGGGCCTGCGGCGACTCGCGGGCCGCTCGTTGTGCGACGCGCTCGTACTCATGGATATCGAGGCCACGGACGAGCGCGTCCCGGTAGCCGCATCGCTGTCCGTTCCGGTCATTCTGATCGGGGTCCCCGAGAATCCGGCGGGCCTTCACTGCGTCGACCTCGACCACCGGCTCGCGGCCGAGCTCGCAGTGAGCGAGCTTGCCGAGACCGGCCATGACCGGCTGGTGCTCATGGGTTATCCGGCCGAACTCGTCGATCGAGACCTCAACTACGTCCGCAGGTTCCTCGATGCGGCGCGCGAGACCGCTGACCGGTTTGGTCTGCCGTACGAGCTGATCTCTCCGGTCGAACCCCGGCGAGACTCCGCCCAGGCGGCGGTCGACCGCGCGCTCGCCGTCCGCGGTGAAGGCCGGCTGGGGATCGTCGTACCCAACTCGCCGGCCCTTCAGCCGATCCTCAACGCTCTTCAAATGCGAGGCGTCGTCCCCGGTCGCGACGTCTCGCTCATCGCGCTCTGTACAGACCTTGTGGCCGAGCAGGCCGAGCCTCCCCTCACCAACCTCTCGATCGAGCCGCGCGACGTGTCCCTGCGGGCGATGGAGACGCTCTTCTGGTTGATCGAACCCACCTCATCGGACGCACCACCGGCGGTCGACCTCCTGCCGCCGCGCCTGACGAGGAGGGAGTCGGTCCTGCCCTCGCCTTCGTCCCGGCCGAATCGCTAGGCAGGAGGACGAGAGCGATGCATAGGCCGATTCAACACCACCGTCATCGATACGTATCGACGACGCTGCACATCACCGAGACACCGCGGTTCCGGCCGGTGTCACCGAGTCGCCGCGGTCGAGACGGCGTCATCCGTCCCACGAGAGGAGAATTCCCCATGGCCCGGTTTCCGGCCTTCCCCCGCCGCTCGCGGCTGGCTGCGGCTACGGCGGTGGCGCTGCTCATCGCCGGCGCCGCCTACGGCGCTGCGACCTCGTCCGCCGCTTCGAAGACCACGAGTGCGACGACGATCCGCGTTGTCGACTACTACGCCAACGAGCCCGACAAGACGATCGTCGGCGGCGTTCTCAACGCCTGTGGCAAGACGGTCGGCGTCAAGATCAACCGCGATGCCATTCCCGGCGCGAACCTGATCCAGAAGGTGCTGCAGATGGCGTCGTCTCACACGCTTCCCGATGTGCTGATGCTCGACAACCCGGATCTCCAGCAGTTCGCGCAGTCCGGCGCGCTCACACCGCTCGGCAATTACGCGATCTCGGCGAAGGGCTACCTGAAGGGTGTCGTCGCTGCCTCGACATATAAAGGCAAGCTCTACGGCTTGCAGCCGATCACGAACTCGATCGCGCTGTTCTACAACAAGGACATCCTCACCAAGGCAGGCGTTACGCCGCCGAAGACGTGGGCCGAGTTGCGCACAGATGCAAAAAAGCTGACGTCGGGAAGCACGTACGGTCTCGCGCTCTCGGCGCCGGCGAACTATGAGGGCACGTGGCAGTTCATGCCGTTCATGTGGTCGAACGGTGGCGACGAGCGGAACATCGCGACGCCGCAGGTGGCCGCCGCCCTGCAGTTGCTCGTCGACCTGAAGAGCGATGGGTCGATGTCGTCATCGGTCGTGAACTGGTCGCAGGCCGACGTCGATGATCAGTTCAAGGCGGGGAATGCTGCGATGATGGTCAACGGGCCATGGCAGTTCCCGGTGCTCAACGGCGTCAGTGGGCTGCACTACGGGGTCGTGCCTGTCCCCGTGCCGAACGCGGGGGGCGTGCCGGTTGCTCCGCTCGGCGGCGAGACGTGGACCGTGCCGAATACCGGCAACAAGGCCCACGAGCAGCTCGCGGCCAAGGTCGTGCAGTGTCTCAACTCCGACAAGAACCAGCTGCTGCTCGGTAAGAAGCGTCAGGTCGTGCCGACGAAGCTGGCGCTGCTGCCGGTGTTCGTCAAGGCGAACCCGTCGATGGCCGCGTTCGCCACGGTGGTCAAGACCGCTCGCGCCCGCACCGGTGAGCTCGGGGCCAATTGGCCGAAGGCCGCCACCAAGATCTACACGGGCGAGCAGTGTGCGCTGACCGGCCAAGGTACGCCGCAGAGCTGCCTCGCTCAGGCGCAGAGTGGCTGATCCGCAATTGCTAGACGCTGCGGTGGGGGTGACGACCCCCACCGCAGCGAGTTCGACCGTCAACGGCTTCCGCGGGCAGTGGTCGTCGCGACGCCAGCGGATCCTCGAGCTGCTGTTCCTGTTGCCGGCGGTCGCCTACATCCTGGTCTTCTTCGGTTACCCGATCGTCGAGAACGTGCTCATGGGCTTCGAGCACTACACGACATCGACCTTCTTCACCGGTCACGCGCCCTGGGCAGGGCTGGCGAACTATCGCGCGATCCTTCATTCGAACGTTTTCAGCGAGGCCGCACGCAACACGCTGATCTTCACCGTCGGATCGATCGTCGGACAGTTCACGATCGGTTTGGGGCTGGCCGTCTACTTCCAGCGCAAGTTTCCGCTCAGCGGTCTCTTGCGTTCGCTCCTTCTCCTGCCATGGCTCATCCCCCTGCTTGCGGCAACGACCATCTGGAAGTGGATCCTCGACAAGGACAACGGCGTGCTGAATCGCGTGCTGGCGGACGTGCACCTGGTCGGAAGCAACCCGGGCGCGCATCCAGGCTGGCTGACGAGCCCGACGCTGGCCCTGGTCTCCGTGATCCTGGTCAACATCTGGATCGGCATTCCGTTCAACGCCACGATCCTCTACGGCGGGCTGCGCGACATCCCGGAGCATCTCTACGAAGCGGCCGCGCTTGACGGCGCGACAGGGTGGCGAGCCTTCCGCTACATCACCTGGCCGCTACTCCGTCCGGTGGTCAACGTCGTCCTCGTCTTGGGCGTCGTCTACACGCTGAAGGTGATCGACATCATTCTCGGGCTCACCGGCGGCGGCCCGGCGAACGCGACGCAGACGATCGCCACGCAGGCATACCAACTCTCGTTCGTCCAGTTCGACTTCGGACAAGGCGCCGCGACGGCCAACGTCCTGATCGTCATCTCCCTTGTATTTGCCGTGCTCTACCTGCGCGCAAATCGCCATGCGGTGACGGCATGAGGATGACGTGAGCGCGCTACCGAGCACGGCAGCTGCTCAGATCGCCGGCCGGCAGCGAGGCGGTCAGACGCGTCGAGCCGGCCTCGGTCACACGATTCTCGGCACGGCGATTCTCGCAGTGCTTCTGTTCCCGCTCTATTGGATGATCGACACGTCGTTGCAGCCGCATCAAGTAGGTGGCGTCAAGACGCCGTGGTTCCCGATCCACCTGAGTCTCCACGGCTACACGAAAGCAATCCACGACCAGGGCGGCCACCTTCTGACCAGCCTCATGATCGCCCTCGGCTGCGTCGCCTTCAGCCTGCTGATTGCCGCCCCTGCGGCATATGCCCTCGCCCAGCTCAAGGTCAGAGGCGTCGGAATCGTCCTCCTGATGATCCTGATCAGCCAGATGATTCCGGGCATCGTCGTCGCGAATGCCCTCTACCGGTTCTACTCGGACCTCGGGCTGCTCAACTCGATCCCAGGTCTCATCCTCGCGGATTCTGCGCTCGCGATTCCATTCGCGATCCTGATCTTGCGTGCATTCATGCTTACGTTGCCCCGCTCGATCATGGAAGCAGCTCGCGTCGACGGTGCAGGCCCCTTGCGTGTCTTCGTTGCGGTTGTGCTTCCCGTCAGCCGCAACGCGATCATCACTGCCGCCCTCTTCAGCTTCCTCTTCGCGTGGGGAGACTTCCTGTTCGCCCTCACCCTCACGACGGGAGACAATGTGAGGCCGCTGACCGTGGGCCTGTATCTCTACGTCGGAACGTACGTCAACGACTGGAGCGCGGCAATGGCCACGGCGGTCATGGCGTCGGTACCAGCGATCGTGCTGCTCGTGATCGCTCAGAAGTACATCGCAGCGGGGACGACGGCCGGCGCCGTCAAGTAAGCGTCTTCAGTCGCTGCGGCGTCCTAACCCCTGAAGTACATGAACAGCACCAGGGCCAGCATGCCAAGCGACTCGAGCGCGAGTCCTCCCAGCCCGAGCCAGGAGCGGTCGATCCGTCGCAACATGAAGTACATGAACAGCACCAGGGCCAGCATGCCAAGCGACTCGAGCGCGAGTCCTCCCAGCCCGAGCCAGGAGCGGTCGATCCGTCGCAACAGCGGCAACGCAGTTGCTCCGCCGGGAGCGACCGCGCCGCAGAGAGGGCATTTGCCCTCGGTGTAGGAAGGACGGAACCAGAAGCCGTCCTCGGCACAGAGGACGTAGTCGTCGTGCCGTTCGTGCGGCCGCGCGCGCGAACGAGCGGCGATACGGCTCATGGTTCTGCCAACACTGCTCACGAGGTTCCTCCTCGACGCCAGTTCCACAAGCTCCAGCCGGTGCCGATGACGAGCGACTGCCACAGCACGTAGGCGAGCAGCAACCACAGCGGCTTCCTCAGCGCCAACGCGAACGCCGCCGGCAGCGAATTGCCGGTCGAGCTCGAGGTCGGCTGCGAGGTCGAGCCGAACGTGGAGCCCGACGACGTCAGTCCTCCGGCCGATGAGCTGCCGCCGGCGGTCAAGCCGCCGCCCGACGTCGATCGGCCACGGCCGAGGCAGGAGGAAGACGAGGAGGAGGAGGAGAAGGAGGAGGAGAGATCGAGACTCGAAAGGGGCGGCGCCGGAACCGCCAGCGAGTCCACGAACACCTCACCGAGAATGTGCTCGACGTACTGGGCGGGAACGCCCGGTTGGTTCACCGGCTGGGTGAACACCACGTGCAACCCGGTGGCCGTGACGGTCTCCTCGCCCGAGTTCGACATGCCGGAGTACGGGCTCAGCGCATCGCTCGAGCTCGGCGTGGTGGACGTGCCGAACTGATTACTCGATGTCGTCGCCGTGCCGGTGGCCGTGCTCGTCTTACTGCACGGGCTCGTCCCGGCGGTCATGCCTGACTGATCGCACGAGCTCGGCGTCGTGGTCGTGCCCGACTGATCCTTCGAGGTCGTTGTCGTTGTCGTTGTCGTTGTCTTGCCGATGCCCGTGCCCCCGCCTGTGTTCGTGCTCCCGCCGGTGGCCGTGCCGGTCTGATCGCACGTGGCGGTCGTGCCTGATTGACCGCACGAGCTTGGCGTCGTGGTCGTGCCCGACTGATCGCTCGAGGTCGTCGTCGTGTTCCTCGAGGTCGTCGTCGTGGTCGGGTTCGTGCCGATACCTCCGACTGGGCCTGCGCCTGACTGATCGCACATGGCGCCTGATTGGTCGCACGAGCTCGTCGCGCCCGGCTGATTGCTGGTCGTGCCAGGTTGATTGCTGGTCGTGCCCGGCTGATTGCTCGTCGTGCTCGGCTGATTGCTCGTGGTGCCCGGCTGATTGCTGCTCGTGCCGGTGCCGGCGCCCGATTGACCGCACGAGTTCGTCGTGACCTCGGGCCCGACGAGAAACAGCTGGATCCCCGCCTGCTTCAACGCGCCGTTGAGGCCATCGCTGGCTTGCTTGTAGGGCAGGCCCTGGACCTGGCCGGCAACGTGCACGCCGTCCTGGTCGATCGTGACCGGAATGCCCCCGATCGACGCAGAGGCGATGGAAACAGCGGCCTTGTAGGCCGGGGTGCCGTCGTTCGCGATCGACGCCGTCACGTGGATCCCCTCGATCACGATCTGGCCGCCGCCGAGGGTCACGCGTCCCAGGCTCGACTCTCCGCTCGTCACCAATGTGTACGTCTTGGCTGTGTCGGTTGTGGGCGCGGCGGTCTTGGATGCGTAGGTCTTGGCTGTGCCGGTCTTGGTCGTGCTGGTCTTGGTCGTGGTGGTCTTGGTCGTGGCGGTCTGGGTCGTGTCGGTCTTGGCTTTTTGAGTCCCGGGAACGAGGGTGGCCGAGGTCGACGACGTGAGCAGCAACTCGCCGTCGCCGGGCGTCGATGCGGCTGCCGGCGACTGGGACTTCGAGAGGGATGCGAGCGATCGCGGCGCGCTTTTCGCGGTAGCGGACGGCAACGTGGGCACCGTCGGCGTCGGCGTCGGGGGCGTTGGCGTCGTGACCGTGGCGATCGGAGTCGTGACCGTCGCTGTCGGAGTCGAGACGCCCGGCTTCGGGACTGTCACTGTGCCAATCGGGGTCGTGACCGCCGGCGTCGGCTTGTTCGGGGCGAGGCTCTGCCATTTCGCCTTCCAGGCCGCAAGCGCCTGCCGGAGCTGGCCGTCGAACCCCTTGGGCACGGCCAGGGTCATCGGCCCGCTTGGCCCGGGCCCGCTCAATCCATTCGTTGCCTCCGCCGCTTCGGCCGTTGCCCGATACTCGCCCGCGGCCGCAGTCGCATACGGTCCTCCCTGACTGCCGTACGTCGCGTTGCTGGGGTCGCCGGGCCAGCGCGCGTCGGCGTACTGCGTCTGCTGGAAGTTGCCGGCCGCCGCTGTCTGCCCGATGGGACCGGTGTCCGCGGGGCTCGCCGTTCCCTCGGCGAACGGCGAGTTGTCCACGTGCGAGCGGGCCATCGAGTAGTAGTTGTCGACCGCGCCTGTCGTGAAGTTGGGGAACGCCGAGCTGCCGACGATCTCGTGATCGCTCGCCGCGTTCACTGTGCCGTTGATGACGAAGAAGCTGTCCCCCGGCGACTCCGTGGTCGCCGTCGTGCTCGTCAGTGTCGGGTTGCTCGCCGCCGTCTTGCTTGTCGTCGTCTTCGACGTGGTTCTTGTCGTCGTCGTCTTCGACGACGCCGCCGATGCGGAGCCGGCGACGAACACGGCCAGCGTCGCCCCGAGCGCGAACGTCACCAGCGTCAGCGCTGTAACCGCCGCAGCGTTGCGGCGAGGAGTCGTCGGCCTCCTCACGACCTACCTCCCTTGCCGTTCCCCTGCACCGCCGGGCTCTCGAGCGCTTCCCGGAGCAGGTCGAGTAGGACTTCGGTCGCATTGCGGCCTTCCTCCGCGGCCCGGTTCTCGATCGTCTCCAGCAGGCCGTCTGCATGAAGGGGCAGGTCGGCGGTCTCGTCGAAGCGAAACTCCGTCGCGCCGTCGGCCGCGTCGATCCCGTCCTCGCCCAGATAGCTGCCCTTGACGAACGCCTCGTCCCGGGCGAGCTCGGCGGCCTTGCCGTTGAAGGCCACCTCACCCTTCTCGAGTACGTACGCACGCGATGCGACGGCGAGCGCGTGGGTGACGAACTGCTCGACGATCAGGACGGACACGCCCTGTTCGGGGAGCGACCGGATGATGCCGAAGAGCCCCTGCACGATCGTCGGTGCGAGCCCTTGCGACATCTCGTCGATCATCAGCAGGCGCGGCTTCATGATCAGCCCGCGGGCGATGGCGAGCATCTGCTGCTCCCCGCCCGACAAGGTCCCGGCGAGCTGCGTGCGGCGCTCGTACAGGCGGTCGAAGACCGCGTACACGTCGGCGACGCGGGCGTCGGCCTCGGCCCGGCGGACCCCGGCCATCGCGCACGCGAGGCGCAGCGTCTCGTCCACCCTGAGGTTGGGAAAGATCCCCCGCCCCTGTGGGACGTGGACGACGCCGCCGCGCGCGATCGCGTCGGGCGGGCTGCGCTTCAGCGACTTGCCGTCGAGGCTGACGTCGCCCGCCATCAGCGGCAACATCCCCGACAACGCGCGCAGCGTCGTCGTTTTACCGGCTCCGTTCGCGCCGAGCAGGGCGACGATCTCGCCTTCCTTGACCTCGCTGTCGACGTTGAACACGACCGGGAGGCGCCCGTATCCGGTGCGGAGACCGCGGGCTTCGAGCAGCGTCACGCTCATGCCGCAGCCGCCTCGCCGAGATACGCCCGCACCACTTCGGGGTCGTCACGGATCTGCTCCGGGGGACCCTCGGCGATGATCTGCCCGTAGTCGAGCACGTAGATGCGATTGCAGATGCGCATGATCAGCGCCATGTCGTGGTCGACGACGAGC
>WNFR01011358.1_pt1 | contig 10623 bp, 10 predicted proteins | sample 5400221 | NCBI WGS metagenome assembly WNFR01 (sample SAMN13153357, study PRJNA577476) | soil metagenome | isolation source: 40 cm soil under Madrone tree | place: USA:California | collected 2016-06-14 | reverse complement strand
GGTCTCCGTCGCCATCAGGAACTGCAGCTCGTCCACGCCCGCCGCCTCGTGGATGGCGATGCCCCGCAGGCAGTCGTCCGGATCGCCGGCGATGAGGACGCCGCGCTCGACCAGCGTGTCGGCGTCGATCTGGTTCCACAGCGCGGAGGCGATCTGGCCCGAGCCGCCCGAGAGATCGACCTCGGGGGCGGCCGCGACGCCCTCGCCCTTGAGATAGCGCGCGAAGTTCGCCTTCAGGTGCTCGGGCACGCCGCCCCAGGACTCGACGAGCTGCTCGTAGAGGTGCGTCTGATCCTTGAGGTACGGACGATCCGGCCCGAAGAACGTCCGGAGCGACTTCGCGGCCAGCTCGCGCGCGGCCTTGGCGTCCCGGTCGCAGAAGGCCATCGTCGCGCTGAGCCACTGGTCGTTGACGACCTTGCCCACGGGCTTCGCGTGACGCACGCGCTCCTTGTACGCCTGGATGTGCGGCACCAGGTACGACGGCGCCGCCACGCTCAGCGCCATCACGCCGATGCCCAGCTCGGCGGCCAGCTGATAGGTCGTGGGCTGTAGCGCGGCCACCCAGATGCGCGGGTGCGGCTTCTGCAGGGGCTTCGGTCGCACGTCGCGCGGCGGGACGTTCCAGTACTTGCCCTCCCACGAGAAGAGCCCGTCCTCCCAGATCTTCGGCACCATGCGGAGCGACTCTTCCCACATCGCGCGCGTCTCCCGCGGATCGATGCCCATGCCCGTCTGCTCGTACGGCGCCGAGCGCCCGGTGCCGAACTCCACGCGGCCGCCGGACATGTGGTCCACCATCGCCACGCGCTCGGCCACGCGCACGGGATGGTGGTAAGGCAGGATCACGACGCCGAAGCCGAGCCGGATCCGCTTCGTCAGCCGGCTCAGCGCGCCGAAGACGACCTCCGGACACGGCGACATCGAGAAGCTCGTGAGGAAGTGGTGCTCGACGAACCACACCGCGTCGAAGCCCATCTCGTCGGCGAGCACGCACTGCGCGAGCGTGTCCTCGATGACGGCGTGGTCGTCCAGCACCGGCCGTTGCATCTCGAAGGCCAGGCTCAGCCGCATACGCTACTGGATCACGGAGTGGGGCGTGGCCACGATGCGCTGGACCTTGATCTGCTCGCGGTCGATCAGCGTGCCGACCCGGGGCGAGATCTCGTTCTTCCAGTAATCGCTCTGGTAGACGAGATCGTAGAGGCGCTTGCGCTCCGCCTCGCTCTCGAAGCGCCGGATCCACACGTACACGCTCTCATCCTCCTCGCCGACGAACGAGCCGAGGATGACCATGCCCATCTTGACCTGGAAGGGAATGATCTCCTCCTCCATGCACTTCACCCACGCCTTCTGTTGCCCCGGACGCACGACATACTGCCGAAGCTCGAAGAACATCGAAGCCTCCTTGGTCAACCTGCGGTTATCGAGGGGCGCCACGGCTCCGCCGGGGCGTCCCGAGCGTTGGGGGGTATGGGGGGCCATATCGGGGCCCCCCATTACACAGGCGCCCCCCTTATACAACAGGCCAGCGCGAGCGGGGAAAGGTGATGCCGGTGCGCGACTGCAGTCGCTCGCCGATCTCCTGCACGGTGGCGAAGAGTCGTCCCTCGTCGACGAAGCTCTGGCGATAGTCGTCGACGACGACGCGCCCGTCGATGACGACCGTATGCACGCTGCGCCCGTCGGTGCTCGATGGCGCCGATCTCGTCGCCCAGCCCGAGCGCCGCCGCGCCGAGCCGTGTGCCCATCTCCAGCGCGGTCTCGGCCGGGACGAGCCTGATGTCCTGGCGCGCGTCCTTGTACTGGATGGCCGCCATGTTCATCGTGCGCACCGGATCGAGGTGGTTCGAGTTGTTGGGCGAGTCGCAGCCGAGCGCCACGCGCACGCCCCGCGCCAGGAGCTCGGGCATGCGCCCGAGGGCCGTGGCACCCCGGGCGCCTTTGGCGGCCGTGACCGGGCACATGGTGACGGCCGCCCCGGTGCGGGCGACGCAGTCGACCTCCGCGTCGTCGAGACCCAGCGCGTGGGCAAGCAGCACGTTGGGACCGAGCACGCCCAGCGCCTCCAGATACTCGGTGGGATTTTTCGCGCCGCGGCCCTGATAGTCCTTTCGCGCCTGCGGTCCGCTGCCGTGGTGGAGCGTGAGGCCGGTGCCTCGCTGGTCGACGACGCGCTTGAGGCCCTGCAGCAGCTCGGCGCTGCAGGTCTCCGGCGAGAAGGGCATGGCCCAGGCGCGCAGCCGGCCGTCCAGGCGGCCGTTCCACTTGTCGATGAAGGCGGCGGTCCGCGCGACCGCCTCGGCCGTCGTGTAGCGCGGCTGCGCGAATGGCGCCTCGCGGTCGGTCACGGCCTCGCCCATGATCACCCTCACGCCCGCGTCCTCGTACGCCTGAAGGCAGGCGTCGGGGAACTTCGTGGAGCCCGGATCGAGCAGACAGACGGTGCCATTGCGTACCAGCTCGAGGAGCGCCAGCAGCGAGGCGTGGTATTCCTCCTCCTCGGTCATGGCCATCTGCAGGGCAAAGACCTGCTTGAGCGGACTGCCGAGGTCGTCGGGAAAGATGCCGCGCACGGGATGGGCGTAGCTGATGTGCATGTGGCCGTTGACGAACCCCGGCGTGACCACGAAATGCCGCGCGTCGATCACGCGGTCGGCGCCCGATGCCGCGAGCTCGTCGGCCCGCCCCACGCGGCTGATGCGTCCGTTCTCGATGAGGATGGAGCCGTCCCGAATGATTCGCCGCTGGTCGTCGACGCTGATGACGTAGCGGGCGCGGTCGATCTTGAGGCTGGGCTGGGGCATGACCGGCTCCTCAGTGGCCCGCGATCAACTCACGGGCGATGAGCATCTTCTGGACCTCGTTGGTTCCGTCGTAGATCTGGAACACGCGCGCGTCGCGGTAGTACTTCTCGACGGGATAATCGCTGACGAACCCGTAGCCGCCGTGGACCTGGATGGCCGCCGAGCAGACCCGCTCACACATCTGGGCGGCGAAGAGCTTCGCCATCGAGGCTTCCTTGATGCAGCGCCCGCCCGCCTGCTTGAGCTCGGCGGCGTGCAGGCACATCTGGCGGGCGACCTCGACGTTGGTGGCCATCTCGGCCAGCATGAAGGCGATGGCCTGGTGCTCGATCAGCTTGGCGCCGAACGTCTCGCGCTCGCGCGCGTAGGCGAGCGCGGCGTCGAGCGCGGCGCGCGCGACGCCCACGGACTGCGCGGCGACGCCAATGCGGCCGGTGTCGAGGTACGCGAGCGCGATCTTCAGCCCCTGGCCCGGCGTCCCCAGCATGTCCTCCGCCGGCACCTCGAGATCCTCGAGCGCGATCTGGCAGGTGTCGTTGGTGCGATGGCCGAGCTTGTCCTCCACGCGCACCACGCGATAGCCCGGCCGGTCGGTGCGCGTGAGGAAGGCCGAGATGCCGCGCTTGCCGGCGGCAGGATCGGTGACGGCGAGCAGCACGGCCACCGACGCCGAGCGGCCCGACGTGATGAACGTCTTGGTGCCGTTGATCACCCAGCGCTCGCCGCGGCGCACCGCGCGCGTCCGCAGATTCGCCAGGTCAGAGCCGGCCTGCGGCTCGGTGAAGAGCAGGCACGCCAGCTCCTCGCCGCCGGCCACCGGGCGCAGATAGCGCGCCTTCTGCTGCGGCGTGCCGTGATCGCGCACCTTCCAGCCGAACGCGTTGGTGGCGCTGATCATGTTGCAGATGCCGGCGTCGCCGTACGCGAGCTCCTCGGTGGCCAGCACGTACGCGGTGAAATCGGCACCGCCGCCGCCCCACTCCGCCGGCACGCACACGCCGAAGAGTCCCAGAGCGCCGGCCCGACGTACGGTCTCGAGCGGTACGGTGGCCGTGCGATCCCATTCGGCGGCGAACGGCGCGATCTCCTTGCGGACGAAGTCGCGCGTCGCATCGCGGATCCCGCACTGCTCGTCGCTGAACCGCCTCACGCGGCAGAACATAGCACGGGGCCGGTGTTACCATCGGCGCCGCATGGCCCTGCAGATCGGCGTCGTCGGCGAAGGCGCGTGCTCGCGCGCGACGGCGCGGACCGCCGAGCGTGTGGGGGCGGCCATCGCCCGCGCGGGCGCCGTGCTCTTCTGCGGCGGACGCACCGGCGTGATGGAGGCGGCCTCGCGCGGGGCCGCGCGCGCCGGCGGCGCCGTGGTCGGCGTGCTGCCCGGCTTCAGCCGTCGCGACGCCAACCGCTGGGTCACGATTCCCGTCGTCACCGGCATGGACCAGGCGCGCAACGTCGTGCTCGTCCGCTCGTGCGATGCCGTGATCGCCGTCGGCGGCAGCTACGGCACGCTGTCCGAGATCGCGCTCGCGCTCAAGCTCGGCGTGCCGATCGTCGGGCTGCGCACGTGGCGGCTCGCGCCGCCGGCGGCGCGCCGCGTGCCCATGCTGCGCGCCCGGGATGCGGAGGACGCCGTGCGCCTCGCCGTCGGCGCCGCGCGACGCCACGCCGGCCGGCGGACGCGCACGTGGCTGTCGTGACGGGCCCGGTGCCGATCGGCGTGACGAGCGCGGCGAAGCGCTACGGCGCTGTCGCCGCGCTGCGAGGCGTCTCCCTGGACTTTCCCGCCGGCCGCCTCACCGCCGTCCTCGGCCCGTCGGGCTGCGGCAAGACCACGCTGCTGCGCGCGATCGCCGGCTTCCTCACGCTCGACGAGGGCCGCGTGCGCTTCGGTGACGACGACGTGACGGCGCTGCCGCCGCAGGCGCGCGGCACCGCGATGGTGTTCCAGAGCTACGCGCTCTGGCCGCACATGACCGTCTTCGACAACGTCGCGTACGGCCTGCGCCTCAAGCGCGTGGCGAAACCGGAGATCGGCACGCGCGTGCGCGCGGCGCTGGCCCTCGTCGAGATCGGCGACGTCGAGGCCGTCGCGCGCCGCAAGCCGCTCGCGCTCTCCGGCGGCCAGCAGCAGCGGGTGGCGCTGGCGCGCGCGCTCGTCGTCGAGCCGCGCGTGCTGCTGCTGGATGAACCGCTCAGCAACCTCGACGCCAAGGTCCGCCAGCGGCTCCGCGTCGAGATCCGGCGGCTGCAGCGGCGCGTGGGCATCACCACGGTCTACGTCACCCACGATCAGGAGGAGGCGCTCGCCATCGCCGACCGCGTCGTGCTCATGAGCGCGGGCCGCGTCGTCCAGGCGGGCAGCCCACAAGATCTCTACCTGACGCCGGCGACCGAGTTCGCCGCGGACTTCCTCGGCGTGGGCACACGCCTGCCCGCGCGCGCCGAGCCCGGCGCGCTCGTCCTCGACGACACGGAGCAGCGCCTGCCCTACGCGGGCGACGCGCGCGGACCGGTCGTGGTCGTCCTGCGCTCGTCCGACCTCACCCTCGGCGAGGCGGGCCCGACGCTCGAGGGCGATCTCGAAGAGTCGCTGTTCCTCGGCGACCGCTGGCGCCACTACGTGAGACTCGGCGGAACGCTGCTCATCGTGGACGGCGACGCGGCGCGCGCGCCCGGCCCCGTGCGGGTGAGCGTGTCCCGCGATCGGCTGCGCGTCTATCCACAAGGAGGCTCTCCATGCTGATGCGTGCGCTCGTGCTGCTCCTGGCCCTGGCCGTGCCCGCCTCCGCGGCGACGCGGCTCAACGTCGCCATCGGCGCCGACGTGAACGTGGTCGAGGTCCACAAGACGGTGCTGGGCCCGGGCTTCAAGGCCCAGGTGCCCGACGTCGAGCTGAACGTCGTCGGCACCGGCACCGGTGAGCCGGCCAGCCGCGCCATCTACACCAAGATCAGGGCGCAGGCGGACGCGGGCCGCGCGCCGTGGGACATCGACGTGGCGCTCGTGAGCATGGCCGTCGCCTCGCAGATGGTGAAGGAAGGTCTACTTCTACGATACGTGCCGCAGATGAAGAACGCCGCGCTCGTGAAGGGCGCCGAGGTCAAGGAGGCCTTCGGCGTGAACGTCGACGGGTACGTGGTGCCGATGTTCCAGAACCAGATCGCCATCGCCTACAACCCGGCGAAGGTGCCGGCGCCGCCGAAGACGTTCGACGACCTCGCGAAGTGGGTGGCCGCCAACCCCGGCAAGTTCGGCTACAACGGCATCAAGGGCGGCGTGTCGGGCGTCGGCTTCACGATGGGCTGGGTCTACTGGAAGACCGGCCTCTACAAGCAGCTCACGCAGGGACCGTTCGACCGCTCGCGCGAGGGCGCCATCCGCGAGGCGATCACCGCGCTGCGCGACTTCAACAAGAACGTCCTCGTCACCAACGGCAACGCGGGCACGCTCGACGCCCTCAACCGCGGCGAGATCGCGATGGGCGCCGTCTGGATCGACCAGCTCGTGGCCTGGAAGAACGAGGGGCGCATGGACGCGTCGATCACGCCCGTGCTGCCCGCGCCCGGACTGCCGATCTACCCGCTCTACCTCGTCGTCCCGCGCGAGGCGGCCAGCCGCGAGGCCGCCGTGCGCTACGTCGACTACATCGCCACACCCGAGGTGCAGGCCAGGGCGATCGTCGAGCGCTTCGGCTGGTACCCCGGCGTCGACGCCGACCGTGTGCTGCCGCTCATCAGCGCGAAGAGCCGCGAGCTGCTGTTCAAGGGCGTGTCAGCAGATGACCTCGCGCGCTACTCGCGGCAGATGCCGATCAAGGAATATCACGACCTGATCACGCTGGCCTACGAGGAGATCGTCCGCTGACCCGCGCGGAGCGCGTCGCGTGGACGGCGGTCTGCGCGCTGCCGCTCGCCGTCCTCGGCGTCGTCTTCCTGTGGCCCCTCGCCGTCTCGATCGCGGCGAGCTTCACGCGCGCGGGCGCCTTCACGCTGGCCAACTACGGCACGGTGTGGCGCCTCTACCTGCGCGACGTCGGCTACACGCTCGGCGTGGCGGCGGCGGGGTCCGCGCTGACGTTCGCCATCGCCATTCCCGTCTGCGGCTGGCTCCGCGCGCGTGCCTTCGGCCCCGTGGAGTTCTTGTTGAAGGTGCCGCTCTTCGTGCCGTTCGTGGTCGTCGGCCACGCCCTGCGCGTGTTCCTGTCGCCGTGGGCGCCGGGCCTCGCGGGCTCGTGGACCGGCATCGCGCTCGCGCTCGCGTGGAAGCATCTCGGGCTGGCCGCGCTGCTGCTGCTCGGCGCCTTCCGCGCCGTGGACGAGAGCCACCTGGAGGCGGCGCGCAACTTCGGCGCCGGCACCGCACGGCTCACGCGCGACGTCCTGGTGCCGATGGCGGGGCCGTCGCTGGCGGTCAGCGCCGTGCTGATCTTCTCCTCCATGCTCGCCTCGTTCTCGATTCCCCTGATGATGGGGCGCGGCGGCGGCGCCCAGATGCTGATGATCGACGTCTACTACCGCTTCGGCCAGCACGGCGACTTCGAGACGGCGGCCGCGCTCGGCGTGGTCGGCTACCTGATGGCCATGGGCGCGGCCCTCGTCTATCTGCGGCGGCTCACACCCCGGCGCGGCGGCTCGTGACATGATCCGGCTGATCGCGCGCGCCGCCGCCCTCGCCGCCGCGGCCTTCGCGATCCTCGGCCCCCTCGCCGGCCTCGCCGTCTGGTCGCTCGCCGAGCGCTGGACGGCGCCGAGCCCCTGGCCGCAGCGCTTCGGCCTGAAGTACTGGAATCGCATGCTCACCGCCGACCTTCTCGAGCCGCTCCGCCTGGGCGTGTTCATCGCGCTGATCGTCACGGCGGTGGCGCTGCTGCTCGCGATCCCGCTCGGCTATGCGCTCGCCCGGCTGGCCTTCCCCGGCCGCGCGCTCGTGCTCCTGGCCTTCCTGATGCCGCAGGCCTTCCCGCAGCTGCCGGTCTTCGCGAGCGCGACGCGCGAGTTCTATCGCTGGGGCCTGGCGGGGACGATCACCGGCGTCGTCCTCGTCCACCTGGTCGGCGCGCTCGTCTTCGCGGTGTGGACGATGAGCGCGGTCTTCCGCGCGCTGGCGCCCGAGCTGGAGGAAGCGGCCTGGAACCTCGGCGCCTCGACGACGCGCACGTTCCTGTCCATCGCGCTGCCGCTCGCCACGCCGGGCGTGGTCGCCTCCGCGGTCCTCGTCTTCCTCTACTCGCTCGACGAGTTCACCGGCACGCTGCTGGTCGGCGCGCCCTTCGTCACCACGCTGCCCGTGTACATGTACACGGCGAGCCAGGGCTACGAGCTGCAGATCGCCTCGGTCACCGCGCTCGTGCTGATGCTCCCCGGCGCCGTGCTGCTCCTGGCCCTCGAGCGCTTCCTGAAGTCCGAGTACCTCGTCTTCTTCGGCCAGCTCTGATGACGTGTATGATCCCTTGGCCATGGCGAACACCCTGACCGTCCGCACGCCCACCCTCGAGATCGCCTACGAGGCCTACGGCCGCGAGGGCGGCGTCCCCGTCGTTCTGCTCCACGGCTTTCCGGACGACGCGCGCGCGTTCGACGCGGTGGCGCCGCCGCTCGCCGCGGCCGGCCATCGCGTGCTCGTTCCCTACCTGCGCGGCTACGGGCCGACGCGCTTTCTCGATCCCGCCGAGCCGCGGATGGCGCAGCAGGCGGCGATCGGCCAGGACCTGCTCGACTTCATGAGCGCGCTCGGCCTCACGTCGGCCGGCCTCGCGGGCTACGACTGGGGCGGCCGGGCCGCGTGCATCGCCGCGCTCCTCGCCCCCGAGCGCGTGCGCGCGCTGGTCACCATCGGCGGCTACAACGTGCAGAACACGCTGACGCCGTCGCCGCCGGCGCCCGTCGCGCAGGAGCGCGCGTACTGGTACCAGTGGTACTTCAACACCGAGCGCGGCCGCGCGGGCCTGGAGAAGAACCGTCGCGAGATCTGCCGCAGTCTCTGGCAGGACTGGTCGCCGACGTGGAAGTTCGACGACGCGTCCTTCGAGCGCACGGCGCCGTCCTTCGACAACCCCGACTTCGTGCCGGTGGTCATCCACTCCTACCGTCACCGCCACGGCAACGCGCCGGGCGACCCGCGCCTCGACGCGATCGAGCGACGGCTCGCGGCGCGCCCGCCGATCACGGTGCCCACGCTGATCCTGCACGGCGGCGACGACGCGGTGAGCCTGCGCCGCAGTGGCACGGAGCGCGCGCTCTTCCCCGCCGGGACGGAAGAGCGGGTCGTGCCCGGCTGCGGCCACTTCATGCCGCGCGAGAAGCCGCAGGCCGTGGCGGACGCGCTGCTGAAAGTCCTCCGGTAGCCATGCGCATCGAGGTCATCTGTACCGGCGACGAGGTCCTCACCGGCAAGATCGTCAACACCAACTTCGCGCACATCAGCCAGAAGCTCGAGGACGTCGGCCTCTCGGTCGCCTGGGAGACGACGGTCGGCGACGACCGCGAGAGCCTCCTGCGTGCCTTTCAACTGGCGGGCGAGCGCGCCGACGCCGTCATCGTCAACGGCGGTCTCGGGCCGACGGTCGACGACCTCTCGCAGGAGGTCGCCGCTCAGGCGGCGGGCGTCGAGTTGGCGCTCAACGAGACCTGGCTGGCGAAGATGGAGGACTTCTTCCGCCGGCGCAGCCGCGTGATGCCGCCCAACAACCGCAAGCAGGCCATGCTGCCCACCACCGCCGAGGTGATCGACAACCCGATCGGCACCGCCTGCGGCTTCGCGCTGGACATCGGCCGCGCGCGCTTCTTCTTCACGCCCGGCGTGCCGCGCGAGCTCAAGCGCATGCTCGAGGAGCAGATCATCCCGCGGCTGCTCGCCAAGAGCGGGCTGCAGACGGCGATCCAGCTCAAGCGCTTCCACTCCTACGGCCTCGGCGAGTCCCACGTCGACACGCTGCTCGCCGGTGTCGAGGCGCTCGTGCCCGACGGCAGCGTGAAGCTCGGCTTCCGCGCCCACTACCCGCAGCTCGAGACCAAGCTGACCGCGCGCGGCCGCGACATGGACGACGTGCGGAAGAAGCTGGCTCCGGTCGAGCAGGAGATCCGCAAGCGGCTGGGCAACTTCATCCTGGCCGAGGACGACCAGACGCTCGAGGGCGTGGTGCTCGCGGAGCTGACCAGGCGACAGGCGACGCTGGCGATCGTCGAGATGTTCACGAGCGGCCAGGTCGCCGCGCGCTTCGCCCACCTGCCGGGCGCCGAGAAGGTGTTCCGCCGCGGGGTCCTTTCCCGCGACCTCGGCGAGGTCTGCGCCGCCGTCGGCCTCGACGCCCCCGCCGGCGAGATCACACGCGAGACGGCCGAAGCCGTCGCGCGTGCGGCGCGGCAGCACACCGGCGCCACCCACGCGCTGGCCGTGCTGATCGATCTCGACGAGGGCGCCGACCGCATCGAGTTTGGCGGCACCATCTGCCTGGCCATCGCCACCGTGGGCGACACCGCGTCGCGGCGCAGCCGCATCGTCGGCGGCCGCGAGTGGGTGCGCCTGGGCGCGGTCGAGATGGCGCTCGACTGCCTTCGCCGATTCTTGCAGTCCCTGCCCGTGTGGGAACGAACCGACTTCGAGAAAGTCGACGGAGGTGCCCGGTGAAAGTGAAAGCGGTCAACGGCTTCGCGCGCATCCTCAAGGCCGAGGGCATTCCCTGGGTGAGCTGCTATCCCACCAGCCCGGTGAACAACGCGCTCGGGGAAGAGGGCGTGCCCATCCTCATGATGGGCGAGGAGCGCTTCGCGGTCGCGGTGGCCGACGCCTTCTCGCGCGTCACCAGTGGCAAGCA
>WNFR01008114.1_pt1 | contig 10623 bp, 15 predicted proteins | sample 5400221 | NCBI WGS metagenome assembly WNFR01 (sample SAMN13153357, study PRJNA577476) | soil metagenome | isolation source: 40 cm soil under Madrone tree | place: USA:California | collected 2016-06-14 | reverse complement strand
ATAAAATATGCAACTTCCGCCATGGGTAGCAGTAATGATGTGTGCTCGTCCACTCGTCGGTTTCCTCTCGCCTTCACTTTGGCTTCCTTCGTCATAGCCTGCAGGCAGCAGGATATAAGGCATAGTCATGTTCATGTCAGAGGGCTGGGGCGGTATTGAACCTCATAACATTTGTATCGCATCGCATCCGTGGCGCAAGTATCAGATAGTGTTGTTCCAAACCGTACTGACCTTCTCTTTGTCGCCGAATGCCGGAATAACCCAATGGGAAATACACTAGAACGCCGTACTCCTCTCTCGTGGCCCTGCATATAGGTCGATGTAGGTCGTATCTAGACGTCAAGATTGAGATCTCATTACGAGGGTTGCGCGTGTAAGAAATAAATCAGATAAGTGCCTACAGCTAGTGAGACAAACAACAGTAAGCTAGAGATGTCATGAATGTCGTGAGTCGTGAATCGTGATAAGTGGTCGTAAATGGGTTAAAATGGAAGATTGCAAAAGAAACGAACAATAAACGAACAAGCGATGGTTACGGTGTATTTGTTTTATGCCCCGCTTTAGAGGTCACATCATGCCAGAAGGCCTCCCATCGCTGTTTCCTTGCTGAAGTAGTCCCAGTGGTGTGGGTATCAGGAGCAGTTGCGGACGGGTCTACCAGAGTCAGATGGCCATACGCCTGGGCCTTGGCCGCTTCAATGCGGTCGACCGCACGGATGAGGGACGGTGTCATTGGCACAGCGGCAATGGGTGCCGCAGTGCTTGCAGTGTTGGAGCTGTTCCGCACGAGAAACGGCGCTTTCCAACCTGGCGAGTTGCGGTGCTCCGTTTTCTGTGAGTCGATCGCATCTTCCTCGTAGTCAGAGTACTCCGGTGCACTAGCATTATTGGCTTCCAAACCACCACAATCGGTGGCAACTACCTGTTCTGAACCTTGTTTTCCAAGAGAGATGCGCTGAGAGCACTGGTTGGACCCATTGGTAAGCGTCGCACTGCTGGATCGTGTCGAGGTACGACGAGCAGGTGGTGGGGGCGAAGACAATGGATCATCCTCGCCGTCCGAGCTGAGATCATCGGAGTCCACCGCGCCAAACTTTACTGCCTCACGTTTGCGGTAGCCGTGGCTCTTCACATTAGGCAAGCCGCGCAAGCGAGCGAGAGGGCGTTGAGTCTGCTTTCGTAGGAGACGAGGTGGGTCATCAAAATTAAACGCTTCTGGAATCACTAGTCGCCCCGGGGAGATGTCTTGGCGATTGTGGTCCAAAGACATGTGTGGAGAAAGAGTATACTTATCATCCGGAGGGAACAATATATCGGGTGCATTGGGTGGTTTTGACCGACGGAGGCAAGGGAGGAATCTATCCCACGAATTGTACGAAAGGGGCTGGAAGGTGCCTGCGCGATCACGGGCCATGGGAAGCGAGGTGGCGTATTCTGTGAGGTAAGAGTCCCATTCCTGCATTGACCGGGTCAAAGATTGGATTCAAGGTAGCCGACGTGAAAATACCTCGTCAGGATTGCCCCCCAAATACTTTCTGAGTGCCCAATCCACAGAACATCCAGCTACGAGAATGAGCCAATAGCCAGCGCTGAGAGCCCGTTCGACACCATTACCCCACCCGTTGCCATCTGTGACCCATAAGCGCTCCCAAATGTTTGACCAGGATTGGGCGTGCGCTAACAGGGCAATGGATATGATCAAGCCAAATGCCCCGATGGCAGAAGTAGTCAGGCGAATAAAACTACGTTGGGTGCGAGGTAAAGGGAGTAGGGTGAAAATGGAGCAGATGAGTGCGAGGAGTGCAACGAATATACGGCGTGTCAAAAGATTGGGATGAATTGTTATGGACAGAGCAAGCGCCAGAGATGTTCTAAGAGGAGGGGATACGATAAGATTGATAACAATGCCACGAGTTTTACGTACCCGCCAGTGATGCCCGCGAGCGCGAGCGCGGCATACTTGAAGAGACCAGAGAAAATGGCGAAAAAAACAGAAGTTAATACCCAGACAGCCAAGAAGGCCTTTGAACTTAAGGGTGAAGATGACGATTCATTTGGAAAGACGAGTGCAAGAAACGTGGATAAATGGACTGAGGAGATCTGTAAGACCTTTGTAGCGTCAAAAACGGAATGTAGACGAACGTACGCCCGAATAAATATCCAATGGCGAGGCCGCCGAAACCACCCTGTAGATATAGCCGAAAGGGTCTTGGATTGTTCGTCAGGCTGAAGGACCCAGGGACAGATAACGGATCGCTATGGGGTCGAAAAGAACGAGTGCGATCAAGGGTAAAGAAAGAGCCTGCAAATGCAAGGAGAGTGGATAATAGAAGAAGAGGAATAGCATAAGCGAGACAATAGGATGTAGAAGGGAAGAAACCCGTCAACTCAATCGAGGGCATGAGGACGGGATGATGGTCGGACGACAGATACAGATATCCCGGGCCGGCCATGTTACGCATGTTACGATTCGGACACGCTCTGACCATCTCCCTCGCTCGCAGGAATTTCTCTTCAAATGTGGCTGCTGCAGGTATCGAGCCACCACTCAAAGGCATTCGCATTCTTGACTTGACACGCATTCTTGCTGGCCCAATGGCGACAATGCTCCTTGCCGACCTCGGTGCAGACGTTATAAAAGTAGAGCAAATAAACCGTGGCGATGACACTCGTTAGTACCATTCTCGTTATTGTACCCCGCGTTTTTACACTGTCAAAAACAGGGTCATGGAACCCACCCGCTGCTCCCCTTTCTGAAACTGCGCCAAAGGCCTCTTCCCACCTTCCTCCAGAGTCCGCATACTTTCTCGCGGCAAACAGAAACAAACGATCCCTTACTGTCAACTTTAAAAAACCCGAGGGGCTCGAAATTTTGCATAAGCTCGTTGCGACAGCAGACGTACTGGTTGAGAACTTTATACCCGGCAAGCTGGATTCCATGGGACTTGGCTACCAGGATTGTAGTACCATTAATAACAGATTAATTTACGCTTCAATCACCGGTACGTTTTCTCCCCGCACACTCACGCCCTCCGTTCATGTCGGCGGTCCCAAGGCTACGGACAAACAGGCCCATATCGAACAGCGGCGGGCTATGATGTCGTGATCGAGGGGGAAGCCGGGCTTATGCATATGTGAGGAGCACTGCCAATAGCGGTGAAAGGCCTGTTCTCTGAACGAATGTATGGCCCCCAGAACAGGGGAACCTGAACGACCGCCATCCAAAGTTGGTGTCGCCGTAACCGACATTTCAACTGGTTTGTACACCCACGGTGCCATCATGGCAGCCCTCATCTCCCGGCAAAAGACAGGGAAGGGTGTTTGGATAGATTGCAACCTATTTGAGTCACAGGTGCGTGCCTCCTTCGAGAGGAGGTTTAATAACACATCAGCATTCGAGACTAGATCGCGGGCCTTGCGAATATTGCGTCCAACTATCTCATCTCGGGAAAGGAGGCCCAGAGGCAGGGCACGGCACATCCGTCGATCGTTCCTTACCAAGTATTCCCTTGCAAAGACGGATATATTCTAATTGGCGCTGGGAACGAGAAGCAAGTATGGTCAACTCGCCTTTCTTTTTTTTTTCCCAGGGCTCGAGCTCACCATTCCCATCAAACTCCTGGCAGTTCCAAATCTTCGCCGATAAAATCCTCGGTCAGCCAGAGCTAGGAAAGGACATTAGATTCAGTACAAACAACGCAAGAGTGGCCAATCGTGAACTACTGGTGAAGATAATCACAGATACGCTCATGCAGAAGGCGCTGAATCATTGGCTGAGGTTATTTGAGGGGCTTGGGTAAGTACGAATTCAGATTCTTACGTGCTTAGACTGATAGGCTTTAGCGTTCCATATGGTCCTATTAACAATATCCAGAAGACATTCGAACATCCCCAGGCTATCGCACGTGGCGTTGTTGTAGAAGTTGAGGTACGAACTCCAGTTTGTGTCACAATTTCGCCACTTACCTCTTCCTTCAGCATCCGCGCGCCGGAAAGATTAAATTAGTCGGGCCTGCCGTCTCTTACAATGGAAAGAAAATGCCAGTGAACCGACCCCCGCCATGGCTCTCCGAACATACTGACGAGGTGCGGCTGCATCTTGGTCTACTCACTCCATCTTACGGTGGCAAGCAGGTATTAAGTGAATTGGGATACGATGCGGAAGACATCTTACATTTTCGAGAAAATGGAATTGTGTGAGGAGACACGTAGTCAAGCTCACGCTGTAAGACAGACCTAGTTCCTGCGAAACTCTATCTCAGCCTCTTTTACCCACCCACCGATTTTCGCCCAGACATCCCTCGCCGTCTCACCCCACTCTACTTTCTTGATCTCTACGCAATCGTCGCATACGCCCCTCTCTTTCCAAGGCTGAGACGCGATGCGTGTGAGGGTCTCGAGGGGACGCCCCACCCCACCATCGGCTAGCGCAGGAGCGATTACGTCACTCATCCAGCAGTCCGCGAGCGCGTCTGTGCACTGCATATGCGATGCTCCACCAACTGTGAATAGTACTGGCGTAAAATCTGCGATGAGCGAGGCAAGGACGCGATGGCAGATGCGAAGTGTGCGAGGAGACAGGGCGGGGTGCGGTGCACCTGCACCTGATGCGTCATCGTAACTATCCGAGCCGGAGGGATCATACTGGTTCTTTGGGTCGAAGTTGGTTGATGTGGCGACACTGTAAAGCAATGCTTTCTTGGTCTGCGGAGGGAAGTAGGATCAATAACGCCGATGTTGCCCCGACCACGTATCGATGCTACCTCTAAATCGGCGTCATACTGTAAAGCGAGTTCTAACGCCTCTTCTAGGTGTTCGACCCGATGTAAGTGCGCAAACGGGATAGGTCCTCCGGGAAAAATATTGGCGAGATCACGCTTTGCCAATTCGAAGACTGGGGTTAAACCAAGTTGGCGAGGTGATGAGACTCGCAGCACGCGGGCTAGCTGAGGGAATGGACTCTCAGGTCTTAGCAAGCTGTAATGGCAGAGTTAGGTTCGCCCACGAATGGACGAATTGCCCAGGTGTTTCGAACGCGCTCACGAGTCATGGTACAAGTGCGCTAACAACGCCTCAAAGTCTTCGACCGAAATGCCCATGCCGCTCGGGATAACTATCACCGGAATTCCCGCGTAGTCGAAGAGCCCCGATAATGCAAGAGCAGCCGGATCCTCGACATCGAGCACCAGCCACGGCGTGGACTCGGAGGAATGCCGATCAAGGATCGACTTGTGGACCTTATACACTAACGGCGTTAAGCTGACCAGAACGGTGCCATCATAAAACCAGAATCGATCGCTTCGTTGTGGTCGTTGTGACTTGATGCCGTTCATGAGAGCAATCTCTGTATTGGATTGGGAGTTATTTAGCTTTATCATGCCATCAATTAGCCCATATTTTTTTCCATTTAGTATTTCCATATGTGCCCCATGGCTGAGTTGGTTACAGCGTCCGACTGTTACGATGAAAAAGTAATGATATCGGAAGGTCGTGAGTTCGAGCCTCACTGGGGCAGTAAAAACTTTTTCGGTGATCGCACAAACTAGGAAATTTTTACTTTTCCAACTCTAAATTGTATCGTTTCCGAATCGTTTCCGAATCTTTCCGACTAATGTCCACGTCCATGTCCTACTTGGTTGGTGTGTATGCCGAGTTGTCCTGGCCCTCAAAAGTTGAAGATGGCAAATCTAGCTCCTCGAGGGAAGCCACTGTGGAGCCACTGTGAACTACTGTGAATTATTCATGCTCTGGTCACCTGGACAATTCCGGAGTCGTTCGAGCGTGATCATATGGTTCTCACGTGTCGAGCTGCTGATAGCATATAGCCGTTCGGGGAAGGTCACTGTAGTGCTGGCTATTCTACACGCATTTACCTTTCCCATCCCGTCAGTATCCGGGCAGGAAGGGAAGGCACCAGGCAGTGCCTCGCTCATTCAATGTGTCACAAGCTCCGTGTGAAGCCCCAGCCCTATTGGAAGTAAAGCTCCGGAGTGGAGTGCATCCACTATCGCACAATCGCGGCACCGCAAGTTCTACCAGAACGAACTGGGTGGGCTCAGGGGGCTCATGAGTCACAATTGGATTATTTAACCTTCAATTCACCGGTTGGATGGATGCTGTGCGATCCACGTTCTTCATCACCTCGCCCGGAAGGATGACTCGAGTAGGTTGTCAAATTGATCGCCTTGACTGAATGTGGCCTCCAACATACACACACCCGATCTGCACTACAGTACCTAGGTCGGGCTACCCGCATCTCTCCGCGTAGAATACCAGCGAACTTGGATTGCCCCTCACCCTTCCCCACGAGATTTTCCTTTGGAGCCCTGCGCTCCTTTGGAGGGTTGAATTTGGCCTCCGTGCAATCTGGAAAATCATTGTCCAGAAGGTCAAGAAGACCGCGCAACTCCGTGATTGACCCATTTGCGGTAATATTCGGAAGAGTGGCGATTTTTTAGCCCCTCTCGATAAGTGAACGCGTCTAAAATTAGCGAGATGGGGTTTTCACATGTGATGAGAGGCGCGCGGGGGCGGAAAGCGCGCACCACGGTACGGTCGTCTTCGGTACGGCCACTTGTGGGGTTGTCCCGATGTTCAATCTTAGCCGACGACGACACTCGCTCCGCTCCGTCTCTTAGGGGGACGTCTAGCAGCCATTACAGTAAACACGGATACGGATCTTTCCACATTTGGCATTGGGCCCTGCCTGCAGTGAATATTGATCGCAACCACGGGAACGTCGACGATGAGAAAGGTTGCTTTGGTGATTCTTTGTTCTGTTAATGGGTTAGGAAGAGATGCCGGGGCGGCCGTAGCGCAGCGAAAGTTCGTCATCGGCATGGAATGAGGTGGCCTGCCGTCGCCGACACTGACCAATACTACCTTACGACCTCGGGCCCGCAGTGCGCAGCGTCAACGTGGGGGTGGGGTGGGGTTCTGTGTCTGTTCGTTCGGGGTTCGTTAGGTGTCGACCGGCTAGCCCCGCGCGCTGATGCGGCTGTCCGTGCCGAGAGATCAGTCTTCTAGACGCGCTTGCACCCACCACCCCCCGTGCCAACCGGTCTGTCCGCGCCAGGCCCCTCCACCACGTTCCTTACAATGGGGTGGGGTTAGGGCGCAAAGCTCTTGAACCCCGATCTTGGTTTTTGTTTTTTTTTCGGTTGGGCAGAGGCGGTGTGCCGCGTGCTGCGCGGAAGCCGACAAGGCCGGACAGCGAGATGAGCCCCCTTTGTCAGTGCCGGAGTAGGCACCCTGTGGTGGCACAGCATGCCACCGCTCGTGTACCGGCGAAAGAATAGATCTTCTGATATGAACACCCACAACGAACCAATGAACTGGTGACTACGCGTGTGGTTGTGGCTGGATTTCGAAGTTGGTCTTACACATCACCGATCTCATCATAACTTCTTTTGTTCATTTGTGGTAACATACATTGGGTGTAAAACAACTTGTCAAAATCGTCAATGAAAAAAAAAAAAAAAAACATCATCAGAAAACGTGAAGTCATGAAAAAGTGATGTGTGGGGATCGGGGAATCAATCAAAGCAACGATGGCAAGTGTGTGTTGGAAAGATGAAGCATCGATGAAGCCAGGAGCCAGAGGTTACCATATGTTGAAGACAGCAGAACGTGAACCAGGACTGTATGTAGTGGGACATGGGTATGCAAGGCGATACTGGTAAACAAAGGGGGAGGGCCGGTTGAACGGAGGGTGGCACCCGTGCACAGAGGTGGCGCAATGCCAGGAGGTTCTCAAGTCGGGGGGCAGCGTCGCCACTCCCAGCAAGTACGTGTGGCAGTCGATAGCCGTGGTCGAAACCATAGAAAGACGATGTCGCATAGACGATGTCGTAATGTAGATTGTGATGTTCAAGTCCGCGCGTTACGCAAACTTGCGTTTAATCCTTCTTTGTACGCGGAAAATGGAGAAGCGAACGCTGAGAGTGAATGCTTGCCACTGACGACGGACCTGCTGGCCACATGTGGGGCTGGTGGGGAGCATCGGTCAGATGTCGGGAAAGGGAACCGAAACGAAAAGTGACTCACGTCCAGTCAGGTACCTCCTGGTGCATTGGCACGTACTCCTCCTGTTTGAACGCCCGAGGAACGACGTCGGGCTCATCGACTGCCATCTGAGTGATTTCATAATGGGGAGAGTGGCTCCTCGCGCGAAGCTTGTGGCGGATGGGGTTTTGGTGCCGTCGTTCGCCGATGGTCTCGTCAAAAGAGCGGCGGGCGTAGGGTAAGGATTTCTCATAAGCCGAGTAGTGCGCGCGGCGACGCTCGCGAGGGGAGGCACTACGAAGACGACTGTGTTCGTCAAAGTCTTCGATATCCACTTCATTGTCATTGCCGCCGCTTTCCCAAGCGGGACGGCGAGGAGCAAGCACGGTTGGGAAGGGGCGGAAATCTGGATCATGAAGATTTCCATCGGAATCGGCATATGCTGAGTTGGGGGAGGATGAAGTTGAGGAGGGTAGATATGAAGGGTCTAGGATGCGAGAGATGTCTGGCACCCTTGGTTGGCGGCGATGAGAAAAGTGACGCTTGGCAGCGGGAGTGGTTGGGTGAGATACACGCATGGGGAGATCGTATTGAAAAGTGGGAGACATTTGAGGGTACGATGAAGGGGCGGGGGAGGGCGAGGACTAGGGCGAGGTCGAGGGTAAGGACGGGGAAAGGATACGGGACATCGGGATGGAGATTTATAGAGGCAAGGCAAGAGGAGGGGAAGAGGACCAGGTTGGAGGCATTGGCTAGCCGGGTTCCGGGTGTTTGCACATAATCGGGGGAATTTCATCTCGGCGTTTTCTCATCGCTGCTATGGCCTGACTCGACCATCCAGTTCCACTGCCCGTGCCAGTGCCCAAATAGACCAAGACCTGCCTTCCGATAGCGCCCCCGTCCACATCGCACCGACGCACCTTTTGACCTCTCTCGGCTGATACCGTCGCCTCAAACTCCGATTGTCTCCTCAACATCTCTTCCGCCTCGGCACCAAGTGGCTCGTTGCCACAGGAGCCGAACTGTTCGCCCCCTTACCTTATGGGGCCCATCGGCCATCGGCCTCACCGGCGCTTACTAACCCTCCTTACTCAGCAATCGTGGATGGCGATAGCGATAGATAATTCGACATCATTCATACATACATCGAGGCTCCTCCTCGTACGAGATCTTCCCACAAGAACCGAGTACTGTAATTGACCCCCCCATTTTTACCTTTCGGGCTCGGGTATTCGGGACCCAGTCCCCGCGAATGGGACACCCTCATCCACGTCATCATTTTTTATTTTATTAGCCTTGCACGCTTTCTTCGCATTGCATCCCTCTGATTTCTTTTCTTTCTAGAAACAACCTTTGTTCTCCACAATGACATGACACAAAGAATGATCATATCGCCTTTGAGCCCTTTCCTCTTTCTACCGCTCCTTTGAGGGGTCCCCTCCCCGCGATTGTCGCAAGTCACTGTGCTCGACAACGTGTTGTGAACGAGGCATCTCGAGATGCCATGGTCCTGGCCCTCGAATGTCAATGATGCGCTTACAGATCGCTCGTGCGTGTCCATAAGCCACATCAATTTGGGGGTACATGCGGTGCAACGTCACACGCGCCTCAATTACCAAAACCAGCTGTTTATCCTAATACACTCCCAAAGCATAAAGTACGTGAGATAGACGTGGGGCTCTATAAATGATCTCATGTCGTCTGTCCATCTTGTTCATTCTGTTCCGCGTTCCATGCCCTGCGTTCATAATACCAGTAGGGGATGCGACGTACATGTCTTCCAGGCAGTAGCAGCTACTTCACTGTGATCCTTCTCCAATGAATTCTCTTCATCGGACCACACGGGGCACGAGTCCCTGGGGGCTGTGCACCGTGATCCCTGCAAATTTGCGGACGCGCGACGCATTGGCGCAAATCCCGACCACGTCGCTCGTCGGCTGACTCCAACACACATTCTAGAATCGCAGGGGCCGTCCGTAAAGGCTGATAAGATAGGTAGACCGACCGAGTGTTTAGAAGGATCGTCGGACGTCCAGGCAAGGCAAGAGACCGATGCGTGGCGCGCGTGAGGACGGATGCGTGTATTGTACGTCGCTGCGGCGATTACATTTGACCAAAAATCTTGCAGGAGAAAGTAGGTGACATGAACGTGTCCGAGCTCAGCGGTACAGTTGATTCTCCGTTGACAGTCCATCGAACGAGGATCAACGAATCGGGGTATAACCTGCCCCTAAGCTCTAGCAGTTCTCGCTGGCTGGAGCGTTGTGGATGCCTCGCCCCAGAGTCTCCGATGTAGTTGCCACCACCTGACTGGGATCTTAGTCAATTATTTGGTAGGCCCTGGTTCTACGAACCAATAGAAAAATCAGGAAGACAAGAAATGGCAATATAAATCAGCAACTCCGGAGCAACGTCCTACTAATTGGGTATAATTGAATGGCAAGCCTATCAAAAAGGTTCCAGACATGCATGAACATGCGGGAAAGTTGCGTTTAAGGCCTGTAACAACGATGTTGCGGGAAACGTAGCCGATCAGAGGTCGTTGAATGGAAGTTATTGATGATCGCCATGGTCTTGTAACGGTCCCCGTAGATTTCTGGGCAGAAAATCCCGAAACCT
>WNFR01019315.1_pt1 | contig 10625 bp, 6 predicted proteins | sample 5400221 | NCBI WGS metagenome assembly WNFR01 (sample SAMN13153357, study PRJNA577476) | soil metagenome | isolation source: 40 cm soil under Madrone tree | place: USA:California | collected 2016-06-14 | reverse complement strand
TGCTGAGTAAATGCTTGCTGCCACCAGTCGCTTTTGAAATCCGGCAGGTCAGCCACGTCTTGGCGCGGCGGGTTAATTCCTTCGAGCTTCGCGTCCATAGCAACAAAGTCCTTGCTACAGAGAAGTTTGATCAGCTCCCAGCTATCCGATTTTTCCTTAGTCGTTGCATTGATCATAATCGGCTTAACCTCCAGATAAGTGGCCTGAGTGCCACCCGGTGGAAGTGGGAGAGCGACAACCCCGGTGTTCTCTTCTAGAATTTTGCGCGCGATATCGCCGGTCTTGCGATAGCTGTAGATCCAAGGACCCATCGGAACCATCGCACTTTTACCGGCAACATAATCAGCATCAGTCGCCTGATAGTCATTGCCACGCGTATTCTGATTGACTGCGGAGGGGTTTGCTTTGAAAAACGCGTCGTGGTAGAGAGCCAGCACCTGGGCTAGCTTTTCCGGAGTAGTGTCAATCGACCATTTCTGGCTGGCCTCATCATACTTAAAGGGATTCTGACCGCCGTTCACTTGAAAGAAAAACGAAATGAATTCCTGGAACGTCCGAACACTGCCGGCTTTGGTGGTCAATCCCAATCCGGCAACTCCTTGCTCCTTCGCCGAGATCATTGCGGCGTCATCCAGCATTTCTTCCCAGCTTTTTGGCGGCTGCAAATTATACTTCTGAAGAATGTCTTTTCGGTAGAGTAAGACCCGCACGTTGGTGTTATAAGGCACCCCATAAAGCTTTCCATTAATGGTGAGCGCTTTGATCGTGCTGGGAATAAACTTATCCTTTTCCGGCCACTGGCTAAATAAGTCATCGATTGGGGCGATGAGGCCGGCTTTTTGGTAGGCGATCATCCCTTCAAGTACGCCTTCGATCACGTCCGGTTTACCACGGCGACCCTGCACAATGAACTTCTGCTGGGCGTCCTGATAAATTGGAGGCCCGTAGTTACCCGGTACGGCGACACCTTTGGGCAGGTCTTTGGGAAAATGTTCTTTGGCCCACGCCAGAAGACCGGGCGTTTGCGGACCTTCCTGTGACATTGGGACAAACCAAAGATCAATTTCTTTACTGAAAACGAGGCCAGCCGACACCAAAAGGCTGGCTGCTATCAGTAGTAAGCGTCGGGGGGATCGGATAAGCATAGATGTGAGGTTGGATGGAGGTTTGGGGGTGCGGACTCAATAAATCTTGCTGGATCAAAAGCGGTCGCAATAGTCATAACTCGCCAATAATAGTCAATTTGTGACAAGCCTGGAGGGGCGTTGGTTGCAACGCCCCTTCCCAACCATGGACGCCGATCGCGAGTATCAAATTTTGTACCGCTCCTTGCGTTTGCTTCGCTGCCGCCCCGAAGAGCCAATGCCCTATCCGGCGCATGTGATCAGCGGACTGGAAACGCAAACCGATCCGAGTGTTTACGCCTGGCATGGCCGCAAACGTCTCGGTGATGAAAAGAAACCGTTTATTGTCTGGCAATATACGATCGCCGGCTGCGGCGCTTTTCGGTCCGGCGTAACCGGCGAGCTGATCCAGCTTGCGCCGGGTTCTGCCTTCACAACGCTCGTTCCGAGCGACGACTTTTATTATCTGCCGCCCGAGTCTGAAAGTTGGACCTTTTTCTGGCTGATTATCGATCATCTTTATATCGTTCGGCGGATCAGGGAACGGGTTCGACTTACCGGGCCCGTTTGGCATGTGCCTCCGCGTAGTCCTTTGATCGAACGTGCGCTTAGCCTGTTCGATCTGGTTCGCGCAGCATCGTTGCCGGATGAATTTGCCGAAGAGGCGGATCTTTTCGCCTTCCTCACGGAATTTGAACGTCTGGGACATCAAATCCTTTACCCGCCACTCCCGCGGGAACGGATTTTGGCGGAAGTTCGTAAGGAAATCATCAGCCGTCTTCCCACTGGTTTGCCCAGCGTCGCCGAACTCGCTGACGAGCGCGGAATGAGCCGTACCGGCTTCACTCACTATTTTCGGAGAACAACGGGCTTGAGCCCGGCGCGTTTCGTCAATCAGGTTCGATTGGAGGAGGTAGCTAAGTTATTGGTCTCTTCCTCGCTCAAGTTGTCTGCGATCGCCGGGCTTACTGGATTTGCCGATGCCACCCATCTGGGGAAAGTGTTCCGACGCCATTATTACCTCACTCCAGACAAATACCGTCATGTGATGGGCAACGAACTGTCCGACCAGATAAAGAGCAGCAAATGAAGAAGAATCCAGAATTCAGAAGCTTCGGCAGCTCGGAGGACTGATCATCTTTTCTTGGAACGAGGCGTTCTGGAGTATCAATCTCTCCAACGCCAATGCTCAGCCATTGACCATGTTCATTGCCTCCTATTCGAGCCCGGAAGGGCTCTTTTGGGCCAAGCTGTCAGCCGCGTCTTTTCTCGCGGTCGCTCCGATCATGGTGCTCGGTTGGCTGACGCAAAAGCAGCTGGTGCGAGGTCTCACCTTCGGCGCGGTGAAATAAGGGCGGTAAGCGACTCTTTTTCACGCTACGCAAGCCTAATAATAATGCCATCGCCCGTAGCGATAATAGCGGTATCGATACCTATCCCCACGATAGTGGTAATAGCCATGGTACCGGTATGGGTAGCCGTAATAGGGGCGGCCACCGATGTTGACCCGGACATAAGTAGCAGCCGGTAGATCGGTGCTCCCAACAAATCCGGCAACGAACAAAAGCAGAGCAAGGATAGGAGCGAATCTGGCAGTCCGGTAACACAAAGGTACAGCTGCAAACCGCTCTGTCGGGTCTACCTTTCGGGCTTGATTAATTTTCATCAGTTCAGAGGGGGGAGAGATTGCTTCAGCCCATTCAAATACCAAAAGAAATGCGGGACGACAAGGAGCTCCGGAATCGGGTTCCGAATGGCGGAATGAGATCCTATTGCTCCTAAGCGACCGGCCCAACACCGCTCACTTTCTGGAACTCCTGGACCCCTTGTCGTTCTGCATTTCTAAAGAACCGAGGAATGCGGCCGTATAAGAGAGCAGGTACCCTCATTGGTATCTGGTCCGCCAAACATGCGAAAATTTCCCCAACCGAAGGTAGTTGTAGTCGGAGGGTATAACGCTGATCTGGTAATCGCTTGCGAAACGCTACCGGTGGAAGGAGAGAGCATGGTGGGCGGCCCCCTGCAAATTTTTGGCGGTGGTCGAGGCGCAAATTGTGCCGTGGCTGCGGCCCGGGCTGGAGCCGAAGTTTCATTTATCGGGGCACACGGCCACGATGCTTTTGGCGTGATGGCGCAGGATCAACTCAATAAGGAGGGGATCGACATCAGCAATTTTCGGGACCTCCCCTCGGTGAGTACGGGCGCCTCCTTAGGCATGTTGGAAGCATCCACCGGCAGAAACTTTCTCCTGTGTGCCGAGTCTGCGAATAACCATCTCACGCCGGAAATGGTTCGGGCGTCGCGGAACATCCTGCATTCGGCCGATCTGGTGATCTCTGAGGTGGAGATTCCTCCTGAAACGGTGTGGGAGGCGATGAGGATCTGTGAGGAGCGCGATATACCGTTTCTTCTGGATATCTCACCAATCGATCGCATCAAACAAGTTCCGAAAAACAACGTGCTAGCAATCGTTACCGAGTCGGTGGAGGAAGCCATGGTCGTCACCGGCACCTTTCGTGTGCGCGATGCAGTTGCAGCTCTTCATCGAACGGGGGCTCGAAATGTGGTGTTTGTTGAACGCAGTCGCGACATTACGTATTCAGATGGGCAAACGGTTGGAACTATAAAGGTTCCGATCAGGCGAGTGGTCGACCGCTGTGGAGCAACCGAGTGCCTGGAGACCTGGATCGGTCTAGCGCTTATTCGGAATATCAGATTGTCGGAGGCCTGCCGGGAAGCGTCGATCGCAATGGCACGTTCCAATCTTTCGGCCGAGCACGCTATGGCTGCCTCACCGAACATTACCGAACCAATTTCTACCGAGCGGACGCCGGCGTGCCGATAAAGCGCAATGGCGAGCGCTTGTCCGGGAAACTGATGCTTAGGAATTTGTGGCAACATTTTCCGGCATCGATGTAAATGGCGTGTCCACCCGGCGGTTCCGCAATCGGCACTCCACCGGTGGCGATATGACGGCCCAAATATCCGGTCGATGCAATCCGATATTCAAGATACTCCGGTTGCAGCACTTCTTCGAGACCGACTGCAATGGCATCCAGATCTCGGCCGGCTAATCCTCCATAGGTAGGAAATCCCTCGGTCAGGATCAGCAGATTCATCTCCTGTTCGGCTAGTGAATTATCGTTAGTGCAGAGCAAGCCGCCAATGTTGGCGAACGCGTCTTTTTTCGCGGAAAATGTGCATCCGTCTGCCAGCGAAAAGATTTCGTACGCGATCTCGCGCGGCGTTTTGTCAGCGTAGTCCGGTTCGCGTTGTTTGATGAACCAGGCGTTCTCCGCGAAACGACAGACATCCAAATAAAGAGGTATGCCGTGCCCCTGGGTTAGTTCTCGAGCAGCCCTGATGCTAGCTAGTGAGACCGGTTGGCCTCCACTGGAGTTGTTCGTCACAGTGATCATTACCAGCGGGATCTGAGCGGCGCCCTCGTGCACAATCAGCTTTTCCAGCGCAGTGATATCGATGTTGCCTTTGAATGGAAGATAAGCCTGCGTGTCGGCGGCTTCAGGAATGGGCAAATCGATCGCGCGCGCGCCGGTAAATTCGATATTGGCGCGGGTGGTGTCGAAGTGAGTGTTGTTCGGAACGATGTGTCCCGGTTTGCACAAAACGGAAAACAAGATGCGCTCAGCGGCACGCCCCTGATGAGTAGGAATGATGTGCCGAAACCCGGTGAGGCCATGGACAACACTTTTAAGCCGGAAGAAACTCTCACTGCCGGCGTACGATTCATCGCCGCGCATCACTGCCGCCCATTGCTCGGTAGACATGGCGCTGGTGCCGGAATCGGTAAGCAGATCAAGCAACACATCGCCGGCGCGAAGTTGGAAAAGGTTGTATCCGGCTTGCTTGAGCAGGATCTCGCGTTGTTCGGGGGTGGTACGAGTGAGCGGCTCGACGCTTTTGATCCGGAACGGCTCGATGATCGTCTTCACTGTGGGTATGGATCGTACCGAACAATTTCTGTTGAAGCGATAGCGGCGTTGCAGCAACACGGCTGCGGTCCGTTCAGGCGTTGAACAATCTCGGCGTACCCGCACCAACCAGAATGGTAGGGCGAAAACAGGCCACTGAGCGACAGCGAGGCTAGGCCTGTGAGCCAAACGATTGCGCGATACGAAAGCTCACAGTCCGGCGCTTAAAGGGTGCCCATCTACAGGGCCGCTTGCCGGACTGTTTCGCCCTACCCGAGCTCGGTTAGCCTTGCGGTTCAGTCTCTGTAACCCATTCCGTCTCTTTGCGCTCCTTTGCTGCTATTCTTCTTTCGCGGTGCGCAAGAAACAGGGCGCTAGTCGTGCGGTGCTAGCTCCGCCAACAGCTTCTCGTAGCGCGGTTCCTTTCGGATTGGATCGAAGTACTGCGAGAGTTTGAGATCGTTGAAGAAAAGGCCATACGGTGTTTTAGCCAGAGTATCGAGCAACCGAAAGGCTAGATCCGTTTCACCGGTCCAGGCATAGACAACCGCTAGATTCATAGCCACCCGAGCGCCTTGTATTGCGTCCTTCGAGATCGGGACCAACTCGACACCGCGTTTGCCCTCGGAGAGTGCATCCTCCTTGCGTTCGAGCAATGCATCGACCACCGCCAGGTTGCTCAGCAGGAGAGGGTGAGACGGCGCGTCCGCCGGCGATGTTTCTACTTTTCGGCTTAAAAGCTGACGAGCCTCCGCGAATCGAGGATCTGTGTTGGTCGCTTCTCCTTGCAACCGAGCAATCAAGATCGAATAGCAGCCAATCGGAACCGGTCTCGCTGCATAGGCGAATTGGGAAGCGTCCTCACCTCCTTTCATTTTTTCCAGCAGCTCTTTTGCTTGCGGCCAATCCCGATGATCGATTGCGACATTGAGGCGCCCGGAAAGAACGAGCCGATCGGCGGCTAAAGATGTCGGTAATGAGCCTAGTATCGACCGATAGGCAGCATCGTCTGCCGTTCTTTGAATAGTGTTACAAGCTTCTTTCTGGGCTTTGACTATCGGCTGGTCCGGCCGGAGATCGATCAACCGATTCCATATGCGTTCGGCTGCCGAAAACTGACGGGTATACGAAAGTGTTTCCGCCAAATCAAAAACTGGCTGAGGATTTTGCGGATCGAGCTTGATTGCTTCGTTGAAGGACTGCTCCGCCGCATCAAACTTGCCTTGCCGCCGGTTCATTAATGCTTCGAGATAAATCAGTTCAGCGGTGTTCGGGAGCCCGTGTTTGGCGATAGCTAGCTCGCTGCGCGCGCGTTCGTAGTCGCGATAGCTGCGGTAAAGGTGATTCGCGTAGGCTAAATGGACTTCGGGCAGATCAGGTTGCTGGCGCAACGCTTGGTTGATGGCTTTATCTCCCAGAGCTCGCCGCTCCGCGGTCGGATCAAATTCCACGTACAAAGTGTCGTGGGCAAACGCGATCAGACAGTATGCCTTGGCGAAATTTGGGTCGAGTTGGACGGCTCGCTGAAGTAAAAGCAGAGCGTCGTGCTTCGGCTTCTCCGGATCTCCGCCAACTAGGATCTCGGCATTGGCGATTTTTTTCTTGGCCTGAAGGTAGAGGTCATAGGCCTCTATGTTATCGGTCGGCTTTTGTTCAATACGTTGCTGCTCATCCGGAGAAAGTGCAGCCGACAGTTTGCCCGCGATGGCTTGGGCGACCTCGCTCTGAATAGCGAAGATGTCGGTCAGGTCGCGGTCATAGCTATCCGCCCAGACAGCGTTGTCCTTGCGGGCATCGACCAACTGGGCACTGACACGAACGCGATTGCCCTCACGGCGCACCGTTCCCTCTACCACGTTAGCTACCCCTAATGCGGTGGCGATCTGTCGCATATCACGCTTTGTGTCCGCCCGGTACTGCATGACCGAGGTGCGACTGATGACTTTGAGTTGGGCGATCTTAGCCAGGTTATTGAGAATTTCGTCTTGCACCCCATCGGCGAAATAGCCGTCGTCTTTGCTCGAGCTGATGCTCTCGAAAGGTAGGACAGCGACGCTTTTGACCGAAATCTCGGCGAGCAAACTGCTGGAAGAAGATTTTTGTTGTGCGGTCCGATCGCCCGCGATGTAGAGCCACGCGGCTGTCATGATTGCCGCCGCCGCGACGGCTAGACCGGCTCCAAGAATCCAACCGCGCCGCTTTGCCGGCACAGAAAGACCGGGATAAGCAGTTGCCGGCAATACGATCGGCGATGCGTTGGCGCCGGAGTCGCCATTGGCCAGCAATTTTTTGACCCGTTCAGTTAACGAGTTGAGGTGCTTCTCTAACGGTTCAGTGACTGCATCTAACCAGTGCACCGTTTCCAGGAAATAGCTTAGACTGCTCTGCGGCAGAGTGTCTTCGATGCGAAAGGGAATGACCTGCAGCCCTAGCGAAAATGCTTTAGCAACTTCCCGTCGCACATGGCCGGAAACGTTCGCGTTCTCGGAAAAGACGAGTACAAACACTCGGCAGGCGGTGATGCCCCGCATGATTGCCTCGGTCCAATCGGACCCGAATTCGATGTTCCGCGGAGCCATCCAACAGGGAATACCCGCGGACTCCAACCACTGGCAAATAGTGTCTGCTATCGCCTTGTCCTTACTTGAGTAGCTAATAAAGACCTGCGATGTCATACCTGCTTCCACCTGCGAGGCTACAGTATTAGACCCTTTGACCGAAAATTGCTTGCACAAAGGTAGGCGAAGCTACGGAAACGAGGGACTTGCTGGTTCGGGGCGCCGGCCATAGTCCGCCATGCTAGCCTAAGCCAGTGAATGGTGGTAACCGATGTTCCTCACCATCACGCGCTCCCTCTGCAATTCTCCAGTAGTACTCCAGCTCTTTCTTTCGTCCTGAATCCTTGACAGCGGACGGCACTTCCCTGTAGCAACATGCTTATAAAACGCGGTGGCTGTCATGCAAAGCGCTGGAAATCAGCATCTCGCTCGCTTTGGAACCTTTCTTCGCAAAGATCTGGTTGCTATGACGTCTGCTCGGAAAGCTAGGTTTACGTGCTTATGCCAAATTTAAATGACTTTCTTTCGCGAATACAGACCGATCACACCTTCTACTTACAGTTTCGGCAGAATCTGGATGAAGCGTTGGCGCATTACGAACTGAGCGCCGAAGAACGAGCCGCTCTGACCGAATCTCGTGAACAACTCAGGGAGTGCCTCGGACAGCCCAATTCGTATTGGAAAATCAGTTGCACGCACGCTTTGCTCCGATCAGACGAGTGTGGGTTCGACGTTGCGGCAGCGCTCGCGCGGCCCGAAGTGCAAAATATCATCGGTCAAATCCGCAAGGCGAGAAGGCACGCTGATAGGTTGACGCCAGTCTTAGCCTTAATGGAAGAGATTGGATGACCGACGCCGGAAAGTTCTCGCCGTTTGATATAGCTATCGTTGGACTGGGGATCGTTGGTGTGCACCAGATCACGCGGGAGGTCGGAGAAACCATTCAGCGGTGCCGGCATACCTTCGTGGTCGACGGTGGATTTGGTGTTGTTCCATACCTCAAGACCATTTGTGCCGAAGTGACGAGTCTTCTCCCGTTTTACGAGCGGGGCAAAGAGAGGATGCCCACTTATCGTCGAATGGCCGCTGAAGTGATCAGCGGAGCGATCAACGATTCGCCGGTTTGTTTTGCTACGTATGGGCATCCGTTGGTCTATTGCTATCCGGCAATCCTGATCCTGAGAGCGGCTAAACTGCTGAACCTTCGAGTAGAGGCACTCCCGGGCATCTCTTCGTTGGACACTTTGTTTGTGGATCTGGGCTTCGACGCTGCGACTGACGGGTTGCAAATGTATGAAACAACTGATCTGCTACTGCGTCGCCGGCCGATTCAAAATGATGTCCCGTGCATCCTTTGGCAGGTGGATGCCATTGCTCGACCGACGTATGAGACGGATCGCCGAACCGCTGACCAATTCTCGCCTCTTCAGAGCTATCTGCTCCAATTCTATCCGCTCGATCATCTGATTACTTTGGTCTTATCAAAAACATTTCCTCTGCAGGAGTCGATCGTCGAAACCTACCGGCTAGGGACGCTTGCAGCCGACTTAGAGCGCGGCCCGCAATCGGGCAACCTTTACATTCCCCCAGTTCGCCGCCGGGCAATCGCAGATTACCAACTCCTGGAAAAGCTGACCGCTCAGATCTAATCGTGTGGCGTCAACTTGGCTAACAGCTTGTCGTAGCGCGGATCGTTACGGAGCGGATCGAAATATTGCGAGAGTTTGAGATCGTTAAGGAAAAGGCCATAAGGGGTCGTGGCCAACTTTTCCAGTAGTTGAAATGCCTGATCCGGCCCATCGGTCCAGGCATAGATAACCGCTAGATTCATAGTCACGCGAGCGCCGTGAATAGCATCCTTCGAGATCGGGACCATCTCGACGGCGCGTTTGCCCTCGGAGACTGCATCGTCTTTGCGCCCGAGGAATGCATCGAGCAGGGCAAGATTGCTAAGCAGTAGAGGGTATGCCGGCGCGTCTGTCGGCGTTGTCTCCACTTTGCGGCTTAACAACCGACGAGTCTCGGCGAATGCAGGATTTGCGTCCGTTGTTTCTTCTCCTTGCAGCCGGGCAATAAAGATCGAATAACAGGCGACCGGCACCGCTCTCGCGGCGTAGCCGAATTGGGAAGCGTCCTCGTCGCCTTTCATTTTTTCCAATAATTGCTTTGCCTGTGGCCATTCACGGCGATCGATTGCGACGTTTAGACGCGCTGAAAGAACCATTCTATCGCCTGCCAGAGATGGTGGCAGGGAGTCGAGAATTGCCCGATATGTCGTATCGTCCGCCGTTTTTTGAATAGTGTTGGACGCCTCTTTTTGAGCCTTGATTATCGGCTGGTTCGGAACAAGCGCGATTAGCTGATCCCATACGCGTTCGGCTGCCGAGAACTGCCGCGTATACGAGAGCGTTTCCGCCAATTCGAGAGTTGGCAACGGACTCAGCGGGTCAAGGTGGATTGCTTCTTTGAAATGCTGAATCGCTCCCTCAAAGTTACCCTGCCGCCGGTCCATAGATGCTTCCAGATAGAGCACTTCGGAATTGTTCGGCATGTCGCGCTTGGCTATAACAACCTCTTCCTGTGCGCGTGTGTAGTCACGATGACTGCGGTAAAGGTGATTTGCGTAGGCTAAGTGGATCTCGGGAAGATCAGGCTGCAGACGCAATGCTTCGTTGATGGCCTTATCCGCCCGGGCCCGCTCCTCCGAGGTCTGATCAACTATGAGATACAAAACGTCATGGGCAAACGCTTTCAGAGCGTGCGCTTTAGCAAAATTTGGGTCAAGGTCGACGGCTTGTTCAAGCAGACTCACTGCGTCGCGTATGGGTTGCTCCGGGTGCCCGCTCGCCATAATAGTGACACTCTTGTCCAGTTTCTCTTTTGCCTTAAGATACATGTCGTAGGCCTCCATATTTTCGGTCGGTTTTTGTTCGATCCGCTGCTTTTCTGCTGGAGAAAGCGCAGCCGAGAGTTTGCCCGCTATAGTTTGAGCAACCTCGCTTTGAATTGTA
>WNFR01008112.1_pt1 | contig 10625 bp, 10 predicted proteins | sample 5400221 | NCBI WGS metagenome assembly WNFR01 (sample SAMN13153357, study PRJNA577476) | soil metagenome | isolation source: 40 cm soil under Madrone tree | place: USA:California | collected 2016-06-14 | reverse complement strand
CCGGCACGCCGCCGCATATGAACGGCGGCGACAGCAATGTCGACATGCCGCTCTACCGCTGGTCGGGCGGCCGGTTCATCGAGGATGGGCGATTACCGGTGCCCGGGGGAGAAGACGCGCTCTTCTTCCAAATCGGCGGCGACGAATTTCTCGCGACGGCCAGCATTCGAACCGGCTCCGGACCGTATGATCTCAACGTCGACTCGATTCTCTATCGGCGCGCGGGCGTCGGATGGGAGGTCTTCCAGAGGTTTCCAACCTTCGCGGCCAAGCAATGGCACTATTTCTCCGTGGGAGATCGCCATTTTCTGGCGCTGGCTCAAGGCGTGACCATCGACGGCCCCGTGGCGAGGAACGCCCGACGCTCGTGCCTTTTTGAATGGAATGGAAAAAAGTTCGTCGACTTTCAGACCTTGGACGGAGGGTGGGGCTATAACTGGGTTGATTTCGACATCGACGGGCAGCATTTCCTGGGATATGCGGATCACACGAGTCCGTCGGGCCTCATGATTTGGAACGGTCAGTCGTTCGCGCCGTTTCAAGAGTTCTCGCCGCAGGGCGGGCGCGCCTACGAATTTTTCCGCGCGGATGGCGACGCCTGGCTCGCCTTCGCCAATCTGACGGGAGAGTCCTTTCTCTATCGCTGGCACGCCGGCCGTTTCGTGCCGCATCAATCTCTGGGCGGACCCGGCGCCCGCGAGTTTGCGGTGGTCGAGACGGCGCAGGCTCTGTATCTCGTCAAAATCAATTTCATTCACGGTACGCCGGCCGCGCCGAAGACCGATCTCACCTCGTGCATCTATCAATGGAAGCAGGGTGAGTTGGTGGTCGTCGAGGAATTCCCCACATCGGGCGGGACCGACGCCGCAGTGTTTGCCGCCGACGGACAGATCTATGTTGCCGTGTCCAACAGCTTGACCCGCGATATCCGTTTCCGCGAGGACACCGTGATTTATCGCCTGCGGGCGTGAAGCATGAGCGCAAACGATCAGATGGAATCGAATCGCATCCGCACGATTGCCACCATTGGCTTCCCGGGCGCGGCCGTCGGCGCCGCTGTAATCTATCCACGAAAATGCTTGGCGGCACCAGTCGGGAAACACTGAGGTAGATGCTATGACTTACAGTCCGCACGCTGAATTCTCGGCGCTATATAGGAATTACACGTCCGCTCCCGACAGCATAGCCCGACATCTGACGAGCCGCATGGTTCAACTGACGAATGCTGATCCGCTTCTGGTCGTCACTGGTTCCGACGTTGTATTGTTTCCTGGTTCAGGCCGACAGCCTGTGGTGCAGAGTTTCCGTCATTCGACTCGAGGATTCGTTGAATTGACGAGCGTCTCTCATCTGGGGCCGGCCGTCGCCTCGATCATCCAACTGCGTGAGCTAAAAGACCCTGTTTGGCGATCGGACGCACAGCGGCTGGTTGACCAGATCGACCGAACGCGGCAAATCAATACCGCCGAACTCTGGCAGAACGACATCGCTGTTCCGGGGCTGGCTGGCTATGAGTCCAAAATTGCGGATCTGGTCGAGTACAGCTGTGCAGTCACTCGAACGTTTCTCGTCGATGGCCTCGCCGACGAATCGCGCATGAATTTTGACTCATTGCGCACACACTATCTGGACCCCGTAGACTCCACCGCGGTTCCGGTCCCCATCAATGACATGATGGTGGCAACTTTCGCGCTGGCTTTCCTCGATATCGCTCATCGCATGATTCGTTGGCTGCAGGATCAGGCGCTCGAGTGGGAGCGCCTCATGGTGCTGATGACCGGCCGCACCGGCAGAGCGACTGCAGGGCTCTCTTGGGCAACGAACAATATGTGTCACATCATGTGGAAGGTGTCGGGACAGCGGCTTTCGCCGGAACGTGTGTATGTCGCGCCGCTTGCTCCTCCATTTGTCTTGGCAGACATACGGGACGCGGATCATTTGCAGATGCTCAATGCGGAATATCGTGATCTGTGGTGGAACACGCGCGCTACAACCGAGCTGGCCCGCCTGATGTTTGAGGGCTATCCGGCGTTCGAGGCAAAGGTTCCTCAGCCGCCGCCGGCGGAGGCCGAGATGCCCATGATCGTCAGCGAAATGCCGCAGCTCCGTTCGCCGGACGACCGCTTCGGCGCGATCGCACGGCTGCGCGTCACGATGGAAGACTCGACTCAATTGCTCGTCAACGCCGTCACATATATCGTCGATCGGCTCTGTGAATGCGGCAATCGCCCCGCCGAAGTAGTCATTCCCGGATTTACAAACATCGATTATCCTCGTCGCCAACGCACGAGTTGAGAGGAAGCGGTAAACCTGAATGTCATCGGATGAACGCTGGGTCCATCTTCCCGACGGTTACCGTCAGCGGCTCCAGACCAGCGATGGTGACGTCGATCACGTCGCCCGGCTGGACCGGACCAACCCCGGCAGGCGTGCCGGTGTAGATTAAATCACCGGGCATCAGCCGCTCGAAGCGGCTGATGTAAGCGATCGTCTCCGCACAATCCCAAATCAAGTCGGCTATGTCGGCGTCCTGTTTCGTTACGCCGTTGACGGTGAGATGGATGCGTCCGGCCGAGATATGGCCGCCAATTTGAACCGGGAGAATCGGCCCGATGGGTGCCGAGAAACTAAAGTTCTTACCGGTGTCCCACGGGCGGCCCTTGTCGCGCGCCTCCAATTGCAAATCACGCCGGGTCATGTCGAGACCGACGGCATAGCCAAAGACCAGTTCAAGCGCTGCGGCGTTCGATATCCAGGCGCCTTCCTTGCCGATGGCGATGACCAGCTCGGCTTCATAGTGATAATTGTTGGTTTCCGACGGAAAAGGTATCTCGCCGCCTCGCGGTACGGCCGCATCCGCAAACTTGGTGAAAAAAAATGGCGGCTCCCGAGTTGGATCCTTACCCATCTCGCGTGCGTGCGCCGCATAATTGCGGCCGATGCAAAAAATGCGAAGGACCGGAAAGGTCGCATTAGACCCCGTGATCGGTACTGCCGGCCGCTCCGGTATCTCAAACACATGCGTCATATCGTTGTCCAAAGATGACCTTAGCCCTTTCGGGCGAGGGATTTCGTCCAGCCGAGGCGCGCTGAAGCCTCGGTGGCTTCCCGTCGCAACCGGTCGACCGCGGTGGGCGCGATACCTCGCCGCGCACCCACCAGCGTCATGACCGCCGTCGCCTCCCCATGGGCATCAAGAACCGGTGCGGCGACCGCGCTGAGTCCCGGGATGTGGTCCCCCGAGACCTGGGCAATCCCGGATGCACGTACGCGCGCGACGAGGGGCGCTGGCTCGATGTTGTCGGACATTGTTTCATTCGCGACAAGCGCGGCAGTTTGACGAGACGGCAGAAATGCTAGGAAAACGCGGCCGGTCGCCGAAGTCAGCAGTGGAAGCGTGGAGCCAGTCGAGAGTGAGGTTCGTACTGCCGCGAGACCGGGCATCCAGCGCACGATCGTCGGCCCCAGGTCGGCCCATACCGACAGCAGCCCCGTATTGCCCGTGGCATCGACAAGCTTTTCCAAGGCGGGCGTGGCAATCGCGATCGGGTCGGTACGCGATAACGCAGCAAGACCTGCCTGCAGCAGCCGCGGCCCCAAGTCGTACCGCCCAGAATTCGAGTCTTGGATCAAAAATCCGGTCCGAACGAAACTGACGACATAACGATGGCAGTTGCTCGCCGGCAATCCCGACGCTTTCGCAAGGTCTTTCAGGTGCAGGGGACTGGCCGCAGCGCGAAGTGCCTCAATGACGCGCATACCGATTTCAACCGACTGAATACCTCGGCGGTCCGATCCCTTTGTTTCATAGTCAATCGTGCTCATCGTGCTGCGTATTCACCATAGGAAAATGCATTGGCTATTGCGGATAATAGCCGGAGAGTGCATCATCCCGCAACATCTCGCCCGGCGCGGAGTGATCATGAACGCTAAGCTAGCTCGGTTTGCCGACGGAGCTGCGATCTGGGAAGGCCCCGGAAGTAGCCGGATCCCTGCGGCTGTTTACGTTGATCCTGACATCTACGCGCGCGAGCTCGAACGCATTTTCTATGGGGCGCACTGGAGCTATGTGGGCCTCGAAGCCGAAGTGCCGGAGCCGGGGTGCTTCAAGCGATCCGCGATCGGCGAGCGATCGGTCATCATGATTCGCAATCGGCAGGGGGAAATCAATGTTCTAGAGAATCGCTGCGCGCACCGGGCGATGCGCTTCTGTCAAGAGCGCTACGGCAAGGTGAAAACTCTGGTGTGTCCGTATCACCAGTGGAATTACAACTTAGACGGCAAACTCATTGGCGTGCCATTCCAACGTGGGGTGAAGGGGCAGGGCGGCATGCCGGCCGATTTCACCCTGGATGATCGCCGCCTCACCAAGTTGAAGGTGGCGACACGCGGTGGAGTGGTGTTTGCATCGTTCGACCAGCAGATTGAGCCATTGGAGGAATACATCGGCGCCGATGTCTTACATTACTTCGACCGTACCTTCGACGGCCGGGCGCTGGTGATCCAGGGCTATTCGCGCCAGCGCATTCCCGGGAATTGGAAGTTGATGATGGAAAATATCAAGGATCCCTACCACCCGGGCCTGCTACACACATGGTTCGTCACCTTCGGCCTTTGGCGAGCCGACAACAAGTCGCAGCTCCTCATGGACCCGCACGGTCGCCACGCGTGCATGATCTCGCGCCGCAACGAAGCCGTCGATGAGGATGTCGCCAAAGCGGCGACCAGTTACCGCGCCAATCTGAAACTTCATGACATCCGCATGCTCGATATCGTCCACGAGCAGTGGTGGGGACCACCCACGGTCTGCATGACGACGATATTTCCGAGCGTGATCTTCCAACAGCAAGTGAACTCACTCTCTACCCGCCAGATCATCCCGGTAGGCCCCGACAAGTTCGATTTCGTGTGGACCCACTTCGGTTTTAAGGAGGACTCGCCGGAGATGAGCGCACGGCGATTGCGGCAGGCCAATCTTTTTGGCCCGGCGGGCTTTGTTTCGGCCGACGACGGCGAGGTCATCGAATATTGCCAGGACGGCTTACGCCAGCATGAGGACTTCGCGACGCTGTGCGAACTCGGCGGCACGGAGGTAGGCAACACCGACCACATGGTCACAGAAACGTTGATCCGCGGTATGTATCGCTACTGGCGACAGGTCATGGGCCTATGATGCTCGTGCTGCGCGACGCTCGGGGCGCAGCAACATGAACGCCGAGCTCAAGTTGCGCCTCGATCTTTCCGATCTCTACGCGTCCTATTCCGCCTGCATTGACGCGCGGCGATTCGAGGAGTGGCCAGCGTTTTTCACCGAGGATTGCCGTTACCGCGTCGTTGCGCGCGAGAACCACGAGCGCAACCTGCCGCTCGGAACGATGGATCTGCAGACCCGCGGTGCGCTCATGGATCGCGTTTATGCTGTGCAAAGCACGCTATTCCACGCACCTTACTACCAGCGTCACATCGTCGGGCCGGCCCATATCATCAGCCGCGACGGCGACGCGATATTTGCCGAAGCTAATTATCTCGTGATCCGTACGAAGCGAGATCAACCAAGCGAAGTGTTCAACGCCGGCCGATACCTCGACCGAATCGTAGTCGTGCCGGAAGGGTTGCGCTTCGCCGAAAAGATTTGCATCTTCGACAGCGAGCTCATTCTCAACTCGATCATTTATCCCCTCTGAGTAAGGCCGATGGCTACAGCCGCAAATCCTACCGACATTCTGTTGACGCGCGCCGAGTTCTATCAGCGGCTTCGCCCCGAAAACCTTGCGCCGCTCTGGGAAGTTCTCGCAGCGCTCGTCACTCCTACGCCGCGCACGCCCGCGATTCCGGCCGCCTGGTCCTTCGATCGGATTAAGCCGATGCTGATGGAAGCCGGTGAGCTCATCACTGCCGCCGAGGCGGAGCGACGGGTGCTGATCCTCGAAAATCCGGCCATGCCGGGCCAGTCGCGCACTACGCAGACGCTTTACGCCGGTCTTCAGCTCATCCTGCCGCGAGAGGTGGCGCCGGCGCATCGTCACACGCAGAACGCGCTTCGCTTTATCATGGATGGCGATGGCGCCTTCACTGCCCTCGACGGCGAGCGCGCCTACATGCACCGACATGATCTGATCCTGACACCCGGGTTGCTGTGGCACGATCATGGAAATGAGACCGAACAGCCGATGATCTGGCTCGATGGCCTCGATATCCCACTCGTGCAGATGCTGGACGGCAGCTTCGTCGAGCACCGAGAGGATCGCGGCGCCTGGCCAACCTCGCGTCAGGCAGGCGACGCGCGCTTGCGTTGGGGGCGCAACCTTCGGCCGGTCCGTCACGACCGCAAGCCCGGCCAAGCCAATCCGCTGTTCATTTACCCCTTCGTCGAGTGGCGCGAGACCCTGGAGGCGCTGCGGCGAAGCGAGGATCCGCATCCGCATGATGCGTACCTGATGGAGTTTACCAATCCGATCGACGGAGGCCCGGTGCTGGCCACGATATCGGCTTTCGCGCGGCTCGTGCCCGCCGATTTCGTAACGAAACCTGCGCGGTCGACAGACGGAATGATCCATGTCGTCGTCGAGGGTTCGGGGTCGATAAAAATCGATGGCGGAGATTTCCGTCTATCCTCCGGGACAATCGTGGTGACGCCGTCTTGGTCGGAGCGCGTTATCGAAGCAACTCAGGATTTGGTGCTGTTTAGCTATTCAGATCGAGCCGCACAGCAGAAGCTATCGATCTGGCGTGAGAGGCTTTCTTGATCGCGTGCGAAGCAGCGCTTATGTCTATTGTTGGCGACTACCGCAGTTATCACCGATTGCACATAGCGATAGATGCTTTTCGACATATACACCTCGTATCTGCAGCGCGATAGTGCGGCTTCGCTTAATAAGCGTGTTCAATGGTTCGCATGCAAACGAATAGCACAACCTGTCGAATCGATATGCTGGAGGCCAATCTGCAGGCCTTGCGCGATCGGATGCCTGATTTGCCGCTCGATGCGCTTCTCCTTAGCCGATTGTTGTTGTATGTCGGCCGTGAATTTGCATCGATGATCGAGCAGCAGATTCGGCCTTTCGGCCTTTCCGAGGCGGAGTTTTGGGTGTTGACCACTTTGTTTTCGCAGCCCGAGGGTGTCGCGCACCCAAGTGACCTGTGCGCCAGGGCAGGCCAAAGGCCAGCGAACATGTCTCGCATTGGCGATGCCTTGGTGAGCCGGGATCTGATCACACGCGTCTTGAGTGCGCAGGATCGGCGTCGAGTAGTGATCACAATTACGGAGCACGGTGAAGAATTGGTGCGCCAGTTATTGTCTAGGATATTCGTGCGGCTGCACGCCATGCTGGGACATTTCTCAGAAGAGGAGGAGCTGTATTTTATTTCACAACTCAAACGCCTAACTTAAGCATCTGCTCACCGGCGTGAGTTTCCCTGAATTCTGTCGTAACACGCCGGTGATGCTTCGCCCGAACGGCTGCACCCGTTTACTCTCATTCCAACTTGCTCTGCGACTTCCGCCACACGGCGCGCCATCTCCGGCCGCTGGGTCATGCGGTCGGGGCGACGCTACTATCACCAGGCCCGCGTTCCTCCGTCGACAGCAAGGTCAGCGCCCGTCACCCAGCCACTTTCGTCACTAGCCAAAAAGACCGCACATGCCGCAACGTCCTCCGGCGTGCCGTACCGATGACTCAGCATCAGCTTCTGATTTATTGCCGCCTGAAATTCTTCTGTGAGAAATTGCTTCGTATGTTCTGTCACGACGATACCCGGCGATATAGAATTCGCTCTCAACCGGAATTTTCCGCCCTCCATGGCGAGCTGACGTGTCATCGATAGCACGCCACCCTTAGCAGCGCAATGGGCAATGCCTGGAAGTATGCTGATGGGAATGTGCGCCTCCACAGATGCGATGTTTATGATCGATGCGTTGTTTCTTGACACGAGGTGCTTCCATGCAGCGTGACAAAGCAAGAAAACAATATTCAATTCTTCGTTGATCGTCTTGTTCCACATGTCAGCGGTAATTGAAGGCATCCAGCCGAAATAGGCCATAGCTCCGCAATTGTAGAGAACATCAAATTTTCCGTATTTCTGCAGCGCAAACGCTATGAGCTCTTGACACGCCGTCTCGCTCGTCAGGTCAAGGGGGTGTAGGGATTCCATTTCGCCCCCCCTTCCCCGGACGCTTTCAAGCGTCTGCTGAGCCGTGGCTGGGTTTAGGTCTGTTCCGACAACCTGTGCGCCTTCTGCGCAGAAAAGCTCGGCACTAGCCCGTCCTATACCGCCTCCCGCGCCCGTTACTATGATCGTCTTGCCTTGAAGCCGATTAGCCATAGATTCCTCGCTAGTGGACGCTGCTTATGGCTCGTCGAAAGAGTGCGGCAGGTGAATCAGATTATTCATAGTAAGGTTGTGCTGTTTATGTTATAGAAGTCCGAACGGACGGTCCATTAAATACTTGGTTATGACGATAACCACTCGTGGAGCGGCTGATACGTCGGACTTGGCCGCGGAAATTTAAAGGAGGTGAACTGGCTCGTTCACCTGTTGGTCGGGGCCGGCTACCGCGTGGTGTCGATCGCTTGCCGTATCCGGGAGATGAGGATCGAAATTCGAGATCGCAGTCTCGATCTCGGTCAAATTCCCGCCTGAGCGGTGAGAGATTTCTTTGACCGTCCGTTCGGACTTCTATATCAAATCCAAATAGCATTCGCTACTATCGAATGATAGGGAGGGATAGATGATTACTCTGTACGCGTTTGCGACGCCCAATTGCCAAAAAATCTCGATTGCGCTCGAAGAGCTCGGTCTCGCTTACGAAGTTAAAGTAATAGATATCCGCAAGAACGAGCAAAACGCACCGGACTTTCTCAAGATTTCGCCAAACAACAAGGTGCCGGCGATTGTCGATCACGATAGCCCAGGTGAACCGATGCCGCTGTTCGAGAGCGGCGCGATCCTAACGTACCTCGGCGAAAGGACTGGCCGCTTGCTGCCGCCGTCGGGCGCGGCACGATACAGGACGCTGGAATGGCTGCATTGGCAGATAGGTGGCCTCGGGCCGACGTTCGGTCAGCTGGGCGCGTTCGGCGTATTCATGCCAGAAAAAATTCCGGCGGTGATCCAGCGTTTCCACAAAGAGGCTGACCGTCTCCTTGGCGTGATGGAACGCCGATTGTCGGAAAGCGCCTACCTCGGGGGAGGCGACTATTCGATCGCCGATATTGCCGCCTTCCCATGGGCAAACGTTGCCCGTAGCCTTCTCGCCGAACTGCTCGGCGACACCGTCGCCTCGAAGCCAGCCCTACGGGCTTGGCTCGACAGAATCGCCGCGCGACCTGCCGTCCTTCGCGGCATGGCTGTACCGGCCCCTCGAGAATTGGGGACACACTAATGATGCACAGTCTGATCGCCTTGGTTACCTTGTTGTCGCTCGCACTGTTTTTCTGGATGGCGGCGGACGTCGCGCGCGCGCGCATACGATTCGGCGTGCCCGCGCCGGCCGTCACCGGCCATCCCGAATTTGAGCGTCACTTCCGGGTTCAAGCCAACACCCTGGAAGGACTTGTGCTCTTCCTACCCGCCCTGTGGGTGTTTGCCTTGACCATCGATGGACTGCGGGGCAGCGTTTTGGGGGACAAGATCGGCGCCGCCCTCGGATTGGTCTGGATCGTCGGGCGCGTGATCTACATGCGATCCTATGTGCGCGATCCGGCCAGTCGCGGTCTGGGTTTTGGCGTTCAGGCGCTGGCGACCGTGCTGCTGCTGATCGGCGGCCTCGTTGCAATTGTCTGGGGCCTCGTCAAGACCGGTTTGTAAACGATTGCCACCGAGAACCTCCACAATTCTGCGCCTTTTTCGCTCCGGAACGGCGAGTCGGGCGAGGGCAGATTCGGGCAAAGAGATAATCCACTTCTCGCCGGCGGGACTAATCTAGTCGAATCTCTACGCATGAAAGCGATGATGATCTCTTTACAGAGGTACGCCAGACGAAGTTTCGTCTGGCACAGGTTGGCTTCGCTCGATCATCAAGAGCATCAGCGCGACTGATCGCGGACCTTGGCGAGCGCCCCTGAAGACGAAACACCGAAGGGAGTGGAGGGCGATGCTCCAATCGCGGACTTGCGCAATGAGAAGAAGAAAGGGTTAGGAATCCGCCGCCGGGGCTTTTTTGGTTGACCCTTGGGACACGGCCGCGTCGGGATCCTGCGGTGCAGGCGAGGGGTTCTCGTGAGTTGCGCGGCGGAGGGGAATTTCCTTGATCAGGGCGGTGCAAACCACCGCGACCACACCGAGCACGGCGGCGATCAGGAACCCGTGAACCATCGCCTGGGTCAAGCTCAGCTTCACGTCTTTGAGGACGCCGAGGATGAACAGCTTGTCCCCGGGCAGTGCGTTGGCCAGCTGCTGCGGTACGAGGTCGAATAACTTTTGGGGATTGAGCAGTGTGTCGCCGAACATGTCCTGGGCCCGCGCCTGCTGAGCCGGCGTCATGGCTGAGATCAAGTTGCTCTTGTAGTTCTGGGCGAAGATCGTACCGAGCACCGCCAGCCCAAGGGTACCGCCAATCTGACGGATAAACTGGAGGGCGCTGGTTGCGGAGCTGACCAAGCGACGCGGCACGGCGTTCAGCGAGA
>WNFR01024401.1_pt1 | contig 10626 bp, 10 predicted proteins | sample 5400221 | NCBI WGS metagenome assembly WNFR01 (sample SAMN13153357, study PRJNA577476) | soil metagenome | isolation source: 40 cm soil under Madrone tree | place: USA:California | collected 2016-06-14 | reverse complement strand
ACCGGCTGCCGGCCGAGATCATCGAGGTCGGGCACGGCGCCGCCGTCCGCTATCTCGGCGACTACGAAGATTACTTGGCGAGGAAGGCGGCGCTCGAAGCCGGTCTCCTGTCCTCCGGCGCGGCATCCGCGCCCACCGGCGCTGGGCGTGCGAACGGGGCGAGCGCGACGAGTGCGAGCGCGCCCGCCGCGAGCGGCCCCAGAGGTGGAACCGCCCGCGGTGATGGTGCCGGTGTCGACGGCGACACGACGTCGCAGACGCGGAACGGCGGGCGCGCCGCGCGTGACGACGCGCGACTCGCCCGCGACGACGCGCGCCGCCAGGCGCGCGTCGAGGAGAAGCGCCGGCGCGAGGTCGAAGGGCTCGAGTCGACGATCGCCGCGAAAGAGGCCGAGCTCGCGGAGCTGTCACGGGTGATGAACGATCCCGACTTCTACCAGACGCACCCCGAGCCGCAGCGCCTCTTCTCGTCCTACGCGCGGTTGAAGCGCGAGGTCGAAGCCCTCTACGAGAAGCTCGAGCGCGTCACCTAGTTTCCGGGGCGGGACACTAGCGACTCACGGCGCGCGGTGTGCCGCCGCTCGTGCCGGGTAGAGCGGCAGGGGCTCGGCGGCGACCTCCAGCGCCTCGAGGTGTCCGGTCCCGGAGCAGGTGACGTAGAGGCGACCGTCGCCGAGGCAGCAGTTCGTCGGCTCGCTGCCCGCGTCGAACGGGATCTCGTCGCGCACCGCGCCTTCCGCGTCGAAGACCCAGAGGACGTCGCCGAGGCTGCCGGCGACGTAGAGCTGGCCGCTCGCGTCGAAGCAGAAACCGTCGGGATAGCCGCGCGGCAACGTACAGTACGTCGACGGCGTCGCGCCGGGCCGCGGGTCCATGACGAGGATCTGCTGCGTCATGCTCTGCGCGACGTACAGCCGATCGTCGGCACCGAACGCGATGCCGTTCGGAAAGTTGGGGATCTCGGCCACGAGCTCGACGGCGCCGGCGAGCGTGGTGCGCGCGACGCGGCCGACGCCGATCTTCGGCAGATTCTCCCAGTCGTGCGGATCGGTGAAGTAGAGGAGCCCGTCGCGACCGAAGCAGAGGTCGTTGGGGCGATGCGGCGGCGCGCCGGGTAAACGCGTGGCGACGTCGCGCACGTCGCCGTCGAGCGTGACGCGCTGGATGCGGCCGGCGATCGTCACGTCGGCGATCCAGCGCCCGTGCGGACCGAGGCAAAGGCCGCCGTTGTTGGTCACGTAGAGCGCGCCGTCGGGCCCGCGCGTTGCGCCGTTGGGACCGCCGCCGGTCGCGGCGATCGTCCGGACGGAGCCGTGGTCGTAGAGCGAGACGCGTCCGCCGCGGATCTCCACGAACGCGACGCGCTCCGCACCGAGATGCGTCGGGCCTTCGGGAAACTCGAGACCGGTCGCGAGCACGTGCCGTGTCGTCTTCATGGAGTCACCCCGCTGGCGCCGTCGCGCGCGGCGGCGAGCGCGGCGCCGCTCGCGCCCCGGCGCAGCATCTCGTCGATCAGGTCGGCGATCCGTCGCGCCGCGAGCAAGGGCGCGACACCGCCGCGGTGGATGTTGGACACGACGGTTCGATCCGGCTCGGCCGAGCGCCGGGACGGTCGGTAGATGACGTACGCCGAGACGCTTTCGGCGGTCACGAGCCCCGGGCGCTCGCCGACGATGAAGCAGAACACCTCGGGTTTCAGCACGGCGCCGATGTCGTCCTGCACGCGCACGCGGCCGTTGCGTACGAAGATCGGCGTGCCGAGCTGCCGACCGCGGCGACGCAGCTCGCGCGTCAGCGCCGTGAAGAGCGCTGCCCCGTTGGTCACGATCGCCGCCGACGACAGGCCGTCGGTGAGCGCGAGCTGCACCTCCGGCGCGTGCCGGCAGCGGCGCAGGCGCGCGAGCGCGCCACGGCCGAGCGCGCGCCCGAGCGCGGGCACGCGTACGTAGTCCTGCCGTGACTCGGCGCGGGTCGCGATCTCGACGAGCCCCAGTCGGCGCACGAACGCCGGCGGCACCTCGGTCGTCACGGCGTCGCGGGCGCGCGCGTGATCCGCCGCGAGCTCGAGCCACGTCTTCGTGCGCAGACGCGGCCCGGCGCGTCCGATCGCGAGCCGCGCCGGAGTGGCGGCGAGGAGACGCGCGAGCGATGGCGATGCGGCGGCGGACTTGGTCATCACGTGGTGAAGACGGCGGGATCGCCGGCGCGTGCCGTGAGGCGTCCGTCCTCCATGAGACCGAGTCCCGTGAGCCATGCCTCGAACTCCGGGGCCGGACGCAGCCCGAGGAGCTGCCGCAGCGTCGCACCGTCGTGGTAGCTCGTGCACTCGTAGCTCAACATGACGTCGTCGCCCGCCGGGACGCCCATGAAGTAGTTGCAGCCGGCGGCGGCGAGCATGGTCGCGAGCGTGTCGCAGTCGTTCTGGTCGGCGTCGGCGTGGTTGGTGTAGCAGGCATCGGCGCCGAGCGGCACCCCGAGCAGCTTCCCCATGAAGTGGTCCTCGAGCCCGGCGCGGACGATCTGGCGGCCGTCGGCGAGGTACTCGGGGCCGATGAAGCCGACGACCGTGTTGACGAGAAACGGGTCGTAGCGGCGCGCCAGGCCGTAGCAACGCGCTTCGAGCGTCATCTGGTCTGCGCCGCCGTGCGCGCCCGCCGAGAGTTCGGAACCCTGGCCGGTCTCGAAGTACATGCGATGCGGGGCGCGCAGCGCCCCGCGCTCGTGGATCATCGCGCGCGCCTCGTCGAGCATCGTGACGGTGATGCCGAAGCTGGTGTTGCCCGCCTCGGTGCCGGCGAGGCTCTGAAACAGAATGTCCATCGGCGCGCCGGCCTCGAGCGCGCGCATCTGCGTCGTCACGTGCGCCAGCACGCAGTTCTGCGTCGGGATCTGCCAGCGTGCGATGACGTCGGCGGTCAGACGCAAGAGCGCGGTGACGTTCTCCACGGTGTCGATGCAGGGATTGATGCCGATCAGCGCGTCGCCGGCGCCGTACGCGAGCCCTTCGTAGATCGCCGCGGTGATCCCGTGCGGATCGTCCGCCGGATGGTTCGGCTGCAGACGCGAGCTGAGACGCCCGGGGAGGCCGATCGTCGTCCGCGCCTGGGTGCGCACCGGCATCTTGCGGGCGGCGTACACGAGGTCGAGGTTCGAGCACAGCTTCGCGACCGCCGCCGCCATCTCGGCGGTGAGACCGCGGCTCGTGGCGCGAATCGCTTCCGGCGTCGTCGCGTCGTCGAGGAGCCAATCGCGCAGCTCGCCGACGCTCCAGCCGCGAATCTTGCGATAGGTGCGCTCCTCGACGCCGGCGTCGATGACGCGGCTCACCTCGTCGTCGTCGAGCGGCACGACCGGATGCGCGCGCAGGTCCTCGAGCGTCAGCTCGGCGAGGATGCGCTTGGCGGCGGCGCGCTCGAGATGCGAGCGCGCGGCGATGCCGGCGAGCGCGTCGCCCGATTTCGGCTCGTTGGCGCGCGCGAGGACCTCGCGCACAGAGCCGAAGCGGTACGAGCGTCCGTGGACGCGCGCGGTGAGCCTCACGGGCACCGCCGGCGCGACTGTGCGACCGCCCGGCACGGCGGCGCCGCTCGTGTCGTGCGCGTCGACATGGTGCGACTTCGTTAGCCGATCAGGGGTGGGGCGACAATCCAACCGCGGCGAGAATCACGTCGGGGTCCAGCCACACGCGCGGGTCGCGCCGCACGTCCCGCAGCACCACCCGACCGGCGGCGTCGAGGACGAACGTCGCGGGGAGCGCGACCGGCGCGTTTTCGGGACCCGGCACCGCGATGCCGAGCTGCTCGGTCACAGCGCCCGCGTCGACGAGAAAGTACGCGGGAATCGTGTGCTCGCGGGCGAAGCGCAGGCTCCGCGGCGTCGCCGCCCCCGACGTCAGAATGACGGCGAGCGTCAGGTCACGACGGCTCCCGATCGCGTCGGCCAGGTCGAGGACGCGGGCTTTCGTCGGCGCCGACCAATCGAGACTCGGCACGAAGAGCAGCACCGCGGGACGACCCGCGAAATCGCCGAGCGCGACGCGCGTGCCGCTCAGGTCGGGCAGGGTGAAGCTCGGGAACGGCTCGCCGACGCGCGGTCCGGTGTCGGGACGATCGTCACGCACGCCCGCTTCGGCGCGATAACAGCCACCGATGCGGAGCGCGACCGCGAGGAGATAGCAGCAGAGCAGCGTCGCGCCGATCTTGCCGGCGACGATCGGAGGCGCGGACGTCGTCTCGGTCACGCGGCGTCCTCCCGCGAGCGCGCCGTGACGCCGCGGTCCACGATCCGCGGCGGCTTCAGCCAGATGAACGCGAGCGCCGCGACCGCCAGCACGCCCGCCTCGACGCGCAGCTGCTCGGCGGCGAGCCGGTACTCGCCGGAGTACCAGGCGAGGAGACGCAGGATGCTCGCCAGGATGAGCGCCGTAGCGGTCGCGGTGCCGACCCCGGACGCGCCGATCGGGTCGCGCACGGCGGCGACGAGGCAGCCTCCCCACGCGAAGAGCGCCGAGCCCGCGAAGGCGAGGAGGTAATAGCCCCAATAATCGGTGTCGAAGAGCGGATGCGCGAAGACTTGGAAGAGCGCGCGATCGAAAAACGACACCACGCACACCAGGCCGACGAGAAAGCAGACGGCGGCGGCGGTCGCCGCGAGGAGCCGGTACGCGAGGTACGCACGCGCGGCCCTGAGTTGTCAATTCTGTTCTGGGCCGCGTCAAGGCACACGCTGGCGACAACGCAGACCGCGTTGTAAGACGGTCGCCCCGCATGCGCTCGGTGTGGATACCGCGAATCGGGGCGCCGGAGGTACTCGAGGTGCGCGAGATTCCCGATCCGCATGCGCGCGCCGGGGAGGTGCGGGTACGCGTGCGGGCGTCGGGCGTGAACTTCGCCGACTGCATGGCGCGGATGGGCCTCTACCCGGACGCGCCGAAGCTGCCCTGCGTCGTCGGCTACGAGGTCGCGGGAACGATCGACGAGGTCGGCGACGGCGTCCAGGGGCTCGCGGCGGGCATGTCGGTCATCGCCCTCACCCGCTTCAACGGCTACGCGGAGCTCGTCGCCGTACCGGCGGGCCAAGTGGTGCCGCTGCCCGAGGGCATGACGTTCGAGCAAGGCGCGGCACTGCCGGTGAACTACCTGACCGCGACGCTGATGCTGGAGGACATGGGCCACGTGAGCCGCGGCGAGCGCGTCCTCGTCCACGGTGCTGCGGGCGGCGTCGGCCTCGCTGCCGTGCAGCTCGCGCGCATCCACGACGCGGAGGTCATCGGTACCGCGTCGGCGAGCAAGCACGCGGCGCTGCGCGCGGCGGGCGTCGCGCACGCCATCGATTATCGGCGCGCGAACGTCGAAGCCGAGGTCCGACGCCTGACCGGCGGCCGCGGCGTCGACATCGTGCTCGATCCGATCGGCGGCGAGAACCTGCGGCACAGCTACCGGGTGCTGGCGCCGCTCGGCCGCTTGGTCGCCTTCGGATTTTCCGCGAGCGCGCCGGGGACTTCGCGCAGCATCCCGACCGCGCTGTGGCAGCTGATCCGCATGCCGCGCTTCAGCCCGATCACGTTGATGAACGACAATCGCGTCGTGATGGGTGTGAACCTCGGGCACCTCTGGGGCGAGGTGGATCTCCTCCGCCGCGGGCTCACGCGCCTTCTCGACTATTTCCGTGCCGGCAAGATCAATCCGACGGTCGGCAAGACCTTCCCGCTCGCGGACGCGGCCGCAGCGCACGCGTACATCCAAGGACGGCAGAACGTCGGCAAGGTGGTTCTCACCGTATGACGACCTTCGCGCGCCCGCCGCTCGCCGCGACGCGCACTGCGCGCCGTTGTGCCGCCGGCTGCCTCGGCGCCGACAGCCTGATCGAGACCGTCGACGGGCCGCTCGCGATCGCGTCGCTCGTCGGCAAGTCGATGCCCGTCTTGACGCGGTTGCCGCACCACCGGATCGGCTTTCGTCTGATGACGAAGATCACCTGCATCGCGACCGGCGTTCCGGTCTTGCAGGTCACGCTCGACAACGGGCAGAGCGTCACCGTCGACCGCGGCCACGTGTTCTACGCGCACGGCATGACGGAGCGTCCCGTGACGTCGCTGATGGTCGGAGAGATGCTCGACACGAGCTTCCATTTCCCGGCCGGCTACGAGCTCCAGCGCATGGACGGCGGCACCGAGATCTCGGCGGGCGGGCTGCGCGTGCAGGCGATCGGCGACGCCGGCACGGCGGACGTCTTCACGGGCATCGTCAATGAGACCGGCTGCTACTTCGCGACCGCCGGCGTGCTCTGCAAGGCGTGACGATGGAGGCGACGCTGCTCATCGGCGGCTTCTGGGCCGCGTTCGCCGGGACCCACGTGTGGCTGTCGTCGGCTCGCACGCGTGCGGCGCTCATCGAGCGTGTGGGACCGCAACCCTTCCAGGGCATCTACTCGCTGGTCGCGCTCGCGACATTCGTGCCGCTGGTGTGGATCTTCGCGCGCCACAAGCACGCGGGACCGCTCCTCTGGATCACGCTCGGCCCGCCGACGATCGCCCGCGCCGTCAACTACACGCTGATGGCGCTGGCGATGATCCTCTTCGTGGCGTCGCTCCTGCCGTCGTCGACGCCGCCGAGCTCGATGGCGGCGCACGGCCCGGCGACCGCGCACGGGATCCTGCGAATCACGCGCCACCCCATGCTCGCGAGCTTCGGCGTCTTCGGCGTCGCGCACGTGCTGATGAACGGATCGCTCGGCGACGTGCTCTTCTTCGGCGGGTTCCCGCTCTTCGCCTGGATTGGCGGACGCCACCAAGACTCGCGGAAAATGCGCGAGGTCTCGGGCTACACCGCCCTCATGGAAGCGACGTCGATCGCGCCCTTCGCGGCGATCGTCGCCGGCCGCCAGCGTCTCGTCCTGCGCGAGCTGCCGATCGCTGCGCTCGCGATCGGCCTCGCCCTGGCGATCGTCGTGCGCACGTACCACCATCAGCTCTTCGGTCCCTGAACGTTCTCGGAGCGCGCGCGACGCTACCGGACGGCGGTGCGCGTGCGGCCGTCCGGCCGCAGGACGCCGTGCGAGTACACGGGGCCGATCAGGGTTCAGCGACCGCGCGCGCGTCCGAGGCGCGGTGCCCGTGCGCGCGCCAGCCGCGTCGCTCCGTGTCCTCGACGACGACGTCGCGCAGCCGGGCCGACTCGAACCACTCCGCCAGCTCGTCACGGTCGTGAAAGTGCGTGATCGGGGTCGACAGGCGGTCGTGCACGGCGGCGACGCGCGCGAGCCAGCCGTGCTCGACGTAGGCCGAGAGCGGCAGGCGATCGACGGCGCGCTGAAGCCCGAGCCGCCGCGCGGCTCGCAGCGGCTCCCAGTATGCCGCCGACAACAGGGCTGCGACGGACTTCGAGGCGAGGACACGGGAGTGGGGCGACATCCCGCGCGTCACGCGGTGCAGCGGGCGCATGTGCGAGAGGCGATACGTGAGCGCCATGCCACGATATCCGTAGACCCAAATCACCACCAACCCGTCATTGGGCTTCGCAAACGGGACGATTGCGCGGAATCCGTCGCGCGGCACGGGCATGTGGTGGAGGACGCCGAACGACCACACGACGTCGAAGACACCGTGCCGAAACGGCGCCGCGAAGATGTTCGCTTGCACGACGTGGCAACGCGGATTGCGGGCGTTGTTCTGCCACGCGCGGTCGACGCCGCCCGAGAGGTCGACGCCGACCACCTCCACGCCGTGCTCGTGCGCGACGTACATGTGGCGTCCGAATCCGCAGCCGACGTCGAGCACGGTCTTCCCACGCAAGCCGTCCAGCGTGATCGCGCTGCCCACGTTGCGCGCGAGATGCTCGCGCCATTGATGTGCGACGGCGGCTCCCGGCGGTTCGAAATCGAGGCGCTGTCGCGTGAAGCTGTCGAGCGTGTCGCGCAGCACGTCGTCGTGCCCCGGCGCCTGCGGCGCGAACTCGGGATGCGCCGAAAAAAACTCGGGGTAACGCGGAATCATCTGCGCCAGCAACGTGCTTGACAACATCCGCGGCACACCGCGGATGATCGGAAACGCGGTGCTGCAGCGTTGGCATCGCAAAGCCCCGGCGAGCACCTCATCGTCGACGGCCGCGCCCGCGCGCTCGAACACATCGAGATCGAGCTCTCCGTGACATGACGGGCAGACGAGAAAATCCAGCAGCCGCGGCCTCACCGGCCTCTTCGTACGGCAGGATGGACTGCGCGTCAAATCAGAACGTCGCGGAAAGTGTCACGACAGCGTCCGGCGCGCGTGCTACTCCACCGTGATGCTCACGATTGCGTGTCTCCGACGCGTCACGTCTGTGCTACGGGCGCTCCTCGCCGCGGCGGTGATCGTGGCGCTCGCCGGCGCGGCGTGTACGGCGGCAGCGCGCGGTGAGCGTGGGTCTCCGCGCCCGACGCCGCACGCGAAGCCGCGCCGCTCGCCGCACCCCCGGGCGACGCGCGCACCCACGGCCGCCGTCGCGTCGCCGTCACCGCGTGCGACCGCGGCCGCTGCGGGCGGCGAGCGCCTCGAGGGTTTCGGCAGCAGCACGCGCGGCGGCGAGGACGGCCGCGAGGTCTGGGTCACCGCAGCGACGACCGAGGCGCTCCGCGCTGCGCTGCTCGACGTCAACAAAACCGGGTATGCGATCCTCCGCTTCGACGTCCACGAGCCGATCATGGTGCATCGTCCGCTGCCGTACGTGACGGCGCCCTACGTCACCATCGACGGCCACGGCGCGACGATCGACGGCAGCGAGCTCCGAAACGAGGTCGCGCTGATCGACGTGCGGGCACACGACGTCATCGTCCGCGATCTGCGGCTGCGAAACGGGTACGACAACTTGCGCGCGCAGAGCGAGGACGCGCACGACGTCGTGTTCAGCCACATATCGTCGACCGGTTCGATGGACGACGGCCTCTCGGTCGCCGGCGGGGCGCACGACGTCACCGCGCAGTACCTGTTCCTCGCCGGCAACACGCGTTCGGTCTTCTGCAAGGACGGCGGCACGAACCTGTCGCTGCACCACACGTGGATCCAAAAGGGCTGGATCCGTAGCCCGCTCGTCTCCGGCCCGACGGCGCATGCCGACCTCCGGAACGTCGTCGTCGAGGATTGGGGTGAGTGGGGCTCGCGGTTCGAGAATGGCGCGACCGGCAACGTCGTCGATTCGCTCTTCGTGCTCTCGGAGTATGCGAACGCCCACGGCGGCAAGCCCGACGCGCTGCGCGCGATCAGCGGCGCCGCGGTCTACACGTCCGGCAACGCGTTCCGCGGCGCCGCCCACCCGCCGGAGTTCACGAGCGCCCCGCGTCCATTTCCGGCGCCGCCGGTCGCGACCGACCCGGTCGAGCGCATGGCGGACCGTGTCCGCGCCCGCGCGGGCTGCTTGCCGCGTGACGCCGTCGACCTTCGATACGTGGGGCGAACGACCGACTGGCGAGTGGGCGTCGAGACGCCGCTCCGTCTCGACGCCGACTGAACGTACGGCGCGTCGCGACGACCAACCAATGTGACGACGCGACGTGCACCGCAACGACGAATGGGGAGGGAGAGTGCGCGGCCGGACCTTTCCAGCTGTTTTGCGCCATCGAGACGTTCAGAACGTGCACCGTCAACGCAGATTGCCCCGCCCCCGGTGACACCTGCACGAACGGGCAATTCCGGCCGTGCTACACGGACAACGGGGTCGTCGGTGGGTCGGTGTCCGGCGTGGGCGCTCAAGGCACGGTATCGAACGACACCACGACGCCGACGATGGCGTCGCTGTTCTGCGCGCCGCCATCGGTTGCGGGATTTGTGAACAATACGTTCGGGTTACCGGGGCTCGCGCGCATGGTGAATAAAGAGAGCGTGCAGTTCCTTCCGTGACGATGGCGGTCGTGCTGTGAGGCGCACGGCCTGTCCTGGATGGAGAGCCGTGCGCCCATGACGCCGCGTCGCGATTCGCTGAACGCCTCAGCGCGGCCCGGCAAGCGATCGCGTTGGGCGCGACCGTTCAGTACGCGCGGTGGCCCGGCTTCGTCGGCGGCCAGAGCTCGGGGGCGAGCGACTGGTCGACGTCGGGCGGTGGTGACGGTGGCGGCGGCGCCATCGCCGGCGCTTCGGCGCACGGCATGCCCGGTCTACACGGCATGTCCTCCGCGCACGGTGCGCCGCGCTCACGGCAGCGCTTGCAGTGACGACACTCCTCGCACGGAGGAGCGCCGGAGCCCTCGCCGCGGCCGTATCCCATCCCCTGGGCGGCCACGCGGACGAGTGTGATTATGCGCGCCCCGCGCGGGGAGTCGACTCGGAGCTCGACCGCCGAGTCGACCGGGCCGCGGATGAGACGCGCCGCCTCGGGAATCGTCATGCCGCGCGTCGATTCGCCGTCGATCGCGCGAATGCGGTCGCCGGGCTCGATGTTTGCCTGGTCGGCGGGGCCGCCCGGAAGCACGTGCGCGACGACGAGCGGGCCGCGTCCGGACTCGCCCGCGCGCGCGATCGCGATGCCGATGAACCCGTCGCGACTCCCGCGCTCCCGCGCGCAGGCGCCGCTCTGGGGACGATACCCGGGATGCGCGTGGCGGCCGTCACCCTCGTACACGTACGCCGTACACGACGGCAGGGTCAGGATCGCGACG
>WNFR01011830.1_pt1 | contig 10627 bp, 9 predicted proteins | sample 5400221 | NCBI WGS metagenome assembly WNFR01 (sample SAMN13153357, study PRJNA577476) | soil metagenome | isolation source: 40 cm soil under Madrone tree | place: USA:California | collected 2016-06-14 | reverse complement strand
CCCGGGGCGAGTATCTCGATCATCCCAGGTTCGATCCGATCTTTCGCGCGCTCGCCGACACCGGCCACCCCCTCTACATCCACCCGGCCACCCCGCCCGACTCGATGATCGGACCGATGCTCGAGGCCGGACTCGACGGCGCCATCTTCGGCTTCGGCGTCGAGACGGGGCTGCACCTCCTGCGCCTCATCACCGGTGGCATCTTCGACCGTTACCCGAAGCTTCAGATCATGGTTGGGCACATGGGCGAGGCGCTGCCGTTCTGGGTCTACCGCCTCGACTACATGCACCAGGCGAGCGTGCGCTCGCAGCGCTACGCGTTCATGAAGCCGCTCAGGAAGACTATCCTTGAATACCTGCGCAGCAACGTGCTGATCACCACCAGCGGCATGGCGTGGGCACCTGCGATCCGCTTCACGCAATGTACGCGATGGACTACCCGTACCAGTTCGTGGCAGACGAGGTGCGCACGCACGACAACCTGGACATTCCGCTCGCTACGAAGAAGAAGCTGATGCAGGCCAACGCCGAGCGCTGGTTCGCCCTGTGAGTCGCGCGCGACTCACGCACACGGCCGGCTACGCGCTCGCACTGGTTGCGCTCACCAACACGATGAGCCTGCTCGATCGCAACATCCTCGCGATCCTCAGCCCGCGCATCAAGCACGACATCGGCATCGGCGATGCGGAGATGGGACTCCTCTACGGTACGGTGTTCGCGCTCTTCTACGCGTTGTTCTCACTGCCGCTCGGGCGGCTCGCCGACGGCTGGGTGCGCACGCGGCTGCTCGGGATCACGCTCGCGTTCTGGTCGGTGGCCACGGGGCTCGCCGCCGCGGCGCACGGCTTTGCGCTCCTGGCGCTGTCGCGGCTCGGCGTCGGCATCGGCGAGGGCGCGGCGCAACCGGCCGGCTTCTCGCTGGTGATGGACCATTACGCGAAGCCGCGCCGCGGCTTCGCCATGGGTGTGATCGCCGCGGCGATCGCGCTCGGCCTGGGCGGCTCCCTGGTGCTCGGTGGTGTGGCCGCCGACTGGTGGGACCACCGCAACGGCGGCGGCGCGGCGCCGCTAGGCCTCAAGGGCTGGCAGTTCGCGTTTCTCGTCGCGGCGCTCCCGGGATTCGTCCTCGCCGCGCTGCTATATCGGATGCCCGAGCCGCAGCGCGGGCGGCTCGACCGCATCACCTCACCGCCCGATCCGCATCCCTTCCAGGCCAGCCTCGCGCTCCTCGGCGCGGTGACTCCCGGCGCCAACTGGCTGGCGCTCGCCGTCCGGAGAGCCGGTGCGCGCTACTGGACCGTGAACCTCATGGCGACGATCCTCATCGTCGCGGCGGCGGTGGTGTTGACGCGGATCACGTCCGCCCTGTCACCGCGGCCGCCGCTGCACTTCGGCTTCGCTGCGGTGAGCCCGCACGCGCTGCAGTGGGCCGTGGTGGGCTTCGGCGCACTGGTCGTGGTCAACCTGCTGCAGCGGCTGCGTCTCGCCGACCGTCCGACCTTCGTGTGTGTCACGCGCTCGCCTGCGCTGTTGCTCTGCCTCGGGATTGCGGCGCTGCAGATGATGATCAACTACGGCACGATGGGCTTCACGCCGTCCTTCCTCATGAAGCACTATGGCCTGTCGCCGGCGGCCACGGGTCTGCAGTTCGGCCTGCTGGCCGCAGCGCTCGGCATCGTCGGCCCGATGATCGCCGGGCCGCTGTCCGACCGCATCAACGCGCGCTTCCCGGGCGCGGGCCGCGTCTACGTCACGCTGGTCTCGCTCGGGGTCTCACCGCTCATTGCCCTCTGGGTGTACCACGCGCCGGATCCCGGGTCGTTCTACGCGCGCTTCGTGCCCTACAGCCTGGTGCTCACCGCGTGGTACCCGCCGCTCTACGCTGGGTATGATCGCGGACGCCAACGGCGGCAATCTCGCGACCGCCATTCTGTCCATCAACTGGGTGGCTCCGGCCATCGTCGTCATGCTGATTGCGCTCGCGCTGCGCGTGAAGCGCGACGAGGCCGGGCTTCTCGAGCGGGCCCGCCACGGCGGAGAGATCCTGGGCGCCGTGCCCGCGGCCCCCGCGGCCTGAAGCTACGCCGCGAGCCCGATGTCCTCGGCCTCGGCCCAGTTGCCGTGCAGGCCGAAGCGCATCTGGATCGGAATCCGGATGGTCGCGATCGGTCCCTTGGCCACTTCCAGCGCCTCGAACAGCAGCAGCTCACTGCGGTGCTCGTCCAGGCGATTACAGATCTGCACGATCCAGCCGTCACCCTCGTGTGCCGCTTTGTGGCGCGGAATGAAACACGGCTCCTGCAGGCTCGAGACCGGTCCGCACCACCAGTGCTGCTCGGTCCCGGTCGAGAGGTCTTTGTGGAACAGGCAGTTCATGAGCAGGCCGCCGGCGCTGCCGCCGCGCAGCTCCACCGGGCGGCGCATATCCATCTCGAGCAGCCAGCCGTGCCGGTACGGCACACCGGCGAACCGGTCGTCGATGCGGGGAAATTCGGCCGCGGTGTCGGTCAGGCGCTCGGTGTGGGCGAGAGCCGCCGAACTGGAGCTCATGTCCACGGTCCAGCGCGTCAGGTAGCTCAGCGCTTCCGCGCCGTTGAAGGGCGCGCCGTGCACGTCCGGGAAGAAGGGAAACATGTTGTTCTTCGCTTCCGGGGTGTCGAAGTGGATCCGCGTGCCTTCCTGAAAAGCATTCAGCACGTGGCTGGCGAAGCAATTGTTGCGCTTGAACCAGCGGATGTCCCTGTCCGTCGCGCCGGCGTCGCGCGGCAGCACTCCGAGGTACACCGGCAGGTTGGTATCGAAGCCGAAGTGCGGCAGACCCTGCCTGAGGCGCTCCCAGCTGCCGATGGACGGCACGATGTGGAACAGCGCGTAGTCCTCGGTGATCGCGAAGTCATGCATCATGCAGTAGTAGGGCGCCTTGAACCACAGCTCGCGGATGAGCTCGCCGGCAGGGGTAATCTCATAGAAGGTGCAGTCGTCGCTGCACAGACCCGACGCGGCATAGCCAAACGCGATCATGTTGCCCGTCTTCGGATCGACCTTCGGATGCGCGGTGAAGGTCTGACCGGTCATCTTGCCGTTGAAGGTGGTATAGCCCTCGGTATCCAGCGTTGCGGCGTTCATGACCAGCGCCGGGGAGTCCTCCTTGAGCGCATACAGTTTGCCGCCATGAATCCAGGCGTTGGTGTTGGCCGTGCCGCGGATCCTGCCCTTGACCGATTCGTCATCCGTGAGGGGATTGCGGTATGCGCCGAACAGCGCCCGGCCCGCCGCCCGTTCCAGCTTCCACTTGTCGGTACGGGCCCAGCGCTGCCGGAAATCGCACTGGCTGTGGTGGAGGTGGAAGCGGCTGATCATGCCGTCGCCGTTGAAGGCGATGTCATCGCCCAGCCGCGGCGGGAACTGTGGATCGGGCTGCACCCGGAAGAAAGCGCCGTTCAGCTCACGGGGAATTGTGCCCTCGTGAGCCAGATCTACAATGTCAGCCTCGATACGCGAGGGCGTGTTGAAGCCGGTAAAGCTGGGCGTCCCGGGAAAATGGGCCATGGCACGTCCCTTCAGCGGCGGTTTCTGTAAGCTATACTAACAATCTCATGCCGGGTAGGCCGATGCCAGGAAAAAAACAGCCGATCGCCATCACTACACCGCACGTCGCCGGTGGTGAGGACATCGGCGAGATCCGCAACGTCGTTGGTTTTCACATTCGCCTGGCTCACGGTGCCGTCTACCGGCATTTCACCGAGACCTTCGCGCACCTGGAGCTCACGCAGAAGCAGGTCTCCGCCCTGTGGCTGGTCGCGGACCATCCGGACATCGCGCAGACCGGTGTCGCCCAGCGCATGCGCATGGATCGCGCCACGACCATGGCCATCGTGAACCGTCTCGAAGCGAAGGGATACCTGGTGCGCAGGAAATCCCGCAGTGACCGTCGCAAGCAGGCTCTGAATCTCACGGATGCGGGGCGCAGGGCGCTGTCGACGGCCAAGCGTGCCATCCAGCAACACGAGCAGTGGCTCAAGTCGCGCTTCAGCGAAAAAGAAGTTGCGCAGCTGATCGAGCTGCTGACCCGCATTCACGCGTAAAACGGCCTCACCAGGCACCGGGGGGGAACATGACGGGCAAGGACCCGAAATCCATCATCGACGACGACGCCATGCGGGTCGGCCAATGGCTGGCGGTGCTCGTCACCGTGGGACTGAACGCCCTCGACGGATTCGATGTCCTGTCGATCAGCTTCGCCTCCCCGGGCATCGCGAAGGACTGGGGCATCGACAAGGCGACGCTCGGCTGGGTTCTCTCCATGGAGTTGCTCGGCATGGCGCTGGGGTCGCTCCTGCTCGGCGCCGTGGCCGACAAGCTCGGGCGGCGCCCGACCATCCTCGGGTGTCTCGTGGCGATGGCAATCGGCATGTTTGGGGCGGGTCACGCGCAGGGTGTCTCCGCGCTTCTGCTCTGGCGGCTGTTGACCGGCCTCGGCATCGGCGGCACGCTCGCCTCGATCAATGCCGCCGCTGCGGAGCTGTCCAATCGGCGCTGGCGCAACTTCGCCCTGGCGCTGATGGTCATCGGCTACCCGCTCGGCGGAAGTCTGGGCGGCTTGTTCGTTCAGAGACTGCTCGCGAGCGCCGGCTGGCCGGCGGTGTTCGTCGCCGGTGCCTGGGTGACGGCAGCCTTCCTGCCCATCGTGTGGTGGCTGGTGCCCGAATCCGTGGCGTTTCTCGACCGGCGCGCCGCGCCGGGAGCGCTCGAGCAGATCAATCGCATCCTGGCGCGCTTCGGTCACGCGCCGGCGAGCGCGCTGAGTGCGCCGGGGCGGGCGGCCGAGCGGCGCTCGATCGCAGACATACTGAAGCCGGGACTCCTGGCGACGACCGTGCTGATCACTTTCGCGTACTTCGCCCACATCACCAGCTTTTATTTCATCATCAAATGGGTGCCCAAGATCGTCGTCGACATGGGCTTCGCGCCCCAGGCGGCGGCGGGCGTGCTCACGTGGGCGAACGTCGGCGGTGCCACCGGGGGCGCGATCTTCGGCCTGATCGCCACGCGCATCGGTGTGAAGCCACTGACCGTCTTCACGCTCCTCGCCGGGTCGCTGATGATTGCCTGGTTCGGGCGCGGTTCGGCGGATCTTGCGGGCCTGAAGACGACGCTCGCAGTCACCGGTCTGTTCACCAATTCGGCGATCGCCGGTCTCTACCTGTTGTTCGCGAAGGTGTTTCCGACGCACGTGCGCGCGACCGGCACCGGCTTTGCCATCGGCGTGGGGCGCGGTGGTGCGGCGCTCGCGCCGGTCGTCGCCGGTTATCTCTTTCACGCGGGCTTCGCCCTCAAGACCGTGGCCCTGCTCATGGCGAGCGGCTCGCTCCTGGCTGCGGCGGCGCTGCTGGCCCTCAAGGTGCGCGACGCTGACTGAGGCGTGCGGGGGGCCGCTGACGACGGTGCGCGGTGGCTGGCCGGAGCGCCGCGCGTTTACTTCGATTTGTCGTACTCGCCGAGGCCGGGTTTGTACGTCTTGTCGTCGAGAAACTGTTTCATGCCGCGGTGCCGCCCGTCCGACTTGTCGTGCCAGTTGAGTGCCTCCTGGGCGCTGATCAGATAGTCCTCGGCCTCGTCATAGGCCATCTCGCGCACGCGTCGCATGGCGTCCTTGGTGGCCTTGAGCGTGTCCCAGTTCTTCTTCAGGAGGTTCTTCGCCACCTCGGTCACGCGTGCCTCCAGCTGGCCCGCAGGAAGCGACTCGTTGACGAGCCCGGCGGCCTCGGCCTGCCTGCCCGTCAGAGTCTCCCCGAGCAGTGCGTGGTACATCGCCTTGCGCATCGGCATGAGCTCGCCAGCCACCTTGGTGGCGCCGCCGCCCGGCAGGATGCCCCAGTTGATCTCCGACAGGCCGAAGCGCGCATCCTCGGAGCAAAAGGCGAGGTCGCAGGCAAACAGCGGGCCATAGGCGCCACCGAAGCACCAGCCGTTGACCATCGCGATGGTGACCTTCTGGTACCAGCGCAGCCGCGCCCACCACGCATACGCCTCGCGCTGCGAATGGCGCACGCCTTTCAGGCCCTGCGCCTCGGTATCGCGGAAATATTCCTTGAGGTCCATGCCGGCCGACCAGGCTGCACCCTCGCCGGTGAGCACCAGCACGCCCACGTCGTCGCGAAATTCGAGCTCATTGATGACGCGCAGCATCTGCCGGTTGAGCTTCGGGCTCATGCAGTTGCGCTTCTCCGGGCGATTGAACTTCACCCAGGCGATTCCCTCGCTGACGCGCACGGCAACGGTATCGGCTTCAGCTCGTTCGCTCATGGGGGTCTCTATTGCTATACTCTATAACATTATAGCTCCCGGTACGCTCCGCCGACAATCGCCGCCGCATGCGCATGACAGATCCCCTGGCCAGGCTCTCCGGCTACGTCCTGCGGCGCGCCTCGACTGCGGCGATCGCCGAGCTCAATGAGCGGCTCGTGCCGCTCGAGCTGCGCCATGCGGATGTGGCCATGCTGATGTTGATTGAGTCCTCACCCGGCATCACCCAGAGCCACGCGGGACGCGTCCTCGACATCCAGCGGGCCAACATGGTCCCGTTCGTCGCCCGCCTGGAGGCGCGCGGGGTCATGGTGCGGCGGCAGGTCGACGGCCGGTCCCAGGCGCTCGCTCTGACGGGCCGCGGGCGTGCGCTGCTCGCCCGGGCGCGCCGTGTGGTGGACGCTCACGAGGCGGCGCTGCTCGGGCGGGTGCCGCAGAAGCTGCGGCCCATGGTGTTGCCGGTCCTGACAGCGCTTTGGGGCCGCGACGAGCCGTGACGCTGTGCGGTGCCTCATCCATCCTTGAACCCTTCGCGCGCGCGGCTGTTGTCGAGCACGATCGGCTGACCGGTCACCGGATGCGGGTAGTGGAACGGGACGGTATCGGTCGCCGGCCACAGCCGCGGTGGCGGATCCATGAGTGCATCCGGTCCGATGGGGTCCTCGGGGTAGCACCTCTTCGCCATGGCGACAAAATCGAGCGGGGTTTTCTGCCACCCCTCGGCGAAGCTGCCGTGCCAGAACGGGTAATAACGCAGCGCCCTGATCTTCCATCCATCGTTGCCGCGCACGTAGTCGTTCTCGTAGATGCCACCCTCCCACCAGGCGCGCTGCCGGCCATCGGCCGTGTGATGCAGCCCGGCCTGCATTACAGAGCGTCCGCGTACCTGGGCCGTGCGGCGGTCTTGCGCGACGTCGATGACCATCTGCAGCTGCGGGTGATCGAGCAGCCAGCCGTAGCGCGGGCCGTTGTGCCCCTGCGTGAACTGCTTCTGGAAGCGCTCGATGTACAGGCGGCGCACGCCGGCCTTGCCCCGGTAGATGCCGCCGAGAAACCACACCTCGGCGTCGTCGGCGAACAGGTCGACAACCTCGTTGTACTGTGACTTGTCGATGAAGTAGCCGTAGGTGTACTGAATGCGGCGGATCTGGTGAATGTCCTGCTGGACCGCAAGATCGTGCTCGAGCCTTTCGATGCGGGCTGTGAGTGCGGCAATGTCGCTCATGTTGAAGTCTTCCTCCGCTCGGGACATATTTGTATGCCTTGCTCACAAAAGGCAATAGGCACCTGCAGGCCTGCCCTGCGCGCGGGCGCCGACCTCGCCACCGCAGGTCATAGGAGACTCGTATGCGCCGACCGCTCATCCTGCTTACTGCGACGCTGACCTTTGCCGCCACGCTCGCCCATGCGGACGAGTGCCGGCTCAAGCCGAAGGAGGTGGTCACGAAGTTCATGACCGAGTTCTACCTCGAGAAGCGGGTGCGCGAGGCGTTCGAGACCTGGGTGGAGCCCGGCTACATTCAGCACAATCCGCTCGCGGCGACGGGTCGCGACGCGGCGATCGCGTTCCTCGAGCCCTTCTTCCAGGGCCATCCGCACGCGGTCTATTCGATCAAGCGCGTCATCGCGGACGGCAATCTCGTGGCCGTGCACTCGCACGCCAGGTTTGCCCCGGGCGAGCGCGGACTTGCGGTCGTTGACATCCTGCGCGTCGAGCACTGCAAGATCGCAGAGCACTGGGACGTGGCCCAGCCGGTGCCGGAGAAGTCGGCCAACTCCAACGGGATGTTCTGATGCGCTTCGCAGGCAAGACCGTGGTCGTGCTCGGCGGCAACAGCGGCATCGGCCTGGCTGCGGCCCGCGCGTTTCAGGCCGAAGGCGCGCGCGTGGCGATCACCGGCCGTAACAAGCAGACGCTGGCGCAGCTCGCCGCGGCGAGCGGCATGCTGGCGGTGCGCTCCGACATCAGCTCGGTGGCCGACACCCGGGCTGCGATGGCCCGCATCGCCGAGCAGCTGCACGGCATCGACGTGCTGTTCGTGAATGCCGGAGTCGGGGGCTTTGCCACCGTGCCCGAGGTGACGGAGGAGTTCTGGGACAACGTGCACGGCGTCAATCTCAGAGGCGCCTTCTTCGCGGTGCAGGCTGCGTTGCCGCACCTGCGCGACGGCGGCAGCATCGTCATCACGGGCTCGATCGGTGCGCTTCTGGCGCTGCCCGGAAACGCGGTCTATGCGGCCGCCAAGGCCGGGTTGCGCGCGGTGGCGCGCATTCTGGCTGCGGAGCTGCTGCCGCGACGCATCCGCGTCAACGTGGTCTCGCCGGGCCCCACGGAGACGGAGATTTTCAAACGCGGCGCGAGCCCTGCACAGATCGAAGCGGTGCGTTCCAGCCTGGGGGGCGCGGTACCGATGAAACGCATGGGTGAGCCCGAAGAAGTGGCACGCGCGGTGCTGTTCCTGGCTTCGTCGGAGGCGAGCTTCATCAACGGCGTCGATCTGAACGTCGACGGCGGTACCCTCGAGCTCTGACCCTCGCACCTCGGTGCCGACTCTCGCCCCGCCGCGGCAGAGCTTGCGGTTAGGGTGGCTCAGGCTTCGTCCGCAGCCGTGCGCGCCAGCCGTTGGGGCAAGGCCACACGCGGCTGCCGAAAAAATGCGATGCCTTGCAAACGACAAAATTGTTTGTTCTACTTACAAAAAATAAAAGGACGTTCCGGTAGCCAGACGCTCGCAACCATCGACAACGATTAGAGGGGGACGTGAGATGGAGGCCTTTCCGCGCCTGATTTCCAACTTGCGGTGGTTTGGGCTTGGCGGCTTCGTGGCGCTTGGTGCGTTGAGCAGCAGCCTCGTTGTGGCACAGAACGCACAGCCGCCGGAGCCCTCCACTCAGCTCGCCGAGGTCATCGTGACCGCGCAGTACCGCGAGGAGAAACTGCAGGACACGCCGATCGCGATCACCGCGCTCACCTCGGACATGATCGAGCGGCAGGGCGCCACCAGGCTCTCGGACATCTTGACCAGCGCGCCGAGCGTGGCGTTCCGTCAGCAGTCGGCCGCCTTCGGCGAATCGGTAGCCGCCTTCATCCGCGGCTTCGGCCAGGCCGACTTCGATCCCGCCTTCGAGCCCGGCGTGGGTCTGTACGTTGACGATGTCTACTACCCGCGCCTGACCGGTGCGAATCTCGACCTGATGGACGTCGAGCGCGTGGAGGTTCTGCGCGGACCGCAGGGCACACTCGAGGGTCGCAACTCCGAGGGCGGCGCGATCCGTTTCGTGACCCGCAAGCCCACGGGCGACGGCGGCGGCTACCTGACGGCCACCTACGGCACTCGCAACCGACTCGAGGCGCGCGCCGGCGCGGACTTCAAGCTCACCGATCACCTGTTCGCCCGGCTGGCCGGCACGTTTGCCGACCAGAACGGCTATGTCGACGTCTACAGTTACGGCTGCGCCTTTCCGGGCAGCGGCGTGCCCGCGCCCACGGGCGGCATCAAGTGCAAGCAGTATTCGCTCGGTGACACCGGCTACCGCGCTCTGCGGGCCACTCTGCGTTTCAACCCGTCGGACCGGCTGGACACGCTGCTGAGCGCCGACTACATCCGCGACCGTCACAACAACGGTGCGGAGATACTGCTCTACGGCAACAATCCCAATCCCAACGCGGCGACGGTGAATGGCCTGCCGTTCGATTCGCGCTTCCTCTGTGGCCGCTGGTGCAACTACACCACGGTCGGCGCCGAAGCCGGAACCTTCGCCGGCGGCGCCGTTTTCCTGCCTCCGGCTAACGGCCTCCCCATGCCTGCGACGTCCGGCACACAGTTCAACACGCTCGACGCTTACGACTTCGCGCTCAACGTCAACGTCCGCATCACGGATGCGGTGAAGCTGAACTCGATCACGGGCTATCACAACTGGACCAACGATTTCAGTATCGACGGCGATCTGTCCCCGGCGCGCACCCAGTTTGGCAACAACATCCTGGATCACTGGTTCTGGAGTGAGGAGCTGCGCCTGAACATGGACTTCAGCAAGGTCGCCCATGCCACCGTCGGCGGCTACTACTCCGACGAGAAGACCACGTACTACACGCTCCAGGACATCCGCTACGTTGGCGCGCCTCTGCCGCCTTTCCTGTGCGTCGTACCCGAGACCCAGGGCATCTGCCCGTTCTTTCCCCTGCAGTTCATCGGGAATGACCCGGTGAAAACCACGTCAAAGGCCGCATTCGGCACGCTGACCTGGAACGCCACCGACGCGCTTGCCGTGACGGGTGGTCTGCGCTACACGAAGGACTACAAGGGCTATACCTACTATC
>WNFR01031914.1_pt1 | contig 10628 bp, 8 predicted proteins | sample 5400221 | NCBI WGS metagenome assembly WNFR01 (sample SAMN13153357, study PRJNA577476) | soil metagenome | isolation source: 40 cm soil under Madrone tree | place: USA:California | collected 2016-06-14 | reverse complement strand
GATTTCACGCTCGAAGCGCTCGCACACGCCGTCCGCGAGACGATTGCCTGCTTTCCCGTTTATCGAACCTACCTCGCGCCGGGACGGCCGGTGAGCGACGAGGATCGACAAGTAGTCGAACGCGCCGTCGCCGCAGCCAAGCGCCGGAATCCTGCAATTGAAGAATCGGTCTTTAATTTTCTGCGCGATACTCTGCTCTTCCGGTTTCCGGAAAATCTCGATGACGACGCGCGCGCCGCGCACACGCATTTTGTGCTCAAGTTTCAGCAAGCCACGGGGCCGATCATGGCCAAAGGACTCGAGGACACCGTGTTTTACATTTACAACCGGCTGGCTGCGCTCAACGAAGTCGGCGGCGAGCCGCAGCAATTTGGAATCGGCCTCGATGCGTTTCATGAGCGCAATCTGGATCGGCAACGCAATTGGCCGGCGACATTGCTGGCCACTTCTACGCACGATACCAAGCGTAGCGAAGATGTGCGCGCGCGCATGGTGGCGATTTCCGAATTACCGCAACTCTGGCGCCGCTCGATTCAACGCTGGCGTCTCCTGAATCGCAAATGGAAGCGAACGATCGACGAGGCGCAGGCGCCGGACCCGAACGAGGAATATCTGCTCTACCAAACTTTGCTTGGCACCTGGCCGGTGAACACGCTCAGTCGAGCTGAGCAAACTGCCAGCGCGGAATATGTCGCGCGCATTCAAGCCTACATGGCGAAAGCGTTGAATGAGGCGAAGCTGAACACAAGCTGGATTCGACCGAACGAAGATTGGCTCGGCGCGATGCGCGACTTCGTCGCGAAAATCCTGGAAACGTCATCGAAGAACAAATTCCTCCCGAATTTCTTTCCTGTGGTGGAAGAGATCGCGCGACTCGGCGCGATCAATTCGCTCACGCAAACCTTGCTCAGATTAACTTCACCAGGCGTGCCCGACATTTATCAAGGCAACGAGATTTGGGACTTCTCGCTGGTCGATCCGGATAATCGGCGTCCGGTCGATTACAGACATCGCCGCGAGATGCTCGCGACCATCGGAAAAGCAAAACCGGAAGAACTTCTGCAAAGTTGGCCGGATGGCCGGATCAAAATGTTTTTGACTCAGCGAGTGCTGCAATTTCGCCGCGAACATGCCGATCTTTTCCAGTGCGGAAATTATTTGCCGATTAGGGCGAGCGGAAACCTTGCCGATTGCTGCATTAGTTTCGGCCGGCAATGGCATGACGAATGGATCGTCGTAATCGCGCCGCGGCTTTCTTCGCGCATCGGTTTTCCGCCGGTTGGAGAGCGATGGAAAGATACGGTTGTGGATCTTCCCGAGTCGATTTCGCTCGAGCACGCGCACGAACTTCTCACCTGCTGCGAGCTTCGTCACGAAGGCCGGCGAGTTTCGATAGCCGATGTGGTGTCGATCTTGCCGTTTGCGGTGCTTAGCAATCTGTAAACTGTAGCGGCGGTCTATGACCGCCGGACGAATTAATGCGACGCTCACGCTCATAGAGCGCCGCTACGGAAGAATCACAAGTGATGCGCGCCGCGACTGATGCGCTCACCAAGATCTACAATCCGTTCGGTAAAGTTGCTGATATTCGTCAGCAAATCGGCGACAAACGCGGCAAAGGTAATTTGCGGTGAGGCGAGCACGAGCAGCACGCTCAGCAGCAGCAGGTTCATCAGGTAGATGACCACAAGCGAGAAAAATGTGCCGTGATCGCTCAGGTCCGTCTGGTTCTTCGGGATCATCCAACAGGTGAACGTGAAATGAAATGCCCAGGTCGCCCCGATCGCGGCATAGAGCAGCTGCCCGTACGGCTGCATATTCAGAAGCAGGCTGAGCACGCCAAAAGCGGCGATTGCGAGAATGCTGTAGAGCGGGAAAAAATAGGGAGCGAGCGCGATCCAGAAATTGTTTCGGTTCGTCACCACATGTCCGCCTTCGCGACCGACACGAAATCGGCTGACGCGTCCGCCCATCAACAAAACCCAAAGTGCATGGGTGAGCTCGTGTCCGAAAACATAAACGAGCATCGGGCGTGGCAAACCGAAGAAGGCGATGAGCCACAGAACCGCGCCTAACGAGAAGAACCAAAATTCTTCGCCAGCCCAAAGCCGTTGCGTCACGGCTGCGCGCGCGAAGGCGGTGAAAAATGTCTGCGTGAGAATGGCACAGGTGGGCAACAAGAAAATTGCAAAGATGAACTTCACCCAGCGCGTGGGCACCATAAGTGGATCAGGCGCGGGGACGATTCTTCTCGCCCGCGCGACATTTCGGACTTTCTTTACGCGGCGAATCGGTTTGCGTCTTCCGCGATTGGTTGTCGATCTTTGCTTGGTCGCAGCCAAAGTTATCCGCAGATTACGCAGATTGGCGGAGATTTGGAAAAGGGAAATCGAGTTCTTAACCGCGGATTACACGGATGGGGCGATCACTCCAAGCGAGTTCGATTGGCCTCCGACTAAGGGTGGATCGAGCAGTCCCTTGCTCGATGCTAAAAACAAATGCCCCTCCGGCGCCACATTTAACATCGCGCGGCGGAGCGCGCGATCCACCTTCGTCCAGCAATGTGACATTGTTTCACGCCCGGCCCATGTAGGCGCCCGTGCGGGTGTCGATCTTGACGGTTTCGCCTTCTTTGATGAAGAGCGGGACGTTGATTGTTTTGCCGGTCTCGAGCACGGCCGGTTTGGTGACGTTGCTGGCGGTATCGCCGCGCAGGCCTTGAGGTGACTCGACAATTTTGAGGCTCACGGACGCGGGCAATTCAATCTGCACCGGTTTGCCGTGCGCGTAGAGAACCTGCACCGAGAGATTTTCGACAAGATAATCTTTGGCATCGCCGATCAAATTCTCCTGCAACGTGACTGTGTCATACGTTTCCGGGTCCATGAAATGATAGCCGTTGTGATCTTTGTAGCTGAATTCGAGTTGTTTTCGCTCGATATCGACCAACTCCACTTTGTCGGTCGAGCCAAAGCGAACATCAGCGCTTTTGCCGGTGTTGATGTAGCGGATGATGGCCTGCACGAAGGCGCGCAAATTTCCGGGCGTGCGATGATGCACCTCGAGCACAATGGCGGTGTTGCCGTTGTACGTAATCGCCATTCCTTTGCGGAGATCGTTGGCTGCGGCCATGGCAGAGACGTTAATTCGTTGAAGCGTCGAATCGTTAAAATCGCAAAAAGCGAGCGCGGACATTACCTTGGGGATGGCGCTGGCGCAACTTGGAGGGACACGCGCCGTTATGTCCCCAATATTTGGACGCCGAGAGCGCGGCACGCTCTATTAAAGGAGTTTCAAGCGCGTGAGGTCTTGTGAATCGACGATTCCAACCGGCACTTTGTTGTCGTCCACCACGACGAGGTCATCGATCCGGTGGCGTTCGAGCAAGTTCAGAACTTCCACCGCGAGTTTGTCTTGATGCACCGTCACCGGATTGAGCGTCATCAAATCGGCCACGAGGCGTTCGCCGACTTTCGAGTCGTTTTGGAAATGCCGTGCAAAATCGCCATGCGTGAAAATTCCGAGCAATTGCCGATCTTCGCCCGCCACGACGGCGGCGCCGGCGCGGACGCTGGTCATCGCCTTCAATACTTCGCGAATCGGCGTGTTGGGCGATACCAGCGCCATTGCTTCCCGGGGCCGCATGATTTGATGCACGCGCATGAGGAGGCTGCGCCCGATTATGCCGCCGGGATGAAATTTCGCGAAATCCTCCTTATTAAACCCGCGCGCTTCCAACAGCACCATGGCCAGCGCGTCGCCCAAGGCGAGCATGACCGTCGTGCTCGAGGTCGGCGCCAGATTGAGCGGACAGGCCTCCTGCTGGATGTTGACATCGAGAAGGAGATGCGCGTTTCGGGCGAGGGTCGATTTCGGATCACCGCAGACGGCGATGATCTTCACCTGGAAGCGGGCGATGGCCGGCAGAATGCGGAGCAGTTCCTCCGTTTCGCCACTCGCGCTCAAGGCGAGGACGACATCGCCATCGGCCACCATCCCGAGATCGCCGTGCAAAGCATTCGAATCATATATAGTGGGCCGAGGCGTTGCAACCGGCAAGAACTTGCGCGCCGCTGCTAGAAGGGAAAACCAATTATGAAAAAGTATCTGACCTTTGGCTTGTTAATCATGACGGCGCTTGCCGCCGTGGCCGCGCCTCCAACTCTGGTCGCACCGATTGGGGGAAAACGCGCCGCAAGAAAACCAGCGCCGCCGATTTACCGGGAAAACGTTCAGGGAGTGATCCCGCGCGCCACCCGTGGCGGAAACCCGCTCCAGATGATCAACCCGTACGCGCCCGCTAAGTACGGCACGGCCGCACAAAGCGTTGTCCTCGACCCGGACACGGGGAAATGGAAAGGAATCAAGCTCTTCGAAATCTGGTTCTAAGAAGTTCGAAGTTTGATGTTTGAATTGAACGTTCGGCGTTGAACGTTGAACGTTGGGCGTTGAGCATTTCTTCTTCTCCCGCTGTCGCGTTTTACTGCGCGACATTTCTAAAGCCGGAGATGCTCCACATCTACCGGCAAATCACTGGGCTGGAGCGATGCCGGCCAGTGGTGATTGCGCAAAAACGCGAAGGCGTCGATCGCTTTCCATTTGAACCAGTCTACGTCGTCGGCAAACCGCCGACGCATTTCCTGCGTCGATTTTGGTTTCGGCAACTACGAGCCATGCCCTGGCAGATTTCGCGAATGGAGCTCGAATCGTTGCTGCGAATCTTGAGAAAGACCGACGCGCGACTGCTCCACATTTTCTTTGGTCACATCGCGGTACATCTGCTGCCGCTGGTCCGCGCATGGCAAAATCCATCAATCGTTTCTTTTCACGGCGCGGACGTTTTAGTGGACATGGACAAGCCCGCCTATCGCAAGGCGACAAAGGAAATGCTCGATGCGGTCAAGCGCGTGCTGGTTCGCTCCGAGTCGTCGCGACGCGCAGTTGTCGATCTTGGCTGCGACGAAAACAAGATCGACATCATGCGCACGGGAATCCCGCTCGATGAATTTCCATTTCGCGAACGCAGTTTCCCGCAAAACGGAGAATGGCGATTCGTACAAGCCTGCCGTTTGATCGAGAAAAAGGTCTGCCCACCAGCCTGCGTGCCTTTGCCGGTTTCGCGGCGCGCTATCCTGGATCGAGATTAACAATCGCCGGAGACGGACCGTTGCTCGCGGAAGTTCAGGAATTGGCGCGCGAACTCAAGATCAACAATCGCGTTTCGCTTACCGGATTTATTTCACAGGAAAAATTGCGCGAGATTTTTTATGCGTCGCATATTTTCCTGCACCCGAGCGAAACTGGTCGTGATGGAAACCAGGAAGGCATTCCAAATTCAATGCTGGAAGCGATGGCGAGCGGGTTGCCCGTTTTTGCCACGCAGCATGGCGGGATTCCCGAAGCGATCGAGAATGGCGTGAGCGGGGTTCTGGTTCGCGAGCGCGATCACGAAGCGTTGACGCGCTCCTTGCTCGAGGCCTCGCAAGATCGACAGGGCCGAGGTGGTCGCGGAAAAGTTCGACCGGCGCGTGCAAGTGCAAACGCTCGAGGAGTTGTATTTGGAAGCGTTAGCTGCGCCGTCGGCCAGAACATAGGCTTTTAGCCTGTGCGCCCATGGGAAATTTTGTCCGTTATTCCCGATTCAGCCCCGAAAGCTTTCGGGGCTAGGCGCACAGACTGGAAGTCTATGTTCCGATATGCGCGAAGAAGATCGACAATTGCTTTCGCGCGGCTTGAAACGAAATGCGCTCCAGCGCGCGCCGTTGCGATTCGGCAACGAGCGCGGCACGGGAATTGACACTGCTCAATAACTCCAGCGCGACGGAGGCGATTTCGTCGATCGTGCGTCCAGCGCCGCAGCTTTGCGGAAACGCGATTCGTTCAATCGCGCCATCTCCGCCCACGCAAGCTGTCCGGCAAAGAAGCGCGTCGCCCGCGACCTGCCCCGGCACGCGGCTGCGGTCCAGTTGCAGAACGATTTTATGCCTCGCGATCTCGCACAAATAATCCGCGTACGGCTTTCGTTTCTCAATCACGCGCAATTTTGCATCGGGAAATTTTAATTCACAAAGCAATCGCCCGGCTCGGCGTCCATCCAGATTAACGACCGTGACCGGCTCTCCTGTCGCCTCGAAAAGCTGCCGCGCCACCAGCAAGGCGGCGAAATGATTGCGCGACGGCACGTCCCATTCGCGGGTGCCGAGAAAAATTCCCGATTGTTCGTCGGGCGGCACGGAAAAGTTCCAGTGCTGATCTTCGAGCGGGTAGGGCGTGGGAATAAAAGCGACCGTGGCAGGATCGCGCTTCCAACGCGCGCGCTGATAGATTTCCGCAGCTTCCGGAGTCGTCGCGATGCAGCCGTCGGCTCGTGCGACAATCTTCATGAAGCGCGATAACTTGGCTTGATCGCACAACTGTTGCGCGATCTGATGTAAACCGGTCTCCTTCAAGGAAACAGCGACCGTCCGCCCACGCTTTTTCAGTTCAGTCAACGCGCGCTCTGAAGTTCGAAGATCGCCGCGCAACAAAAGAAGAACCGGCGTTGCCTCCGCGATCGCGCGGTGGGTGTCGTGATGAAAAAAGCCGCGCGTGCAGGCCGCGTAACCGTGGAAATTGACCGGCGGGTGCACTTGCGCGGCCGGGCCGGCAGCGTCGCGAAAATGTTGCTCCCTGTCGCGACCGCCCGGGTTGAGAACGGTCAAGCGAAAGTCGTCTGCGCCATGCGACGCCATGACTTAGTCGCCCAGATCCGTCGGGGGCGGCGTCTGGGCTTTCAAGAGCGAGTCATCCGGCACCTCATCCAATGGACCAACTGGCTCCGCCCGGCGGATTTCGACCGGTTTTTTTTCCTGGGGCTCGACCGGGATCGCTTTCTTAATCGGCACGCCGGACTCTGGCGTTTGATCATCGATCTTTTGCTTTTCCGCCGCTCCTTTTTCCGGCTCCGGCTGCGGTTTCACGCTTGCCCTTACGGAGTTGTAAGGATCTTTCTCCGCCAGCAGCGTGGGATTATTCACGACGACCGGTGTGACTTGGCTCAGATCGACCGCAAGTTTTGCGCGCGGCAATTCTCCTTCGGATGGAAGATCGCGGACGAGCCGAGTGCGCGGTTCGCCATGAACGCTGCAAGGTTCAGTGGGCAACTGCGCCGCGGTGCCAATTTCCATGTAAGTCGTGCGTCGCTGAACAAGGTCGCCGGTCGGGGTTTTCACAGAGTCGTAACACTTGTCGGTGGCGAGCAGACCTGACCGCGAGCAAATCTCCACCTTCTTTAAACCTGCCGGCTGTTTGGTTTCTCGCGGCGGATAATGCTCGGCCGCCGCGTTCATGATGTCGGTCCAAACCGGCATCGCGAGCTCATGACCGAACGCACCGCGATAAATCTTTTGCGGCTTGTCGAAGCCGGCCCAAACCGCGCAGGTAAAATTGCTGTCGTATCCGGCGAAAAACGCATCGGTGAAATCGTAGGCAGTGCCAGTCTTGCCCGCCACGCCGGGAATTTTTTTCAAGCCGTATTGCGAGTGCGCGGCCTTTCCCGTTCCGGACTCAAGCGCATCGACCAGGCAGGAATGGACTTCATAAGCTGTCTCCGGTTTGATGACGTTTTGCCTGCTGCCGGGCTCCCGTTGCGCGTGCCAGACCGTGCCGTCCTTTTCTTCGATGCGCTCCAAAATGTGGGGCGCGTTTGGTCGCCAGCCGCCGTTTGGAAATATTGTGTAAGCGAGCGCGAGCTCGGCGAGCGTGATCTCGCTGCTGCCGAGAAACGTCGCCGGATACGGACGCAATGGGGAACGAATCCCTGCCGTGCGACAAAGCTGCAAGACTTCATCGAGTCCCGCGTCCATCCCGATGCGAACAGTTGCGCCATTCTTTGATTTTGCCAGCGCCTGCCGGGCGGTCATCGCACCTTCGTAACGGTTCTCCGGGCTCTCCGGCCCCCATTCGCCAAGAATTCCGGTCGTGCCGCCGATCATGACCGCGCGATTATCGAGCGGTCCATCTTCCACGACCGATCCAGGATACATTCCATTTTCAAACGCAGCCGCGTAAACAAACGGCTTCATCGCTGTGCCGGCGGGACGCTTAGCTTGCAGAGCACGATCGTATTGATTGTGTTCGAAATCGCGGCCGCCCACGAGCACGAGAATGCCGCCGGTTTCGTTATCGAGCCCGATGATTGCGCCTTGCAGATATTCCGGCATCGGCTGGCTCGACATCGTGCCATTCGCTTTCGCTTTGCGGAAATTTGCCGCGTACTGGGCGTAGGTCTGATGATTGTAGCTGGAACGCTCTTCGGCCTTTTCCAGAATCGTGCGCAATGAATCTTCCGCCACCTTTTGCAAATCGGCGTCGATGGTGGTGTGAATGCGAAATCCTTCGTTCATGGCGCGGTCCCACCCGACCTCGTTGATCACTTGCTGGCGGATGTAATCGACCGCGTAAGTTTGCCCCTGGGCATTTTGGCGGTTGCCGATGACGAGATCTTCGGCCTGGGCGGCAGCCGATTTTGCGCGGTTGATGAAATCAAGATCGCGCATGCGACTGAGCACGTAATTGCGCGCTTCACGCGCTGCGGTGCGATCGGTCCAGGGCGATAATTTATTTGGACTCTTAATCAGACCGGCGAGGGTGGCGCATTCCGCCAGCGACATTTCACGCGCTGATTTGCCGAAGTAACCGCGCGCCGCGGCTTCCGCCCCATAAAGGCCGCCGCCGAAATAAATCCGGTTCAAATAGAGCTCCATGATTTTCTGTTTGCCGAAGCTCTCCTCGATTCGGCGCGCCAGGAAAATTTCGAGCAGCTTGCGGCGAAAGGTTTTTTCCTTGAGCGAAAAAGTGTTGCGCGCGAGTTGCTGCGTGATCGTGCTCGCGCCTTGCCGGACGTGGCCGGCCGCGAAATTTTTCAAGGCCGCACGGGTGATACCAAACAAATCGTAGCCGCCATGCTGATAAAATTTTGCGTCTTCCACCGCCACGACCCCGTTGACCAGATCGCGCGGCAACTGGTCGTACGGCACCGTCTCCCGATTTTCGACGTAGATTTGGCCGAAGATCTTGCCATTTCGATCGAGAATTACGCTGGCCGATTCCATTTGCTCGAGTTTGCCCAGGTCGAACGTCGCGGCCTGGCTTTTGAGATGAGAGGCCAGGATCGAAAGGTAAATCGCGAAGCCGCTGATCAGCAGCGCAGCAATGGCGGCCGGGCCGTAGAATTGCGGCCTGCCGTACCATGGGCTCCGAAAACGGTAACCTGGCGGCGGCATGAGGTGTGTAGCTGGCGTTCTCAAGCGGTGGGACGAAAGGAATCGGTCGCGAAACTTAGGTGCAAGTCCAATCAAAATCCAAGTCGAAGAAGACGAAAGCAAACGCTCAACGTTCAACGCTCAACATCCAACGTCGATTTCAAACCGCAGCATTTTCTGTTCATTGGACGTTGGACGTTGGACGTTGGACGTTTTCTGATTGCAGACTGAACTCGTCCAATTCATTAGTGATACGATTCGAACACGCGGCCCGCAATCATTTGCCTGGTTCATGCAGCAGGCGCTTTATCATCCCGAGCACGGATATTATTCGAGCGGTCGAGCATCAATTGGCCGCCGCGGAGATTATTTCACCAGCGTAAGCATCGGTCCGCTCTTCGGGCAATTGCTGGCCGCACAATTCGCGCAAATGTGGGAGCGACTCGACCAGATCGACAACTTCGTCATCGTCGAACAGGGCGCGCATCACGGCGACTTTGCGCGCGACGTGCTCGGCTCCGCGCGCAAAGGCTGGCCGGAATTTTTCGCCGCTTTGTGCTATCGAATCGTCGAACCCTTTCCCATCTTGCAAGATCGCCAATCGCAAACGCTCGCGGAATATGAAGGCAAAATCGAATGGCGCGATTCCATCGATGCGCTCGAACCATTTACCGGCGTTCATTTTTCCAACGAGCTGCTCGACGCCATGCCGGTGCATTTGATCTGTCGCCGCGGGCCTGTGGCCCGCGCCAGCGCTGGATCGCAGTGGAACGAAAAATTTGTCGGCTGGCGTAATGATCAATTTGCATTTGTCGAGCAACCGATTGTCGATCCGGCTCTGCGAGCGTTCATCACCAAGCTGCCTTCGCGACCTGCCGGCTACAAAACCGAAGTCAACCTCGCTGCGCTTGATTGGATCGACAATCTCGCGACAAAATTGGAACGCGGTTACGCGCTCGCGATCGACTACGGCCATTCACGCGCTGAATTTTACGCCCACCATCGAACTAACGGCACATTGCAATGCCGGGCGCAGCACCGGCTGTTCACCTCACCTTTTCACGAGATCGGTCACGCCGATATTAGCGCGCACGTCGACTGGTCAAGCGTAGGCGAGCGCGCTGAAGCACATGGCCTGCATGTGGGTGGTTTCACCGATCAACATCATTTCATTACAGGAATAATTTCCGAATTGGCGGCGCCATTGGAAGATGCCGATGCAAAAACGAAGCGCGCGCTACAAACACTCCTGCATCCAGAAATCCTCGGCCGCGCTTTCCAAGTGCTCGCGCTCGCGAAGGATGTCGCCGCATCCACCGCGGCGGACAGCTCCTTTAAACAAAAGAACACGCTGACCACAAAGAAACCGGTAGAAGGAGCTCCCCG
>WNFR01008108.1_pt1 | contig 10629 bp, 6 predicted proteins | sample 5400221 | NCBI WGS metagenome assembly WNFR01 (sample SAMN13153357, study PRJNA577476) | soil metagenome | isolation source: 40 cm soil under Madrone tree | place: USA:California | collected 2016-06-14 | reverse complement strand
CTCGTGCAGCAAAGATACTGCGCGCCGCAGAAGGGAATGAGCGAATTCATATTCGCCTTGCAGGCGCGCTACTTCGGCTCGATGAGCTAGCGCTCGGGGATGGGCCTCCAGTGCCGCCGCCGGCAATGAATCCGCCAGCGATGAGAGTGAACCAAGCGCTCCGGTGGCGATCCACTCGACGCCTCGTTCGGCAATCAGTTCAGCAGCACTTTCAAAGTCTTCTGCGGCCAGCCAGTGCCTAACTCCCTGTTCCCACGCCTGGCGCTCGATGAAATAGCCGGCGCAGCGCTGATGCTCCGCGGAAATTCCTGCTCGTCCGATCTCGCTGCGCAAACGCCGGCGCAAAAAATTCTGGAAGAGCGGATGCAAGCGATACTCTTCGCCGCGCCGGTCGCTGGCGACAGCAATAAACACATTGCGGCGCACCAAATTCGGTAATACGCGGGCGCAATTCAAACCTGGATAAAGGGCAGCACAGATGTCCAGCTCAATCCGGTCGAGCAGCGAAACCTTTAGCAGCAGGTCTTGCACGTCGGCCGGTTCATCGGAAAACACTTCCTCGGCAAAGTAATCGAAAATATCCCGCTCGGATTGCCGCAGCACTTCCACCAGATCCGGAACGTCTGCCTGGCCCTCGCGACCACTGGTCAGGTTGCGCTGGGCCACCTGTCTTACAAGTTGCAACGCCGTAATCCAACCGTGCGTTCGTTCGCGATATTCAGCAAGTTGCTCGGGAGTCAGCTCAAGATCAAAAACCCGGCGGAAGAGTTCGCGTGTCTCTTCATCAGTGAAAAGAAGATCAGCGCGATCGATAGTGGCGAGGGGAGAGTGCGTGCGTAGCCGGCCAAGAGCCAGCGGCGGCACTTCTCGAGACACAATTACAACGTGCAACACGTCGGGAAGGTAAGCAAGCAACCGATCCATGACCACGTGCACCGCCGTGTTCGCGCCCAGGTGATGGTAATCATCCAGGACGAGGATCAACTGTTGCTCAACGTGTTCGAGAACTTCGTTTAGGAAAACATCGACCGCTCGCTCCGGATTTTGCGCCGACTCGCCCGTCGTTTCCTGAAGATATGAAAACAAAGCCTTGCCAAAGTCCGGCACGAGTTTCTGAATGCCAAAGCCGAGGTAGCCGAGGAAAACCGCCGGGTCCGCATCGGTGTGGTCCAACTGATACCAAACAAACTGGCGCTCATGGGTGCGCAGGAAATCGGCCACCAGCGTCGTTTTTCCTGAACCGGCGTTAGCGGTAACCAGCGTCAGTGGATAGCCAAGATTTGCAAGTAAGCGCGCAGACAGTCTGGGTCGCGACAATAATTGTGGAGCGGGCCGTGGCGGTAGCAACTTGGTTCGCAGAAAAAAGCCGGGAGGCGAACCCTGGAGGCCGCTGTTATTAGCGGACGGAGTTTCGGTGGAAGAATTTTCCGGATGCTTCCTGGGCGCCATTAGCTGCTGTCTCTGACCGCTGCTAGGGTAGGGCGGCAGAGTAGCATGGCTAAATAGGATCAATCCACCGTCGATTGCAATTGGTTGATTATTCACAGATGCTTCCGGTGGTTCATCGGTCAACCTGGTGTCTCGTATCTAGGCAAACTGTTCGGGCAGAGCCGCTGCTCTGAGTTCTCGAGACTGATCGCTGCTCGTTCCTTCAGACTTGCGGAGAAACTTCGCAAACTCATCAAGCGCGGAAGCTCGGCCATGAGAGTGGTCCAGCGCGATGCTCGCTTGCTCACTCGACAGACCGTAACTTTCAAACAAAGCAATCGCTTCCGGCCTTGTGAAGGCGAGCGCTTCCTCTTCAATAACGACGAGAGATTGTTTTGAACGCAACCTCCATAAAGGCGCCGGTGGCATACTGCGACTCGTAATCAGCACATGTACGTCAGCAGGCAGCAGCGGCAGCAAGCGAGTGAAAAACGGAACCAGCCACTCTGAATCGCATACCAAATGAAGATCTTCTATCACGATCAAAAGAGATTCGTGCTTGTCGCTATCACCCAATTCGTAAATGAAGGCTTCCGCGAGCGCATCAATGTGATCGAAATCGTCAGATTCAACCATGGGCAACAATAATTTTGCGCCAAAGCCCGGACGCTGCTCGCGGACACTGCCGATTAGATAGTCAAAAAAGATTCGCGGATCGCTGTCGGGCGCGTCCACCTTGTACCAGGCAACCCTCCGCCCGCATCTTTCCGCAAAGTCCACGGCCAACAGGCTTTTGCCTGTTCCTGCGCGACCGCTAATGATGGTTGAAGTGCCGGCGCTTACACTTCGTTCCAGCGTATTGAGCAGACGTAACCGAGAAAAGCGCGGGCGCCTCGCCGGCTGCGCAATTTTGTCTGTAATGAGTTCCAACCTGCCGCTTGTCAGGTCGTGAGAGGAGTCGATTAAGAACATAAGATTTGGAGGAACTTCCTTCCTTGTAAGAGACGTTGGTTACCGGTTGGCCACCAGTAACAAGCTCAAAATTGAGAAAAGCGCTCGCCGGCAGCCATTGAATGTTTTATTGCAATCCGCTTGAGAAATTCTTGAGGTTTTAAACACGGCTTGCCACTTGACCAGAATGCTGGCTACCAGGAGTCGCGCTCTGACTGGACGCGGTGAGTCGTACGGGGACTTCGAAGGGCCCGAAAACTGAGGAATTGGCGCGATTTCGCGATTTTTACCGCATGACAAACCAAGGCCAACTTTGTTATACTGCGCCAGCGGCAGGTCATGAAGGCGCCTTTTGCGACTTTTGGTGACCTGATCTTCCTCAATTCACAATTCCTTCCATGGCCTGGGTTCCGGTCATGCTCCTCAACCTGACGCGACCGGCGGAGTGCCACCTCGCATGAAAATAAACCGAGATTCTGCAGCCAAGTGTCGAGTGTTGATCGCAGATGACGATCAAAAAGTTCGCGCGCTCCTGAGTGAGTTACTCGAGGCCGAAGGCTATGAAGTGTTCTCTGCGAGTGATGGCGGCAGCGCGCGCGCTGCTGTTACGGCGTTTCAGCCTGAAGTCGTCATCAGTGATGTGGTGATGCCGGTCATGAATGGCATCGAACTCTGCTGTTTAATAAAAAAAGATCCGAAAACGTCCGACATTCCGGTCCTGCTGATCAGTGGCCTGCGCAACGCGCCTGAAGACAGTCTCGAAGGTTTGACTGCGGGTGCGGATGACTATCTCAACGTGCCGTTTCGCAATGAGGAGTTGCTGGTCAAAGTCGCCAGGCTGGCGGAGCGGCATCATGCTCACCAGGTATTGCGCGAGAGCGAGCAGCGTTACCGACGACTGGTTGAATTGTCCCCCGAAGGAATTGTCGTTCACAGTGCCGGAAAAATTATCTATGTGAATCCTGCAGGTCAACGTCTGTGGGGAGCGGACAAACCAGAAGAGTTAGTTGGACAATCAATACTTGACCGTGTTCATCCTGACTACCACGACACCGTCAACCAGAGAGTTCGCCAGGTACTGTTAGAGGGGTCGCCGACTGACCTAATCGAGCAGCGGCATAAACGGCTGGATGGGGAAGTGATTGATGTTGAAGTCGCTGGAATGCCATTCGTTGTGAATGGCGAGCCGGCCGTGCAAGTTGTCATGCGCGACATCACTGGCCGCAATCGCGACCGCGAAGCTCTCAGACAAACCGAAACTCAATTACGCACCGTGATTGGCAGCGCGGCAATGGCGCTCTTTGTAATAAATCTGGAAGGCGTATTCACGCTGGCGGAAGGCGAGGGACTGAAGAATCTCAATCTGAAACCAAGTGCGTTACTTGGCCAGTCAGTCTTTGATCTTTATCGCGACGATCCCCGGATCTTAGAAAACGTTCGTCGCGCTCTCAAGGGCGAGATTTTTTCGGACGCTCTGGAAGTCGGAGAACTGACATTCGAGACGCGCTACTCACCGCTTGCCGATGATGCCGGCAACGTGACTGGCGCTGTCTGGGTGGCCACGGACGTTACTGAAAACCGTAAAGCGCAAAACGCATTGCGGGAGAAGGCGGAACTTTTTGAGATGGTGGCGAAAGCGAAATCGGAATGGGAAACCACTTTCGATTCAATGTCGGACGGCATCTTTATTTTCGATCCTTCCGGACATCTAAAACGCGTGAATCGTGCCGGCGCGGCAATGGAAAATTCCGAGCCCCGCAACCTGTTAGGTTGGAAGTGCTGCGATATCCTGCGGACCTCGTCGGAAATGCAGACGTGCCTGGTAGAAAAAGCGATCGCCGAAGGCCGCAGTCTAATTATTGAAGTGGTTCCCACTCGCCTGAATCGTCCCATCTTAGTTTCGATCGAGCCGGTCCTGGATCGAGCGGGCTCAGTCACCGCCGCAGTTTGTACGGCACGCGATCTTTCCGAGTTGCGCAAGGTGCAGGCGGTCGCGCGTGAGCATCAATCGCTACTGACGAATATTTTAGAAAGCGCGCGCGAGTCAATCTATGCAGTTGACGTCGACGGTCGTTTCAAGTGGTGCAACAGCGCGACGTTGTCGGGACTTGGTTACAAACGCGAGGAGTTTATCGGCACGCGCTTTCTGGACATGGTCTATGAGGGCGACCGCGAAGTGGCGGACGAAAAACTGCAAACAGCAATGAATGGTCAGGCGCAGACATACGAGATGCGCTACTTTGCGGCTGACGGGCGGCTTCGTTACGCGCGGGTCGACAATTCGCCACTGATCGTCGATGGCAAAACGACTGGCGTGCTGGGAATCGCTCGCGACATTACCGAACAGAAAGAGGAGCGTGAGCGTGCGGCGCGTGCCGATAAACTGCGGGCGCTGGGTCAATTGGCATCGGGCGTGGCGCATGACTTCAATAATTCGCTGGCTGCGATTCTTGGCCGGGCCCAATTGTTGCGGCGCCAAACGCAGGACGAGGCTCTAGTGCGAAATGTGGAAATTATTCAGACGGCTGCCGAAGACGCCGCGGCCACAGTCCGTCGCATTCAAACATTTGCGCGCAAGTCGCAGGCAAAGGAATTCGAACGACTGGAACTGTCCGGTTTGCTCAACGATGCGATTGAGATAACGCGCACGCGTTGGCAGAACGAAGCGAGATTGCGGGGTCTCGAATACGACGTGATGCTGAATGCCGACAAGGGGCACTACACTTTTGGCAGCGCCTCGGAGCTACGCGAAGTTTTTGTCAATCTAATCGTCAACGCTGTTGATGCGATGCCGAAAGGCGGTAAGTTGAAGATTAGTTGCGTTGCGGACAAGGCGCGATTGCGATTGCAGTTTGCCGACAACGGGACCGGCATGCCTGAAGACGTACGACAAAAAATCTTCGATCCGTTTTTCACGACCAAGGGCGCGCATGGCACCGGCCTCGGTCTTTCAGTCAGTTACAGCATTATCGAGCGGCACGAGGGAATGATTAGCGTTGCTTCGAATCCCGGCGAGGGTACTGTCTTTACGATTGAGTTGCCCGCCTCCGAGATGGCATCGGAATCTGCCGCGGCGCCTGTAAATAATGTTGAGTTACCGAAGCTCTCGATTCTGGTCATCGATGACGAGCCGGCAGTTCGTGAGACACTGGCCGAGATGCTGGAGTTGATGGGCCATCGCGTCGTGCTGGCGGACAGCGGGCAAAGTGCCTTGCAGTTGTTAGGCGCAAACGAATGCGAGCTGGTGTTTACCGATTTGGCTATGCCGGATATGGATGGTTGGGAAACGACTCGCGAGATTCGCAAGCGCTGGCCGGAAATGAACGTGGTTTTGGTAACGGGTTATGGAAGTGGCACGTTGCCGCCTGTCGGTGAAGACAATCTCGTTGACGGCATCATCGGCAAGCCCTTTGATTTTTCACAAATCAACCAAACGATTACAAGTATTGTCGCCAACCAGGCGCTGCTGGAAAGTGCGCCTCTCTAATTTCGGCTGTGAGCTAATTGTAGTTCATTATTCCAGCGCTCGCCGTAAAGCCAACTCCGAAACCGACCACAATCGTTGGGCCTTTCCAATCGCCTTTTTCCGCAAGCATAAATCCCGTTGAAGCGCTCGAGAGGTTGCCATAGTTTTTGAGCACCTCGTATGAGCCCTGGACCTTGGTCGAGTCAGTGGCGAGATGTAACTGCGAGCAAACGCCGTCGAGTATTTTTTTGCTGCCGGTGTGAATCAGACAATCATGCACCTGGCCCATGCTCGATACGGGCGAGTCTGGATGATCAAGTACGTTCTGCACTGTAGTAACTGCGTAGTGGGCACCGCGCGCTGGCACAGCCGAGCGCATGAAGTATTGTGGGCGTCCTTTAAGAAACGGGTGGGAGCTGTGACTGGTCATGGTGAGCAGATCCGCATCGCCTGTTTCTTCATTCGTCAGATGAGATATCGGTCCGAAGCTTGGTTTTCCTTCTTCAGTCCCGACCAGCATAGCTACTGCTCCATCTCCGAATAACATCGATTGGATGACGAAGGTGGTATCCAACCTCTTCTCTTCAAACTGGGCTTCATTAAGTTTCTGCTCCTTCCGCTGTCTTAGGATTTCGCGAAAACCGTAGTATTCGTCGCGCAAGAGTGGCGCGACGTAGGGAGTGTGTGATTCGGCCATCAAAACGATCGCCAGCTGTCCCGGGTTTGCGGCCAAGTACCATTGGGCAACTTCGATGGATTTCAATAACACCGAACAGCCCTGCGCCTGCATGCTGACGGTGCGAATTGATCGGGATAAGAGTCCGTGAGTTTTCCCTATCACTTCCGATGCCAGACAGGGAAGCATTTGATCGGGCGTATTGGTTGCAGCAACCAGCAATCCGATGCGCGCAGGATCACCCTGCCAACGCTCAATGCACTGCCGCGTTGCTCTCACGCCGAGTTCGGTCGTCGAGCTGGTGGCATTCATCGACTTGCCTGACAAAAAGTCGGGGTAGTTATCCATCACTGAGTAGCGCTGATCGACGCCGAGAGAATTAAGCGTGGTGATCAGTTCCGGAGACAATTTATGCATCAGTGCGTTGGTCAGTTCTGTGGTTTGAAATGCGTGTTGTGGGGTTGAGGTCGCGGCTGAGAGTAGGCTAATCATAACTGCGTATCTTCCTGAGGCTGAGGTAACCGGCGCTTTGCAAAGCCCCGGCGCCTTACATTAGATCTTCTTTGTTCGCTTGGTACTTATCAATGCTCGTGCCAGTGGGAATGTTGGCAGAGTTGCGCGAACCAACTGTAGAAATAGCAGCAGTTAAGTGTTGTAATCGGTCGTATTGAAATTCACAGGAAGCTAACGAGCAATTGGTTAGCGCGTATGCACTCAGTCGGCGGAAAATTACGCAGGGCGGCCAGAATGCCAGAAAAAGCTCATGAGTTGGAGCAATACAAGGACTTTTGCATTGAAATGACCGGGAAGCAGGTAGGAACCGCGGAATGTCACTCAGGTATACAGTTGTGTAGCTTGTAACCAGCAGCCCGGCTTTGCACATAAAGTCGCCTCTGCACAAGAAGTCGGCTGGCTGCACAAAAAGTCTGGGCCTAATCAAATCTGGAATACAAGAAAATTAACTGCGCAGCTTTTTGTCTAGAAGGTCAAAGACCTCCACGGTTCCAAGCTTCATTTGTTTCAGGACGCGGATATTACTCTCTACCACGGCGACCAGATGGTTAACAGCGCCATGCAGATCTTGAGACGCCCCTTGTACTTTTATGGCAACAGCCTTGTCGCGGTAGTTTTCCAGGTTCGCTATATTTTCGGCCAAAGAATTATCGGCGACAACTAGTGACTCTTTCACGGCGATCAACTGGTCTCTATTCCCTTGCGATGCTGTTGGTGCCCAATGCAGATTTCCCTTGCTGTTGTCTAACACTGCTGTTCCTGTCGCATCAAGCCTTCGTGAGAGGCGCTCTAACTTTTCCGCGTGTTTGTGAAGAGACCTCGAGCCGAGAGACGCGATGCGACGAGTCCATACTGGGCTAAAGGCAACCAGAGTCATTTGCTTGGCGATCCTTCCCGATGATCGCCCACCTCTCGCCATCTCTCTTCCTAGATCCGTCGTTACCGCCTGAAAATTTCTAATCGTCGGCTTAAGTTCAGCGCGATAATCAATAGGCCCCTTTTCCGCAGAAAAGTAAGACTCGCTCTTGCGTTTTTCTTTACGCCGCCGACGGCGGAGACCTAACAGAACCAGCGCCACAAGAAACATCAACAAGGTAAGCCAGCCAGCCGCGAAGGCGAGTCCGTACTTCAGCACTGGGTAGAGCCATGATGCCTTTCCTGTCTTAAAGTACAGAATTAGAGCGACCGTAATTGTCACGAGTGCGCTCCAAATAAAGCCGCCGACAATTGGCCAAATATTATCGAGGGCGGAGTCAACGGCCGAATCGAGAATACGTGCGCCGACTTGTCGAAGTCTTCCCTTGCCAGCTACTGTCGGGTGCTGAGGTGGCGACGGAGGCGCGAGAGCCGAAGAAGCGCGCTTCGCGGTACGTTTCTTTTTCCTCTTAGTAGCGTTGGACATATCGCAAGCCTATCACTGATCGATTCGCGGGAAGCCGTAAAACAGAGACCTCCTGTGTCAGGCTGCACAAAGAGCCAAACGGCTCAACGGCTAAACCACGTGACAAGATAATAGGAATGGAACGGAGTTGAGAGAAGGATGCGCGTTGAACTAACGCAATCGAAACCGACCTACCGTGCTTTCGCCGATGCTGCCGAAGTAAAGAGCTCCGTTGTGTTCGACGGCATTCGCGATTTCGGCGTAACAGTCAGACGCCGGGTTTTGCAGATTCTCAACTACCTTGCCATTCATGTCGAGAGCGATCACGAAGCTGTAACGCTTCGGGGCTGGCTGAATGAGTCTTGGCAAACGGTAAACAACTTTTCTGAGGAACGGATGCGGCGACAATTTATCGAGCGTGTTGTCGCGCGGCGTGACCAGCGCTAACCAGAATTTGTCTTTGCCGTTCGCAGAGATGCCATCGGGAAAGCCTGGCAGGTTGTCAATGAAGACTTCCGATTGACCCTGCTTTGGCCCAATCAGCCAAACCCGATGCACTCGATACGCTCCCGTCTCAACAACAAGAAGAAAAGTTTGATCGGGACTGACCGCAACGCCGTTGGCGAAACAAAGATCTTTCATCAAAGTCCGCGTCGTTTTTGTTTTTGGATCATAAGCAAGCAGCCGTCCGTTCCCGCCATGCTCAAGAATGTCGGCTGTGAAGTTTGTGAGCGGAAATTTACTCGACGCGTCGGTGAAGTAGATGGTCCCATCTCGGGCAACATCCAGATCATTCGTACAAGCAAAGGGCAACCCGTCTGCTTCTGTAGTTAAGACGCTGACCGAACCATTGCGCGCGATTGAAAGCAACCCCTTGATCGCATCGGCGACAATCAAGTTTCCGTTTCCATCGAAGATCAATCCGAGTGGCCGGCCGCGCGTGTTGGAAAATTCTTCCGGCCGCGTACCATCTGCTTGCAAACGCATGATGCGTCCATCGTCGAGCCCGGCATAGAGACGACCCTCAGCATCGATGGCCACGTCCTCGGGCCCGAAGCCAGCTCCCGGGCGAGGATCGCCGGTTCCTAACAAAATCCGTTCAACTCCAGCAAGCCGCGAATTCTGTTGATATTGACCAGTCAGGAGCGGTGCCGCTGGCGGGTTCCACGCGACGGGTGAAATCGGCACAGGAAACACGAGCAGATAAACGATTAGCAGGACGACCAAGTCGACGAGGAAAAGCAGTAATAGTTTGTTTTTGCTCATGAGGAGTGATGATGAAATCGCAAACTAGCAGTTTTCGTTACGAGTTACTGAAAAAGTTGCTAGCGCTCGCCCCGCGCTTCTTCCACTTCGCTTTCCAACGACACGGTGAGCTGGCGAATTCCCGCCTGGTCCATCGGCTCAATCAGGCGCAGCGCTTCGTCCAGCACTCGCCTTTGATGTTCCGGCCAGTTCGGCAATCCAGCGACGCTGCCAAATTTTCCGGCGTAAAGTGCTGCTCGCGGCGGTCGCACACTCTCGACTACTTCCCGATCAACCGCCAACGTCATGGTGGGAATTTCTGCCAACTCAACTGCACGCGCGATCAGCGAAACGGATTGGTGACAGAGCCGCGACGCAGGAATTAGTAGCGCCGCCTGCACCTCGTAGCGCTTTATTCGTTCGAGTATTTTCGGCAGCATCTCGTCAACTAGTCTGGCCGCATCGGGAATGAAGCCGGCGAAACTCCAGAACACGGGATTCAACTGGCCGATGATGCCGTTACTTTCAAATTCAAAAAGACGCGCCAGCGGCAGCAGCGAATTACTGTCGGCCATCACGGCTGTTGGATCGTAACCGCGCGCGGCGAAACGCAGGTCTTCGGCTTCAATCTGCGAAGGAATCTCACGAAAAGTAAAATCACCCGCGCTGGCGCTGGTGTCGAAAGGATTGGTGCCGTCGATGTAGGCCCCAGCCGACGAAATCAACGCCAAGTTCAACATCGGCAATGCGCGCCGCGCCGGTGAAAATGGCGCGCGCTGGTTTCTTACAAACGGATATGAGTTGCCAACATCGCCGTCAACAGCATGCTCGCTGCCGTCGCTTTGCCAATGCGCATAGCGTTTTCGCCAATCATCAACGCGCTCGATAATTTCCACTTCCCGTTCTCTCCCATTCATGCAGCGTGCGACTGCGATTTCCCTCAATAAAACAAGCAAGCAGGGCACCAAT
>WNFR01030276.1_pt1 | contig 10630 bp, 8 predicted proteins | sample 5400221 | NCBI WGS metagenome assembly WNFR01 (sample SAMN13153357, study PRJNA577476) | soil metagenome | isolation source: 40 cm soil under Madrone tree | place: USA:California | collected 2016-06-14 | reverse complement strand
GTGTTCGTAGAAGCGCGGGAATTCCAAATGTAGCTGCAGGGCCTGCCACAGACGGCCGGCGGCTTCCTGCGGATCGCGGGCGCGCACCAGCAGGTTCAGCGAAGCGCCGTGTTGCTCCAGCAGGTTGGCGACCACGTGCGCGCCGATGTATCCGGTGGAACCAGTCAGGAATATCGCCACGTTGCTCCGTTAGTTCCGGTTTTGACCACTTCCCCGTTTTCCGGGACGGCCGCAGGCTGCAAGGTACGCGACGGGCGCGCCTCCAGCGGACGTCCTTCGATCAGAGGATACGTCCACTTGCGCAACGCCGGAATGTGGATATTGATCCAGTAGTCCCACCAGTCGATCGATCGCGTGCAATATCCGAATGCAGCCTTCTCGTCTTCGGGCAGAGCGTATGAGAGCCTCTCTACATTGTCCGCGGCGAAGTCGTGTTCGTTGTGAAGGATGAATGGCTCGAAAAGTTTGATGAGTTTTTCCACCTTTTCCAGGTTGCGTTCGGCGCGAACCAGCGGAGTCTTTTTGAGCGGCAGAGGTGACATGACGCGCTGAATGGATTTCACGATCGCCTTCTGCGCCGGCGCCGACATGCGGTTGTAGCGTTCCTTGGATACGGGAATGGCGTCCAATCGCAGTCGCAGCCAGTATTCGAGGCCTTCCTGGGCGCGGTAATGTTTGCGATGCGCCAGCGAGGTCAGCTCGATGGAACGCCGCATATCGCAGGGATTGGTCACGGAAGTGGCCAGCTGATAGAGCGGCTCGTGACGCCTCTCTACGATGGCGGCACCGATCAGCGTCATGCCGCGGCACACCGAATCCACCGGGATAATGTCGAGTCGCTTCTTTTCGTTCGTCGGAAGCTGGCGGAAGGAAGTCCCGAGTAAATACGAAAGTGAAGCCGAAGTATTGATGCCCTCATTCCAGCCTACAAACGGCTCCTGGACCGATGTTTCTACGATGGAGGGACGCACCACAGCGATGGGCAGCCCCACGCCGCACCTCGCAATCAACGACTCCGCCAGACTCTTGGTCAAGGTATAGGTGTTGGGCCAGCCCAGTTCAGCCGCGCGCTTCATGCCCGACTCGGTCAAATACTCGCGCAGCCAGCGGAAGCGATTTTTCCGGATCTGATTCTCGAGCGCAGCCCCGCCCAGATCTTTGGCCGCGTGCTCCTTGCTCAGGGCTTGCTGCCGAAGCTCTTCGGTTACTTCGGCGCTCTCGGCCAGTTGTTCAGCCTGTTTGACGAAGTCATGCAGCGCACGCCATTCGCTCTCTGCATCGAAACCGGCAACTCCCGCAGGGGTGTAATCGGGTCGCATGGTCTCGCCGACTCGGCCGTCGCGCGCACCCGCCACGTAGCAGGTGGAGAGATGCAGCAGCCCGGCGTGGTCCGACTGGCGCACAAATTCAGTCACATTCACCGCAGCGTCAACGTTCGTGGCCAACGCGTCGCGTAAATCGGGATTGAAGTCGGTCAGTCCTGAACTGTTGATGATGAGGTCGAGATTTTGTTTCAACGACTGGCCGACTTCGGGCGTGAGGCCCAAGCCAGGCTGGCAAACGTCGCCTTCGATCACCTCTACTCGGTCCCGCAGAAATCGAGAAAGCTCTGCGCCGTAACTGGCGTACAGGGGGTCGAAGACTGGAGACTCCTCCACCAGTTTTTCGAAACGCCGCAACGCCGGATTGGATTTCTGCCGCCGGATGAGCAGGTAAATCCGCCCGATCTCAGGCAGCTCCATTAGGGTGTTCACCAGCCAGACTTTGCCGATGAAACCGGTCACGCCGATCAGCATGACGTGCTTCCCGGTAAGCGCCCGGCGTACCGAAAGCTGGCCTGCATGGCGGACGCCGTCGAAGTAAACGATCGGCCGATCCCGGACTGGGATTTGACGTGAGGCCGGAACTACGGCGGTCTGCACAGCTTCGGCGTTGGGCAGACCCAGGTCGCGGACCAGGCGCTCCTCGGCACGCCTGCCGTCGGGGCCCGAGCCGTTGATACCGGCAAAAAGTCCTCGCGGCCGCACCACCGGATCCAACAGTCTCCCGGTAGCAATTCCGTCGCGGAATTCCAGGCGATTGGCGATGATCCACTTCACGCCCAAGTGTTGTGCCAAGGGGCGCATCACGTGCTCTAGGCCCTGGCTTACCAGGACGACCTCATCGCCCCCTGCAATATGTGACTTAAGCAGTTCCATACCATCAATTTTTAGGTATGGCTGCAACTTGTACTTGAAGTATTCTTCACCTAGCAGATCCAGCCGATCGCGGCTGATGCCTCGCAGCACGGTATGGACTACCCGGGTAGCAAAGACCCGATGCGCGGCATAGAGAAACGGCCTCAATATCGCCATTACCAGAACCAGCCCACGTCGCACCCAGCGCTCCAAAAACGTCTGCGCGTTCCAGGTGAAGAAAGCGACCGGGCGAACGGTGGTCAGGTCCGCGAGGCTGCCTTCTACCCGCCAGTACACCCGGGCGGAGCTTGAATTGTGGTTGGGCTGTTCCAAATCGTTTTTGTCCTGATACTTAGGGGCCGTCCCTGGCGTCGGGGCCGAAGCCTATTGTAAACAATCCAGTCAAAAGGAAAAACGGCCCATTCATCGAGAACGCGCCCATCAAGGTCACGCTGAGGAAGATGACGTCCGCGGTAGTTGAAGTCGAGTAGGCCGCGCAGCCCAATGCGATGGCGCACGCAAATGCTGATCCCGCGAGATGCCACTTTCTGTCGCCGGTGCGATCAGAGCTGATGCCTACCAGCACCATGGCCACGACAGTAGCCAGATACGGAATGGCCGAAAGCAATCCGACGACAAGGTTGCTGGTGCCCGAGACATTGCGCAACAAGCTGGGCAACCAAAGACCTATTCCATAAGCAGCGGTCGTCACGCCCAGATACACCACCACCAGCATCCACACTCTGACCTGGGTGAGTGCGGAGAAGACACCGCTCGAGGCCTGGGGATGCGGCTTCTCCTCTTGTGCCAGCTGTTGGATCAGCCAAGCACGTTCTTCGGGTTTGAGCCAGGTGGCGATTTCTGGCCGGTCGGTGAGATATGCGAGCGCAACTCCGCCCAGCAGTACCGCCGGCAGACCCTCGATCAGAAATAACCACTGCCACCCCATGAGATGGCCTCCATGCACCCCCAACAGCAGACCGGAAATCGGACCACCGATCACCCCAGCCAGGGGCGCAGCCGTCATGAACAATGCGATCGCCCGTGCCCGCGCCGCGGACGGAAACCACTGGCGCAAGTAGAGGATCATGCCGGGGAAGAATCCAGCCTCAGCCGCGCCCAGCAGAAAACGCAACACGTAAAAGTCGCGCGGGCTGACGACAAAAATCATCGACGCTGAGATGATGCCCCACACCACCATGATCACGGCAATCCACCGTCGCGCGCCAAAGCGGGCCAACGCGAGATTGCTTGGCACCTGAAAAAAGAAGTATCCGGCGAAGAAGATTCCAGCGCCCAAACCGTAGACTCTATCGCTGAATCCCAGCTCCCCCTTCATCTGCAGGGCGGCAAATCCGACGTTGATTCGGTCCAGATAAGCGACGATATACAGGACAAACAGAAAGGGCAGCAACCGCCGGGTAAGCTTGGCGACGATCTTCGTGCCGAGGTCAACTCCAGTTAGCGATTGCATGGGGAACGCACTTGTTGAGTCGCAAGATCATCGCCCTCAAGGTTACGCACCCTTAGGGTCCGGGACCCCGAGCTGTCGCACAATCTCGGCGACAATCTCGTCTTCCGAATGATCAACGTCCACAGTGATCGCATCGTCGGGCTCTTCCAGGGCGGCGAATTGGCTGGCCAATATAGCCTCTGACGCAAAGTGACCGTGTCGATGCCGCAGCCTCTGGTAGATCAGGTCGTAGCTTCCCTTCAAATAAACAAACCTGGTCTCTCCAGCGATGCAAAGCTCATCGCGATAGCTTCCCTTCAGCGCGGAGCATGCCAGTACCACGCTCTTGTGTTGTGCGATCCAGCCCTCCATGGCATCGCGGAGAGCCCTCAGCCACGGCGCCCGGTCGGCATCGCCCAAGGGAATTCCGCGCCTGATTTTCTCGACATTTTCAGGTGAGTGAAAACTATCGGCGTCCACGAACTCCCAAGCCAGCCGTTGGGCCAGGAGGACGCCGATGGTCGTCTTCCCCGAGCCGGTTACGCCCATTACCACCACGATCACAGGGGTGCGCCCGACGAGCCGACAGGCTGATGCATGCTTAGATCTTTTATCACTGATTAAGAGATTTGGGGCAAGTAATGGAACCACCCAGAACCCCAGTGTCATCCTGAGCGGAGTGAGACGTTTGGCTTGCGAAACGCCTCGAGGAGTCGAAGAGCCTGCCCGAGCGAAGTCGAGGGGACCCCCTATGAGCGGATGAGCCCCCGATGAAGCAGGGGTCCCTCGACTTGCTCTCACCGCGCCAGTGCGGCTCGAGCGGCGCCCGGGACGACAGCCCTAAACTTTATGAAGCTTCGTGACCCTCCCGGCCTCAACCCACTCCACCACAAAGATATTGCCTTCGTGATCGAAGCAAGCGCCGTGAGGACAAACAAACCGCCCGGGCACAAAGGTCCCCGGAGCCTGAGTTCGGACTGTCCTCCAGTCCGTCTTCGAATATTCGCCTTCCCCCAGGCTTGCCACAACCTTATTTTGGCGGTCGAGAATTGTGACCTTGCTCAGCAGATCTGCGATCACAACCTCGCCGTTCCGCTCATCCAGGAAACACGGCATTTTCGACGTGCCTTCGATGGAATCGATGCGCTTCCCTTCCAGCGTAAAGCGCTGCAAACGGCTATTGCCCCGGTCGGTCACGACCAGTACAGGCGTTTCCGGGCGCGTGTCCACCCACAGACCGTGCGGACAATCGACCTGGTCGTCCTCCTTGCCGCGTCCGGCAAAGGTGCGAATAAACTCGGCTTTCTGGCTGTATTGATTAATGAAGCTTGATCCGTATCCATCGCCAACGTAGATATCGCCATTGGGGGCGATGGCAACATTCGTCGGCCTATAGGCCAAGGCGGAACCATCACTCTTCTCTTTGTAGGCGGCCGATTCCTCGGGGTAACCAAGCGTGAAGACTTCTTCCCCCTTCAAAGTCCGCTTGGTGACGATGCCGTGCTGGTAGTCGCAAAGGTAGAGAAACTCTTCGCTTCCCTCTTTGCGAATCGCCAGGCCGTGCGCTCCGCCCTTGAACTGCCGCCCCCAGGAACGGACGAACTTGCCCTTCTGATCGAAGACCACCATCGTGTCCAGGCTCTCGCTGCTCGCGTGGACCGTGTGATGAATATAGATGTGACCCTGCGAATCCTCGCAAACTCCATGAGTGTTGCCGTAACGGATCGTGCGCGGCAGCTCGCCCCAGTCGTGGAGAGCCTCGTACTTGTGCTCGCCTTCTCCAACCAGGGGAGGCTTGTTGCCCGCTTTGTCCGTTGCGCCCAGGAAGACAGGGGCTGCTGCGGCCGCTGCGGCCGTGACCACAAAACTGCGACGCGTGACTTTCATTGGAGGGCGCTCCTGCGGCTATCGTGTGGTTGCGAGATGCTGACTACTTCGCCTGCGCTACCGCCGGTTTCACATCCACCAGTTTGGGATCGGCAAATTGCAGCCAGAAACCCATCATCTCTTCGTCGCTGGGCTCGCCCCAGCGAATCGCCTTCGAAGGATCGGGATTCTGCGGATTGTTCATCGAATTATCGAAATATGCCGTCGTCACCAACTCCGTCCCCTTCGGCAACAGGAACTGATGTTTCAGGAAATAGGTTTCCTGCCAGCGGAAGTCATAATTCGGCACGTTAAGAATCACTTCATGCCGGCCGTCGGGATAGACGGCCTCTGTCTTCATGCTTTTTCCGCGAAAATGCATATGGGCGGTATAAGCCAAAACGGTGACATCTTTGGGCAGAGTGAAACATGAAGTCACTTCATGATTGTCGGCATTCGGCGGAATCAGGAAGAGATTGTTCCAGATCTCATATTGCCCAATCTCGTGCTTCACCGGTTCCCTGGCAAACACCAGACCGATGCTGGTGCGATCTTTCACATTTTCGCCACTGTGGTTGCTGTAGTGGACCTGAAACTGCAGGTACGAGCCCGCTGGAATTCTCAGCGCGTAGCCAGAGGGTCGCGTCTCCGCCAAGTGCCCCGGCAGGTAGATACCAGGCACGATATTCACATATCCGGACGGCTCGCCCGGAACTCCGCCGCCATCGGGCGACGAGCAGCCATCGTTCAACACCGGTGCGTCCTTCCGAATGTGCAGGACCTTTCCAGTACGGTAGTGGTACTTGTCTTCTCCGGCGTTCGATTTGGCATTTTCTACTTCTTTTTTAGCCGCTTCCTCGGCCGATACCACCGAGACGGTAGCGTGATGCACCACGCGTCGGTCTCCGGGAAGCACTTCGGCCGCCTGGATCCATTTATCTTCAGTGAAATTGGTGGGAACATAGATGTATTCGTAGTCGTCCATACTGGCACCAGTCACCAGGAACTCGGGAATGGTCAGGACCACGTCAGGCTTGATGTGCCAGCCTTCGATGAACGTGGGAGCTGGCGGCAGATCCTTGGGATCGCCTTCTTTGGCTCCGGTTCGCACCCAAGAGTCAATGGTGGCGATCTCGGCATCGGTCAGGCGCGGATCATTAATGAAATCGCCCACCTTGGGGTCAGCATGCCAGGGCGGCATCTTGCGATTTGCCACCGCATCGCGAATCGGCCGCGCCCAGGGACGAGTGTCCTTATAGGTCATCAGCGACATGGGAGCGATGTCGTTGGGACGATGGCAGACCACGCAGTTCTTGAAGAAAATTGGGGCGACATCCCGGTTGAAGGTAACTTCCTTCGGAGGACTGACAGTTTCGTTGCTGGCCCCCACAAACAAGCCGCTTAAGGCCACTGCCAACAGGACGAACATGATTCTTCGTGGATACATGTGCCCTCCAGCTACCCGAGACCGCGAGTTCCCGAAATGGCTTCGACGGGTATTGTAAGGCCGCAGCCCAGATGAGAGAAGCCCGTGTGGGCGGACACTCTGGTCCGCCGCCTTTGACCGTGATTCCAAGCTCGAAGGTTCCTGGGATAAAGAACCCCAGAACGACTTTCCTTCGAAGACACAAATCAACTTCAAAAGCGGCGGACAGGAGTGTCCGCCACACACGACTAGATTAGCTCTGAGTATCGGTTGACGGATCGTTGAGCGCGATCAGTTTTCCCGGCGGATAATCCGCCTCGGTAAGGGGATTTTCCGGATCCGCATTTTTTATAGTCAGGACGTCTCCGCTGCGGATCCCCCGGAGAACGAGGTTCTGATCGTCAATGGCGATAACTCTATATCTTTCTCCGAATATCGCATTGTTGTCCATAGGCCAATTAGATGCCAAAACGTTCGATTGCGGTACAAGAATCACTGTTCACTGTTAACTATTGGACCGACCTGCCAAGTTCATTCTTAAGATTCACTTAGCACATCTACTCCGGCAGCTTGGCGGCCAGCACGTCGATTTTCTCGATCACCGGAGGTTTGGCCAGCAGTTCCGACGCTTTCGCCATCAAGGCCGCCGCGACTTGCCCGGAAAGGTGCGCCTGTCGGCCTGCTTCGTTGGGAAAAGCATCAAAGATGCCAAAGGTTGATGACGCCAGCTGGATGGCAAACCACGCCGTGGTCGCCGGCTCCTCCTGGACAATGGCCAGGAGAGCAACATGAACACCAGACATGATCGACTCCATTTTGAGGACAGTGCTTTCAAGCCGAATATAACCCAACTCGAGATTTCAGTTGTCACAGACTTGTTTCGGTCGAGTGGTAGTAGAGGATGGGCGGAACGCGCGGCCGCCATAAACCCAAAAAAGGCCACCCGAGAGAGGGCGGCCCTGTTACGTTGGATTGCTTGCGATTACTGTGCGGCCGGTTTTTCTTCCATCTTTTTTGGCGTTGCCAGTGCACTGGCCTTGGGCTTCCAGAAATCCGGATCGGCTTTGATCCACTCGTCCGAGACGTAGCTCATTTTGGGACTGAAGGCGAACCAGTTGTGCTGGCTCGACTCAATCGTCGCCGCTTCGAGTTCGCTGAACTTCTTCATGTCCTCTCCCAGGGCCGCCATGAATTTCTTGCTTTGGTCGAACGACTGGTCGATCTCAGAGGCAGATTTCATAGGGTTGAAAACTACCCAAGTGCCGCCTTCCTGGCCGTAAATGGCCTGGTACGTCGCCCAATGAACGTCGGGGATCTTTTGATAGGCAGCAATGACCATCTTCACCAGAGTGTCCCAATCCTTGTTATGTCCCGGACGGACCCGGTAAAGGGAAATCTCGAAATAACGCATGTGCGCGATATCCACCGCGGAACGTAGGCTGTAATCATCCCGGTAAAGCAGCGCGGTGGCATCGAAATCGCTTAACAGATCGCCGTCGGCAACCGAGGCCCGTTCGAGCGCGGCGGAAAGCGTCGCGTTCTTCTGCACGGCCATATAGTCCTTCTCCCAGGCATCGAACGAATCATAGCCAGTCACAAATAGAGCTCGTGGCTTACCGCTAAGCGCATTCACCGCGAGATAATGCGTCGGCCATTTCGCGCGCGTCATGGCTTGCACGAAAGCACTCTCGAATTTCTCATGCAGCGCCCCGGCTTTGCCCGGCTTGATAAATTCTCTTTGGATTGAAAGCACCTTGGGTGGCGGAGTCGTCTCCTGCGCCGCCGCGATGCCCAGTCCTCCGACTAGCACACATGTCCCCAACAGCAACCCCGTGATTCTTTTCATGGATGCTGACCTCCTCGGTCGCGAAATAGATTGGATTCAGATCTGGAAAGGGTCTGACCCCAGCAAGCGAAAGCGGAACCTGCAGTTGCGCGGAGAGTATCCGAGTGTCACTACCGAAGTCAAGCCGAAGGCCATGGATTGGAGGACGCGGGACGCCCGTCCTCCATCAAGGAAAAGGCCGCCAGGGTGGCGGCCTTCAGAAACAAGAAACAAGAAACCAGAAACTGTTATTAGTCTCCCAACACCGGTTCCGCCTCCGACTTCGCCGGAGTGCCGTTACCTTTCGCCGGAGCAAGAGCGCCCAGCGGGATGAAGCCATTCTCTGCCACCACCGGCTTCTCCTTGAGCACGACTTCGCGATAGAGCGCAGCCATACGGGCGTTGTATGCCGGATCTTCCTTCTGCTTGGCGTCGCGCGCCCGCATCTTTTCCTCTCGCGAGTTCTTGGCGATGCCCAGCTTGTCCAGATCGTGCTGCTCCTCGTTGGTGACCAGCTCTTCCTTGAGCACGAGTGCATGTTCGACCGAATCCATCTTCACGTTCTTGCCACCCGCGAAGATTTCGTGGCGTCCGTGCTCCTCATACCACTTGGTAAGCGTCGCAGTCATGTGCATCTTCTCAATGATATTGCGCCAGCCCACGCCCGTGTTGTAGGCGCAGAAGGAAATTTCACCCTCCTGCGTGGCGTAAGGAATGATGCATTGCTCGGTGCGCCGGAAGTCGTAGTTGAACAGGTCCTGGAACCACATTCCCGCGATAAACAGGAAGTTCCAGCGGTCCTGGCGGCGCTTCATCACGTCATCAATGGTGCGATCCGGACCGACCTTGCCGTAGTTCTTTCCCGTGGCATTGAAGTTTTTGTCGAACTTCTTGAGCAGGTCCATCAACTTGAAGTGGGTCGGCGACTGGAATGGATCGTAGTTCTTCATCAAACACAGCGCCATGCCGACGACGGTAAGGAACTTGCCGCGAGCGGCATCGTTGACCTTGGCAATGTCCTTAGCCAGCTGGTCGCCCTTCAGGAAGGCGGTCACCGGAACCGCTTCCTTGGTTTCCTTGTCAATCATGAGTGCCATACCTGTGCCGCAATTCGGATGGCAGCCACAGCTCAATTGGCCCCAATCGTTGTTGGAGTCATTGACGTGCATCAGGTCGGCCCAGTCGGAGAAAGTTCCCATGAACGAAATCGGGAACCAGTCGCGCGAGGGTTCGCCGAGGCCAGTCTGGTTTTTCACGTCATGCGCCAGATGAGACAGAGTGTAGCGCTGCGCCTCGCGACGATCGTCGGTGACAGCTTCATCACGACCGGTGAACGAAACCGGCTGGAACGACAGGAATCCGATGGTCTTGGGATTGTCCAGCGCGAACTTAATGATACGTCCGACCTGCTCGTTGTTGATGCCGTTGACGATGGTCACGACCGGCACAATCTCGATACCGGCTTTGTGCATGTTCTCAATCGCCTTCAGCTTCACATCGAACAGGTTGCCGACTTTGCGGTGCGCGTTGGCGGCATTGCCGATTCCGTCAAACTGGAGATAGGCATAACGCATGCCGGCCTCGGCGGCCTGCTGGGCGAACTCGAAGCTCTTGGCGAATTCAATTCCGTTGGTTGCGGCCTGGACTGAGTTGTATCCCACCTTGCGGGCGTAGCGGACGGCATCCAGGAAGTAGGGCGAAAGCGTAGGCTCGCCACCGGAGAACTGCACCGACATCTGACGGCGCGGTTTGATGGTGATGGCGTTGTCCAGCATGGTCTTGATGTCTTCCCAGCTCAACTCGTGAACGAAGCCCACCTGGTTGGCGTCCATGAAGCAGGGATCGCACATCATGTTGCAGCGGTTGGTAAGGTCGATAGTGAG
>WNFR01012605.1_pt1 | contig 10630 bp, 8 predicted proteins | sample 5400221 | NCBI WGS metagenome assembly WNFR01 (sample SAMN13153357, study PRJNA577476) | soil metagenome | isolation source: 40 cm soil under Madrone tree | place: USA:California | collected 2016-06-14 | reverse complement strand
GCACAAGCGGCCTGCTGCAACCCGGAAGCGTCGTGCGCTGGCATTATCGCTTACGGCTGCCCGACAACGATGCAACCGACACGGCCGTGCGCGCGGTGACGGCGGCGGCGCAAGCCCAATTGCCGGAGGCCGGCTGGGAAGTGCGTTCGCGCGCCAACGCTTCACCCTCGCTCGAACGCAACGTCGAGCGCTTTACACAGTATTTGACGTTGGTTGGACTGACCGCGCTGCTGGTCGGAGGGGTGGGTGTGGCCAACGCGGTCAAGGGCCATCTCGACCGCCGACGCGAGGTCATCGCCACGCTCAAGGCGCTGGGCGCGACCGGCGCGCGCGTGTTCGGAATTTATCTCACCCAGGTGCTCGTGCTCGCCGGCCTCGGCGCGCTGCCGGGCCTCGCAATCGGCGCGGCCTTGCCATTTCTCATTGCCTGGACCTTCGGCGCCGTGTTGCCCTTGCCGATTGCGCCGGCGCTGCATCCCGGCGAGCTTGCGCTGGCGCTCCTTTACGGCCTGCTCACCGCCGCTGCTTTCGCCTTGTGGCCGCTCGGGCGCGCACACGACGTGCCGGTCTCGGCTTTGTTCCGTGACGAGGTCGCGAGCGACCTACGCTGGCCGCGCCGGCGCTATATCGTGGCAACGGTTCTCCTCGGTTGCACGCTCGCGATGCTCGCGGTCGAGCTCGCCTATGACCGGCGCATCGCTGCGATGTTCGTGGCGGCTGCGGCCGCCGTATTCGTGCTGCTGCGCCTGGTGGCGGCGCTCATTATCCTAACCGCGCGCCGCCTGCCGCGCCCCCGCTCGCCGATCGTTCGGCTCGCCATTGCCAACATCCACCGCCCCGGCGCGCTTGCGCCAAGCGTCGTGCTGTCGCTCGGCTTGGGGCTTGCCGTCCTAGTCACCGTGATCGCGGTCGATAGCAATCTGCGCCGCCAATTCCTGGCGGCGTTGCCGGACAAGGCGCCGTCGTTCTATTTCGTCGACATCCCGGCCGCCGATGCCGAAACGTTCGACGCCTTCATCCGCGCGCGCGTCCCGCGCGCCGCGCTCGAGCGCGTGCCAATGCTGCGTGGACGCATCGTGGCGGCGAACGGCGTCCCTGCCGAGGACTTGAGGCCGCCCCCCGACGCGACCTGGGCGCTGCAGAGCGATCGCGGCATCACTTATGGAGACAAGATCCCGGCGGGCTCGCGCCTGGTTGAAGGAGAGTGGTGGCAGCCGCACTACCAAGGCCCGCCGCTGGTCTCGTTCGAGAAACGCATCGCGGATGGGCTCGGCCTCAAGCTCGGCGACGCTGTCACCGTCAACGTCCTCGGCCGCAACCTCACCGCGACGGTCGCCAATCTGCGCGCGGTCGAGTGGCAGAACCTCGGCATCAACTTCGTCATGGTATTCTCGCCCGCCACCTTCCGAGGTGCGCCGCACAGTCATATCGCCACCCTCACGTATCCCGGCGGCAGCACGACCGACGAGGAGGTCGCCCTGCTCAGAGCAGTGGCCGATGCCTTCCCGACGGTTACCATCTTGCGGGTGCGCGACGCCCTCGATGCGGTCGGTCAGATCGTCTCGAACCTGGCGCTGGCAATCCGCGGGGCGAGCGTGCTCACGTTGCTCGTAGCGGTGCTGGTGCTGGGCGGAGCGCTCGCGGCGGGTCACCGGCACCGCGTCTATGATGCGGTAATCCTCAAGACCGTTGGCGCGACGCGCATGCGGCTGCTCTCGGCCTATGCGCTCGAATATCTCGCCCTCGGCCTGGCCACCGCGGTGTTCGGCATAGCGGCCGGTTCGGCAGCCGCCGCTTTCGTTATCGTCAGAGTGATGAATCTGTCCTTCGCTTGGCCGCCCGGCCCGTTGCTTGCGGCCGCCACCGGTGCAGTTGCGGCGACCGTGGTGCTTGGACTCATTGGGACTTTCACAGCACTCGGCCAGAAGCCGGCCGCCGTGCTCCGCAACCTATAGAACGCGTTCGGCAAGGCCGCCCATCAAGCGACAACACGCCGCGCCCCGCCGTCACGTCGCGCCGCCGTCACATTGCTAGACTGTAATCAGCTGGGATCGGTGCCGCCGGGGAGCTGGCGGCAACAAATCCCGTTTGCGGCATCTGGCGCCGGAACCAATCCCGCACTAGATTCCGCGCATCGGACGCCACCCGCTCTGCCGGTGTGCGCCATATGATCCGGCCGCGGGGTCGGAATGAGAGAAAGGTGACTTCCATGTCGGATTTCGACCGGAACTACGCGGCAGCCAGACGCGGCGTCGGTGCGGACCGGGCGGTTGCGATCGATCAGGGCCTGCGGGCCTACATGATCCGCGTCTACAACTACATGGCCATGGGCGTCGCGCTCACGGGGATCGCCTCTTGGCTGACGTTCCAGGCGGCCGTCGTCACCAATGCCAACGGCGCGATCGTCGGATTAACCTCGTTCGGCCAGATGATCTTCAGCGGACCAGCGGTGCTGGTCCTGTTTCTCGGAACGCTGGGATTGGTCTTTCTCATCAGCTGGCGCATCGACCGGCTCGAGCCCTCGACCGCGCTCGCGCTATTCATGGTCTACGCGGCCCTGCTGGGAGTGATGCTGTCGTCGGTCTTCCTGACCTATACCGGCGCCTCGATCACGCGGGTGTTCTTCATCTCGGCTGCCGCTTTCGGAGCGCTGAGCCTTTATGGCTACACCACGCAGCGTAACCTCTCGGCGATGGGATCGTTCCTGATGATGGGACTGATCGGGCTGATCATCGCCATGCTCGTCAACCTCTTCCTCAAGAGCACCGGGCTCGACTTCGTGATCTCCGCCGTCGGCGTGCTGATCTTCGCGGGCCTGACCGCGTGGGATACCCAGCGGATCAAGGAAATGTATGACCCGATGGAAGACGGCACCGTCGTCGGTCGCAAGGCGGTGATGGGCGCGCTCTCGCTCTATCTCGACTTCATCAACCTGTTCCTGTTCTTGTTGCGCTTCCTCGGCGACCGTCGCTGAGCGAGCGGAACGATAGTTAGCCAGCGGCGCCCCGGCGATGAGCCGGGGCGCCGTCGCGTTTGCACGACGCGAGCCGGACAGCGGACCGTGGACGGGCTATTCTTCCGTCACCCGCATCCGTCGTCTGCTCCATGGCCGACCCGATCCCTATTCGTCCCGCTGAACCGCGCGACCTCCCAGCGATCACGCGAATTTACGACCACGCGGTGCGGCACGGCACCGCATCGTTCGAGATCGAGCCTCCCGATGAGCGCGAAATAGCGCGGCGCTACGAGGCGCTTCGCGCCGGCGGCTATCCCTACCTGGTGGCGGAGCTCGACACCGAGATCGCGGGTTACGCCTATGCCGGGCCCTATCGCGCGCGCGCGGCCTATCGCTGGAGCGTCGAGGACACGATTTATGTTGCGCCGTCCTCGCAGCGGCGCGGGATCGGCCGCGCGCTGCTCGCGCGGCTGATCGCTGACGCGGAAGTCGGCGGCTTCCGGCAAATGATCGCGGTCATCGGAGATTCCGCGAACGCCGGCTCGATCGAGCTGCATCGCGCCGCCGGCTTTCGGATGGTCGGCACGTTCGACAATGTCGGCTTCAAGTTCGGCCGCTGGCTCGACAGCGTCTTGATGCAGCGGCCGCTCGGGACCGGCGCGACGGCGATGCCGTAGCGCTCGTCCGCGACGACCGTCAGCCCGCCACCACGCTCAGCGATTGGTCGATCGCGCGTAGTACCGGGTCGAGCTCGTGGCCGCGGCGCACGATCAAACCTGTCGCCGAGATTACGCTGTAGGCACCTTGTCGGCGCGCGAGCTTCGGACTTTTCTCGATGCGATAAACGGGAACTTCCGCGGCGCGGCGGAACACGGAGAACACTGCGCGGTCCTTGAGAAAGTCGATGGCGTAATCACGCCATTCGCCGGCGGCAACCTTGCGACCGTAAAGTCCGAAAATGCGGTTGAGCTCGCGCCGGTCGAAAGTGACTCGGTTTACGGGGGCGAGGGGCAACGCGCCCCGGGCCTCGCCCCCATGGAACTCGCTCGGCTCGGTATCGCCGTAGCTCATCCGGCGCCTCCTTCCATGTGACATGTCGGTGACGGCAATGATCGCGCCGGACGCAAGTATCGGCAAGAGCGAATGGAAGTTGCCGCCCGCCGGCTCGCGCGACCGCGACATAGTGACCGGCGATCATCACGGATTCGTTAATGGAATCATAATACTGCCCAATTCCGGTCAAGCACGCGCCAAGCTGGAATGCGAGTAGGGAGACTGTTGCCTCAGGGCCCGGTCTTGCCTTGGAGTGCCGGATTCTTCAGCCCCCCAGCCCCCCGGAGTTCAGGGCGGATCGGGCCCGCTCAGTGCGAGTATGCGTTCCGCGTACGGTTCAATCCCAATGACTTTCGGGCCGGCTCGAGCCGGCCCTTTTTTCACGACAGGCGCGTTCGATGACCGAGCGCGCAGGCTCGCTCCCGCGTCGTCCGGTCGTCCGCTTAGTGGATCGCCGCGAGCGTTGCGCCGAGGATCGTCTTCGGCTTGTCCGACGTGCCGCTCTGCACCAATACAGCCGCTTCGTCGATGTTAGCGCCCTTGAGCGTCTGCACGGGGATGCTCCACGAATTGGCCTTGCCGGTCCAATCGCCGAGCTTGACCCACCGCCGCACGACGTTGTGGTAGGTGATCGCGCGACCTTTGTTTTCGCCGCGCCCAATGGCGACGGTAGCGCTCCTGCTCAGCCCGAACAGCCAGACCTCGGCACCCGTGCGGAAATCCGTGGCGTCGGGAACGCTGACGTTGAGCCGTCCATCGCTGAGCGCAAGCGTCGGCAGCAAGAACATCGCGCCGTTCTTCCGACTCGCGGCGATGGCAAGCTCGATCGCGGCTTTGTCGCTGCCAAGGGCGTGGAGGCTGCCGTTCACCACCACCTGCGGCGTGTAGACCTGACCGTCGCCGCGCGCATGCGCGTAGGCCTTTTGGCGGGCAGTGTTGCGGGGATCGGCCAGCGTGTCCTTCCACCCGAGATAGTCCCAATAGTCGACGGGCACGCTGACGGAGACGAGCGAAGGATCATCCGCGAGCTCCCCGAGCAATTGGTCCGCTGGCGGGCAGGATGAGCAGCCTTGACTCGTGAACAGCTCGATGACGGCGCGTGGCTCAGCCTGCGCGAATGAATACGGCGCCGCGGCGGAATAGACGACAATCGCCGCATAGGCGAGGCAACAACGTACCATTCCGGTCCTTCCCGCCCCTTCGACCAGTTCCGTTTTCCCCCTCCGCCGGGAGTCATAGTCAGCGCCTCGATCACCCGCCACTCAATTCGAGGTGAGCCGATCGAGGCTCTAGTGGTCCGATTCCGAAGTTCGTAAGCACTCGCGGCACGTTCAGATACGAACTTCGGAATCTAAGGACCACTAGCAACTCTATAATTCTAGTGCCCCTTTTGAACCCGAAGTTCGCGACCGCATTTGCCGCACGGTGTGCGCGAACTTCGGGTTCGGGGCACTAGCCCGCCACCAGATGCCGCAGCACGTAATGCAATATGCCGCCGTGCTTGAAATAATCGAGCTCGTCGAGTGTATCGATGCGGCAAACAAGCGGGACGCGCTTGAGGCCGCCATCGGCGGCGACGATTTCAGCGATCATGCGCTGGCGCGGTTTGATCTCGCCGTGCAGCCCACGGATCGTCACTTGTTCGTTGCCCCTGAGACCGAGCGACTGCCAGGATGTGCCTTCCTCGAAGCACAGCGGCAGCACACCCATACCGATCAGGTTCGAGCGATGAATGCGTTCGAACGATTGGGTGATCACCGCGCGCACGCCGAGCAGGTTGGGTCCCTTGGCCGCCCAGTCGCGCGAGGATCCGCTGCCGTACTCCTTGCCGGCGAAAACGACGAGCGGAACCCTGTCGCTCTTGTAACGCATGGCGGCGTCATAGATCGACATGCGCTGGCGTGAGGGATAGTGGACGGTCACGCCGCCCTCGACGCCCGGCACCATCTGGTTCTTGAGACGGATGTTGGCGAAAGTGCCGCGCATCATCACCTCGTGATTGCCGCGGCGAGTGCCGTACTGGTTGAAATCGGGCGGCTTGACTTTGTGCTCGACGAGATACTTGCCCGCCGGTGAATCGACCTTGATCGAGCCCGCCGGCGAGATGTGGTCCGTGGTGATCGAATCGAGCAGCAGACAGAGCACGCGCGCGTCCACGATATCGCTGAGCGGAGCCGGGTGGCGCCCCATGCCGACGAAATAGGGTGGGTTCTGCACGTAAGTCGATTTCCGGTCCCAGTTGTAGGTCAATCCGCCTTTCACGCTGATGCTGCGCCAATTGGAGTCGCCCTTGAAAACGTCGGCATATTTCTTGGTGAACATCTGCTTGCTCAGCGTCTTGCGTATGACGCCGTTGATCTCGCGGCTCGACGGCCAAATGTCCCTGAGGAACACCTTCTTGCCCTTTTTATCGAGGCCCAGCGGTTGCTTCACCAGATCGGAATACATCGAGCCCGCGAGCGCATAAGCAACGACCAGCGGCGGCGAGGCCAGGTAATTGGCGCGCACGTCGGCGTTGACCCGACCTTCGAAATTGCGGTTGCCGGAGAGCACGGCGGCGGCGACGAGATCCTTCTCGTTGATCGCCTTGGAAATCTCGGGCGCGAGCGGACCGGAATTGCCGATGCAGGTGGTGCAGCCGAAGCCGACGAGATTGTAGCCGAGCTTGTCGAGGTCCTTTTGCAGCCCGGACTTGTCGAGATAGTCGGCAACGACCTGCGAACCCGGCGCCAGCGAGGTCTTCACCCACGGCTTGACGCTCAAGCCTTTTGCCACCGCCTTGCGCGCGAGCAGCCCGGCGCCGACCATGACGTTCGGGTTCGAGGTGTTGGTGCAGGAGGTGATCGCGGCAATGACGACGTCGCCGTGGCCGAGGTCGTGCTGGCGGCCTTCGACCGGTATCCGCTTCGACGAGCCGGCCTTGGAGAAGTTCTTGTCGAGTGAGGTAGCGAGCGACGGATGGAGGTCGAAGATGTCCTTGCCCCCGTCGCCGCCTTTGTTGAATTCTTTCTCCATCGCCATGGCGAAGCCGGCCTTGACGTCCTTGAGCGCGACTCGGTCCTGCGGACGCTTGGGTCCTGCCAGCGACGGTTCGACCTGCGACAATTCGAGCTTGAGCACGTCGGTGAAGATCGGATCCGGCGTCGACTTGGTGCGGTACATGCCCTGAGCCTTGCTGTAGGCGGCCACCAAGTCGAGGTGCGCGGGCGGGCGGCCGGTGTCCGCAAGATACTTCAGCGTATCGTCGTCGACCGGGAAGAAGCCGCAGGTCGCGCCGTATTCGGGCGACATGTTGCCGATCGTGGCACGATCGGCGATCGAGAGATTGGCAAGGCCGGGGCCGAAATATTCCACGAACTTGCCGACGACGCCGCGCTTGCGCAGCATCTGGGTGACGGTGAGCACGAGATCGGTCGCGGTCACGCCCTCCTTCAGCTTGCCGCTGAACTTCACGCCGATCACCTCCGGCAACAGCATCGAATAGGGCTGGCCCAACATCGCCGCCTCTGCCTCGATGCCGCCGACGCCCCAACCGAGCACGGCCAGGCCATTGACCATCGTGGTGTGGGAATCGGTTCCGACCAGCGTGTCCGGATAGGCGACGTCCATCACAACCGGCTTGCCGTCGATTTTGACCTTGTCCTTTTTGCTCCACACCGTCTGCGACAGATATTCGAGATTGACTTGGTGACAGATGCCGGTGCCGGGCGGCACGACGCGGAAGTTGTCGAACGATTTTTGCGACCATTTGAGGAATTCGTACCGCTCCCGGTTTTGCCGATATTCCTCCTCGACGTTCTTCTTGACCGCGCTGTTGGTGCCGAAGAACGTGACCGCCACCGAGTGATCGCAGACGAGATCGACCGGAACGAGCGGATTGATCTTCTTGGGGTCGCCGCCGAGCATCTTCATGGCGTCGCGCATGGCGGCGAGATCGACGACCGCCGGCACCCCGGTGAAGTCCTGCATCAAGACGCGCGCCGGGCGAAAGGCGATCTCGCGTTCGGAGGTCTTAGTCTTGAGCCACTGCGCAACCGCCTGGATGTCCTCCTTGGTGATCGTGCGGCCATCCTCGTTCCGCAGCAGATTCTCCAGCAGCACCTTCATGGAGAACGGCAGCCGCGAGATACTCTTGAGGCCATTCTTCTCCGCGGTCGGCAGGCTGTAATAGGCGTAAGTCTTGCTGCCCACCTTGAGGGGCTTGCAGCAGCGAAAACTGTCGAGTGACGTCATCGTGGTCGGTTCCCATCCAACCGGGAGAGGAGCGGCTCTACGGTATGAAACTACCGGAAACGCTCCCCGGTCACCGGTCGCGAGTCCTGCGCGGGTTGATAGTGGGCGCGGGACGATGGCTTATAGGGTCTTTTTTTGCGCCGTTCCAGAAAATCGAGGGGGCCGCGAGGTCTTCCGCGGCTTGAGCTTTACCGTTGGCGCGGGCGAGGCACTGCTGGTGACCGGCCCCAATGGGGTGGGCAAATCCTCCCTGCTTCGCTTGGTGGCGGGCCTGGTGCGACCGCAGCAAGGACGGCTCGAACTCGACGGCCGTGATTTGGAGCTGACGATCGGCGAGCAGGCCCACTATCTCGGCCATCAGGACGCATTGAAGTCGTCGCTCTCGGTGCGGGAAAACCTCGATTTCTGGGCATGTTTTCTCGGCGGCGGCGCGGGAAAGCGCGACGTCGCCCTCGCCGCCGTCGGCCTCGACGGACTCGCCGAGCTGCCTGCGATCTATCTCTCCGCCGGACAACGGCGCCGCCTCTCGCTTGCGCGGCTGATCGCGGTCGAGCGGCCGATCTGGCTGCTCGATGAACCGACCTCGGCCCTCGACGCGGCGGCGCAAACGATGCTGGCCGATCTCATGCGCGCCCATCTCGCCGGCCGCGGACTGATCGTCGCTGCCACCCATGGACCGATCGGATTGGACGGGGCGAAGGAACTCCCCCTGGGGCGGCCGAATCAGCGGATACCGCAATGACCGCCCTTTCCGCGCTTCTCGTCCGCGACATGCGGCTCGCCGTGCGCGTCGGCGGTGGCGCCTTGATCGGCGTGTTGTTCTTTCTCATCGTGGTGACGCTGGTGCCGTTCGCTATCGGCCCCGACCTCGCGCTGCTTGCGCGCATCGGACCGGCGATTCTCTGGCTCGGCGCACTGCTCGCGAGCCTGCTCGCACTCGACCGCCTGGTGTCCATGGATCATGAGGATGGCTCGCTCGACCTGATCCTGACCGCCCGCGTGCCGCTCGAACTCGCGGTCGCCGCCAAGGCGCTGGCGCATTGGCTCACCACCGGCCTACCGCTCGTCGTTGCGGCGCCGCTGCTCGGGCTGCTGCTCAACCTCGACCCGAAGGCGACCGCCGCCGTTGCACTCACCTTGCTCGTGGGCACGCCGGCGCTGACCTTCATCGGCCTCATCGGCGCAGCTCTCACCGTGGCGCTGCGGCGCGGCGGTCTCCTGCTCGCGATCCTGGTGCTGCCGTTGACGGTCCCCATCCTGATCTTCGGCGTCGCGGCCTCGAACGCGGCGATCATCGGGCCCGTCCCGTTCGGCACCCCGTTTAGTATTCTCTGCGCCCTGACGCTGATCAGCCTCGTGATCGGTCCCATGGCCGCAGCGCTCGCGCTGCGGCAAGGGCTAGAATGAGCGCATGCCGCAATGACGCGATCGTGACCGGCGAGGGACGGCAGGCTCGCCACATTGCCGCCGGCGTGGAGGATAACTAGCAACTCGAGGCAAAGAGACTTGGGATGAGCCTGATCGATCTCGCCAATCCTTCCCGCTTCCTGGCCCTCACCGACCGCGTGCTGCCGTGGCTTTCGGCCGCGACGTTGTTGGCGTTCGCCTTCGGCGTCAGTCAGGCCTACCTCTCGCCCGACGACTATCAGCAGGGCGCGACCGTCAAGATCATGTTCATTCACGTGCCGGCGGCGTGGCTCGGCCTCTTTGGCTGGATGTTGATGAGCGCCGCCGCACTCGGCACGCTGGTGTGGCGGCATCCGCTCGCCGATGTCGCCGCCAAGGCCGCGGCGCCGATCGGCGCGGCGTTCACGCTGATGTGCCTCGTCACCGGCTCGCTGTGGGGCCGGCCGATGTGGGGCACCTACTGGGTCTGGGATGCGCGGCTGACCTCGGTGCTGGTCCTGTTGCTGATGTATCTTGGCGTGATCGCGTTGTGGCGGACGATCGATGATCCCACGCGGGCCGCCCGGGCGGCCGCGGTTCTCACGCTCGTCGGCGCGATCAACATTCCCATCATCAAGTTCTCGGTGGATTGGTGGAACACGCTGCACCAACCGGCCTCGGTGCTGCGCCTGGACGGATCGACGATTCATCCCGCCATCCTCGTGCCGCTGATCGTCATGCTCGTTGCGTTCACGCTGTTGTTCCTGACGCTGCATCTGGCCGCCATGCGCAACGAGATCCTGCGGCGGCGCGTGCGTACCATGATGATGATGCGGGCCGACGCGCGCGCGGGATTCTGACGATGAATCTCGGTCCACATGCCGCGTTCATCGTGACTGCGTATGCGGCCGCGATCGCAATCGTGGCGGGACTGGTCGCCTGGATCGTGTTCGACCGCCGGCACCTGAGCCGCATGCTGGACGCCTTCGACGCGCAGGGCAT
>WNFR01031829.1_pt1 | contig 10632 bp, 14 predicted proteins | sample 5400221 | NCBI WGS metagenome assembly WNFR01 (sample SAMN13153357, study PRJNA577476) | soil metagenome | isolation source: 40 cm soil under Madrone tree | place: USA:California | collected 2016-06-14 | reverse complement strand
TGTCGAGGCTACGAAGCGCGTTCTCATAGAACTCAAAGTGATCGCAACCCAAGCATATCGTCGTCTCATAGAGGAAGTTGGCCTTCCCATTCCTAACTTCCAGTCGAGCTACCCAAATGGATCGACGACCCCTGGTGCCAAGGGCAAGTTTGGTGGTTCTTCCAACCCTTACGGTGTTCCGGGCTTGCCATCGGGATACTCCACACACGATCAGAACTTGGCGTCCATGATGGCTTCTTTGCAGATGGGTGGCCAAAACCCGCAATCGGGCCCACCTCAACCGCCTCAGCTTTCTATAGATCCCGCTTATAATAGTCAAAGTGCCCCTCAACGTAGCCGGTCGTCCAATGCAGTATCAACTTTCTCACCTGCTACGGACCCATTCAATCCCTTTGCCCTCAGGTCAGCTGAAACTAGTAGCCCTCGCATCAACCAGCAGCGCCGCAACGGCGGGCTTACGACTGTCGCTGCTGCTGCTGCTGCGTCCCCCCCGATCCCTATATCCACGATTCCATATGGGGCTCAATCCCCTGTGCTCAACTCGACGGGTGCCATTCTTGGCATGGGACAACACCCATATGGTGGCATTGCCCCTCAGTCTGTTCCTCCGCAAGTTTACCAGCAATATGTGTATCAAATGTATCAACAAAACCCCCCGAACATGGGGGCCTTCCACGCTTGATTCGGCATCAATGACGACAACGAGCGCTTCTTGCAGCGCATCTGTTGCACGACTTTTGTTATCTATCACGTCGCTCCCTTCCATCCTGTCTATCTCTTTGTCCCGATGCTCTCTTGGCAAAACTTCCTTGATTATTTACAACGACTTCTTTTCCAGCTGCTCCGTGGGTTCGTTTGGCGTGGCATCGCAATGTCTGCTCTCCTTTATATACCCGAATCATCAATTTGCTTGCATTTTCCCACATTCCTTAAAATGTTTGAGAAGTGTTTGGACGGGGCGGTTTTCAGAAGTTATTTTTTTTTCTTACTTCCTCTTTGTGAGAGTCCCCGAACATGTACACATACAACAGTGAAGCCTTTCAACCTCTCGTTTATTCGTATTAGCTCTCTCATAGATTGAATTTTACTCTTAACTCGGTCCGGGCTCGCACCACTTTTGAATTTGCACATCCATGGGTTCTACTTCATCGAAAGCAGCACGCTCATCCCCCATAAAATCTGCAAAGTCTCCATCCTGGGGAGGTGCGAGGATACCACAAGGTCCTAAATCCTCACCATCACCAACGGCACGCCAACCCTGGGCGAGTGAATCTAATGACGAAGGTAGGAGTTGTCACATGCACAATTACTCCTATGACCCCAACTATACAATAGTCATCCAGAGAGATGCCCGGGACCCTCAATTACTGGCCAACCTGAGCAAACTGGGCCCTGTGCGCGTCGACCACCACATGCAGACCATACGAACGGTAAGCCCAAAAAAAGCATTCTGTTTCACAGCCGGGTCTCACTGATTTTTGCACAAGCAAGCGCGCTTCAAGGAATTGTTCCAGTCTCGTGCGCGCGCGGAGGACGAGGCTGCTAGCATGCGTATACCGCGCAACCACCTCCTCGTCCCGTCTCTAGTCACGCTCCTCGAGGAACGCCAGAACTTTTTGGGTAGGACGAGTGCCACAGGCGACGACACGTCCCTCCGATCACTCGCGGAGAAGTATGGGATGGACGTCGAGCGGTTGGAGAGCCTCGCGCGTTCCGTCAATGTGCCGCGTGTGCGAGAGGGCGGCGTGAGGCATATTAAGGATGCTCAGAGTGGAGAAGAGACCGCCATCTCGGAGGTGGGTTCCCTCTTGTCCTTTTTCTCGTTGCAACGGGTTGGTGTTGATGCTTTTTGCTAGATTACGTGGATGGAATCGGTGGCACCGTTGAACTCTTGACGTAGCCGATGTTTACATGTACATGCGCTGTCTCCGTGAGGAACATAAAAGTTTATTCAAAAGAGCCATCCTCCTTTTGCTTTACTGTTGATGCGATATCACTCGCTCTAAGAGTCCATAATAAGACTGACTTCTCGGAGGGTGGAACGGTCCGCGCAGGTGCCAGTGTAAGCGCTCCGACTCGCAGTGAGCTGCTCCCATACTGTAACTGTAAACATGTTCAGAAGACAAGCCAACAACAGTTACAGATGGATTTTATGCTATTCACGTCCACGAAAACCTTCACCCGCGTTCATGGGACGCGTGGTTATGGCCACTTCGCTTGCCGCAGCCGCAGCCGCAGTTGCGAAGCAACTCCTAACTCCACAGCGCCACGCCCGGACCAAGCAGCATCCCTTGGGAATGTCGCAAAGGCACACTCAGACGACAGTGACGAGGGGCTGAGGCTGCTAGTGTGGGGCTCCAACAGGTTCGTTTCCCACTCCCACTCACCCCTCGCGGCCTGGCCTATATTACTGACGGCTACGCGCATGATGAAGGTCGCGCATCATCTCCCCCGGTGCATCAGAAGCAGCGCAGATACGCACACCGGCGGTTGCGTCGTTCCTGCAGGACGTGGCACTGCGCGACTTGGCGGTACACGCTACGCACGCCGTCTGCGTCGATGGGCGCGGGGACGTGTACCAATGGGGTGACGGGTTCTTCGGCCAGGATCGTCATCCCGCATCCGAGGGAACTCCAGCGCTGACGTTGCGCGGAAAGGTGCGTCCCTTTTATCGCGCCGTGCAACATCTCATTGCTGAACTCTTTCGTCGCGCCGGTGCAGGATATCGTCAAGGTGCAGGTCACAGAATCACGCGTCTTTGCACTTTCGGCCTCCGGGAAAGTGTACGTGATACCGGTGCGGGCAGCCAGCCAAGCTCTGGCCCCAGGTGAACCCACGCCGTCGAGCGCGCCGTGGTGGGGCACGGGCTGGTTGTGGGGCGAGGAAGCAGGAGTGCGACATGACGAGATCGTACCCGCCCAAAAGCTCGCGCGGGGTGAGAGGTGAGTGTTATCATTCCCCTTTCCCTTTGCGTACACACTCGGGGCCGACGTTTCTCTGGCGCAGAATCACGTCTATCGCTGCAGGCACAGACCATCTACTCGCACAGACTTCCTCCGGCCGCACTCTCGCGCATCCTATTACCAAAAATGCCAACACCTACGGCCAGCTTGGGTTCCGCAAGTTCGACATTCCTGACCCTTCGTCCGCAACGGCCGCTTCACGACTCCACGTCGAGCTCACTCCAAAAGCAATCGCCGACCCGTACGCCAAAAGCTCTCGTTTCGCACGCGAAGTGGATGCGTCTGCTGCTGCGACTTTACTTGCTGTATCCCAAAACCTTGTTGACGTCGATGACACCGCCAATTTCTCTGATCGGTTCTTCGAGGTTCCCGCATTGAGAGGGGTTCGCGTCGTCCAAATCGCAGCTGGTGCACGCAGCAGCTTCGTGAGAACCGACACGGGAAGAGTGCTCGGCTGGGGCGCAAATGACTACGGGTGCGTCTCTCCTGTCCTCAAATGGCATTACCCGGTCCCATTCAATCGATGATCGGACGGACAGGCAGATTGGTCTAGGCGGGAATGTCACGCTTAACACGATCACCGTTCCAACGGAAGTCGTATTGTGGAGGGGCACTCCGAGTGGCACCCGCACTCAATGCGTCAACCTGAACGTTGGTGGAGACTTGGCGTTCTTCACCGTCGAGCGCATCGACGGAACAGCGATCAGGAATGTCGAGGTCCTGTCGTGTGGGAATGGACTGTACGGTGGATTGGGCAATGCATTGTTCAGCAACGCTCAGAGCGTCCCGGTGCGCACCAAGGCTATCAGTGGACTGCTCGAGTGTACGTTTCCTTTTGTTATCCCCCTGTCGAGCTCCTCTTTCTTGTTTTCCTGACATTTGGTCCAGACTCAGAGAAGACGAATAACTTGCAACCTATTGTACCATATGCGATCTCGGTATCACCGGACGGACACGTGTTACTTGCACTCGATACGCGTGCACGTGCAGGACTGGGCAGTGCGGGGATGGATTTGTTCGCCTGGGGAACTAATTACGATTATCAGGTTGGCAACGGGAAACGCGCGAGCATCGCAGTGCCAACTACACTAGGAACTGAAGATGGCGACCGAATGATGTTGCAGAAGCAACGGGCGAAGGTGGTACGAGACCCGCAAGGCCGAGTATCGATACGAAACGTCAACGTCGAGCAAGTTGCGGTCGCAGGGTACGGGAACAGCTTTGTGTATTGGAGGGTCGCTTAGTTATTGTCATCATAACAACCCCTTTAAGATCGTGCCCCTTTAGTATCCCTATCCGCCACATCATCAAATAAATAGCCTCTTTATTCTTTATCCTTTCTCCAACTCCGTTCAAGGCCATGACGACCTCGCTCTCGTCCTCACTTGACGTGGTCTCCCTCCATTCCAGCACAAGATGGGCCAGTGATTCGCTGTCAGACGAAGACGAGATCGTCTGGTCGCTGTCTTCTTCGGCCGTGCTGTCTATCTCCCCCCCTATCTGCTCGCCCCTTTCTGAGACGGCAGAGTTCGTGCTCGTACCACGCGTGCATACCAGCTCTGCAGCAGCAGCCCTGTCGGCCTCGCCGAGTGCCGACACAATCGCGAACCAGATGGCCGCGCTCTCGCTGGCACCAGCCCTGCAAGCGCGGAGCAGTGCCAACCCAGCAGCAGCAGCACCATCGACCGTACCCACGCGAGCAGTCGTAAAGACGAAGAAATCGAAGCGGCCGCACGTCGCGACGGCAACGACGGCACGCGCCGGGCCCAGCGTCGGGCAACAACAGCAACGGCCACAACAACAGGCACGGACCCCACCCACGGAGCCGAGGAATACTAGCCTTCCAAAGAAGAAAGGCGCGAATAAGGTTAGGGGCTCGTCACCTGGTGCTGTCTCCCCGGCTTCTGACCTCTGACACTGGACAGCCCAGCGCACCGGCTAATGGCACGCCGTCATCATCTCCTAGCTCTGTGAAGAAGAGCAGAGCAAAGAGCTCGGCGAAGCGTGGGGGCTCCACGACGCACGGCGTTGCGCCCGCCTCGACCGGTCTCAGGTCGCGTGCAGATTCGGTGTCTGAGACGAGCGAGGTGTCATCTCTGTCGTCATCTTCGACCGCTGCATACGAAGAGGCACAGAAATACATGACCTCGTGCGTATCACATACTCCTCCTTCGCCAATCATCATCGTGTGCTGTGCTGATATCTCGAATATGATGTCCCCCATCTCATCTCATCTCATCTCATCGCCTCGCCGCACCTTCAGATATCTTGCTCACCCACCGCCCCCCGGCAACAACGGCTCGGCGCTGTTGATGCTCCAGGCGCTCATCCTCGAACTTGGGTGCCTACCAAGTGTCGCGAAGGGAAAATTTTCTATTCCGCAGCTCCCCGCGACGTTGCGGCAGGCAAAGTTGCTCCTGAAGAGCCATGCGTTCATCAACGTGCGTGACTACTTAGCTGTGCGGGAGCAGGGCCAGGCAGCTCTGCAGGGCGTAATGCACCCCAACCGGAAGAGCCTCGTGAAGGCCCGATCAGTTTACACAACCATTGCACGGTCGTCCAGTCCTGCTACTATGGACTCGTATATATTGCTGCTCGCTATATGATTGTTAGTTGGTTACCTACGTATTGGTTTGATTATCCGCCCGCACCCCACACCATACTGCTTGTATTGTAATGTTTGCACCTTATGTTTTCACTTTGTATTTGAAATCTTATTATGTTGCCCTAGTTACCGTCACCCATGACCGAATAATGAGCCATTGTGAAGTAGCTATTTTGACGCCAAGAGAGGGTACAAGACTTACTACAGCAACAAAGTGCAATGCTCAAAGTTGGCCAGAACGCAGGGTTAGATTCAATCTAATAATTCGGGTCAACCAACGAATGACACTAATCCACCTTCAAACCCAAGAGAACCTGCCCCAATATGGCTAAAAGGTCGGATAACAAGCATGCAACAATAAGATAAAGCAGTAATGAGATGATAACGTTGGGTATACGGGTCCTAGTCTAACTTCCGTCCTTCAAATTATTGTTGATAAGACCGACTAGTCTCCATTGCAAGCCTCGACGAGGTCAGCAAGGTGCATGAAGGCCCCGTCCAACGCTTCCCAATTCTGAGTGCCTTGATCGTTACCTGGATTGGTAACAGTGGGGTTGACACTCGAAGAAGTCAGGGACGCCGACGGCTTGTGCGAATGCGAATGTGAATGCGAGTCACTTGTAGTGGAGGTGGTACTGGTAGTGGAGGTAGTACGGGTAGTGGAAGTAGTACTGGTAGTGGTCGAGGTCTTGCTAGTGGTATCCACCTTTTTACTGGTCGTGGTCGAGGTGGTGGAAGGTGGTGGTGGGGGTGTGTAGATACTAGTCGATGTTGTGGGCTCGGGGATACGTTCATGAGTATGAGTGATGGTGGGAGGAGGGGGATGGTATGTGGTCGTCGGTGCTTCCGACGACGATTCCGGTGGAGACTGACTCCCATCGCCCACTACATGCCAGGTGCCTTGAAAGACACCGACACTCGTATCACCGAAGTAACTGAAGAGGCCCTCAGTAAGGTCGAGACCACCTTCCGGACAGCCGGGACACTGCATAGGGAAGAAATAGTGATACATATACAAAATGAGGTCGGGCAGAGGAAACTAACCCCATCCACGACTTGACATGTAGCAGTCTTCCCATTAATTGTGAGGCTGATCATCTTAAAACACCATGGACTGGGATAGCCATGAAACAACTTGAAACGAAAGTATGAATCAGTGATTCAGGTGGCCCTATGATGCACTGGGATACTTACGGCCATATCCAGGGCAACGACCTAGAAAAGAGTGTAAAAAGTCTAGAAAATGAATAAATGTGGGCAAACGACTCACAAAGGCGCTAGCAGGATAAATATTACCACAAGCAGTACTGTAGACGGTGTGAAATAAAATTAAGAGTAACGGAAAAGTGTGCGTACGTTCCAACCGTAATGTCATAGAAAGTCATTCGTCCACCATAATCACGTTTCTCGAGGAGATCCCCACGAGCGCGGTGAGCGAGGTCACTGTGACGACGAGGGCGGCTACCATGAGCTGCAAGGGCGAAATAAGGTAAGGTAAGGGCGAGGAGGAGGGTGGTAAAAGAGCGCATTGGAGAAGAAAGAGAGGGAATGAAGGGATCGGGGGAGGAAAGGGAGGGGAGTGGACAGGAAGAGGACAGGAACCAAAGTGGAACCGAAGTGAGACGGGGGACTCGACAGACTATAAGAGACTCTATAAAGCCAAGCTAATAAAAATAATTATGCCGTACTTATCGGCCACACATTTATTTATATATAACAAATACATCCAAACAATGCTCCGTTTATCCGTCGCGTTTCGCGCTTGTCCCGTTTCTTTGTCCACCCCCACTCATCCACTGCAGCCAAACCTATCATCATTCTCTTCCCATGCCTTCCCGATGGTCTTTAACGCTCTTGGCCATCCCGCTCCTCCGCTCATCAATGGCCTTCCACTTCTTCCTTCGTCACATGCAGCCAACCCGTCCATTCCACCCATAAAACCCCGTGGAATGACATCTAACCCTAAGTAATCACCGGCTCCCTCCGCATCTTCACTCGGTCAATTCTGGCCCCTTCATCCGCTTCTGGACGTGAGCGGCAGTCCTACGCGTCGCTGGATTCGTGCTGGCGTTTTAATGGTGTCTGAATACGGACAATTCATGCTTGAACCTGCCTCTTTGACCTTCATTCGCTTGCCATGACTTGCCCACTGTCGTCCCTTCGCGTCTCCGGAAAGTGCTTCCTTGTCATACACGGTTCCTCTCCTTTCGACGCACGCACAGATCTCCGTCATGTACCGCCTCGGGACCCTGGTACTTGATCGACTCGTATCTACCCCCCACCCACGAATTCCCATGACAGCGCGTATTCCATGGGGGTAGCTGCAGCGACAAGTTACGAGGAAGGCGGTGCCGGAACGATGTGGGATCGCGCGTCCAAGGCAGAGTGCACCGGACATGGGGTACCAGAGATGCGTTCGGGTTATATCTTGGACGCCCAGTGTTATACGAGCAAGCTACGTACAAGGTCCGGGCAATGTTCTCTCGCAGCCCAGGTTACGCACAGATCGCTTTGATGCGATTCAAATTTCCTGGTGTCGCCCTGTCCGTTATTCTTGCATCGAGCCTTGCGTTCCACGTGGGCGAGCAACTTCGGTTGTGCAAGCGGATAATTGCTAGTGTTCTTCGGAACTAGACCACCGCACGGGATGCGAGGTAGCCAGGGCTTTGTCCCTACTTGAGCTTAGCTCAACCCGGTGACCTTCTGCTGGATTTGCTCGCCGTGGGCCACCTCGTTCCTTATGCTGCGCCCTTTCTCAAGGGGCTGTCGCAAAGGCACGAGGATAGGGGCCTGAAAGCGTTGTTAAACGTTGCTTAATCTGCATGGCTTCGTGGCGAAGGAACAGTGGGCTCAAGGTCATTGTTGATTTGGTGGATGACGGGTACGTACAGGGAAGCATGCAATAGGAATGAACATGGTTGCGTCACTGCAGTGTCATGTTTTGCGGTGTATGGTGTCACTTGACTTTCAAGTGGCCCTGGACTCGGTGCATTGCTCGGCGGTGGCCATTGAGGAGGTTTCACAGCTGGATCTTGGTTTCATTGCCGTGTACATCCGCCCACCCCCAACTGCTGCCCTATCCTGCACAGATAGGCGCACTACAACACTGCCGTGCTGAGTAACCTGTCCCTCATCGTGGGCACTACGATCTCCGATGGCTTCCCGCACCTCGGTTCGGCCTGAAGCTGCCGCCGACGCACCTCCGCGCATAAGGCGCGCGTATCCATCCTTTGTTATACAGCCCGTCCGCGACGACCCGTCTCCTTGAGCTGGCCGTGTTATTGCGAATGTTCTTCCACACCCTCTCCGACAAGTTACCATCTCGTCTTCCTTGGTTTGATGCAATACCAGTTGCTTGAAGACTCTTCCCCCGGCTATACCTCACTGCACGTGGCCGCGCTTTCACACGCACTTGGGCAGTTCTGAATTGTGGTGCCCTGCGGGGTGCTGCAAAGAGCTGCGTGCTCGACGTCAGGGTTGTCTTGAGTCGCGTGTCGTGAGTCGCCATGTCGCGAGTGGTGAGGATGGCTGTGCGGTGGGAATGAGGGCATCGGGGTCTTATTGCCCATCTGAGGGGAGGAGTGTCGCCGGGGGCACATACAGGAAATTCGAGCGCGGTGTGCGGTCCAGTTCGGAGCGAAGAGCGGGCCCTGTGCGTCGCTGTACACGGCGGCGAAAAGATTAATGGATACGTTGTGGCCAGCGGAAGCGCGGCAGACTTCGCCGGGCTTGGGAAGTCAAAGGACGAGACCGTGGCTCACGGTGGTCAGAAACATGCGTGCCGCGTGCCGCGTGGAGTATGTGAAGAGCAAGGGTCAGGCGAACGTGCGTCGTGGTCGCAAGACTAGTGGTGTAGCGGGGGAAGCTTAGCTTCGAAAGACGGGTCGGCTGTGCTGACGATGCCATAATTTTTTCCACCCTTATCGCTTTCGTAGCGATTCTAACAACCCTTTTCGCCAAAGGGGAAATAAAGGTAAGTGAATGAATTTCCCTTTGAATAAAATTTTCCCAATTCAACAATTTTCATGTCATAAGCGTGTCGTATCACCGCAGTCGTTCTATCGTATGTGACAGATGATCAATCTCGCTTTTGGGGCGCAACAGAAATCACAATGGACTCTGTTGCTGTCAGGAATGAAAATGGACAGGTGGGTAGACTAATCGGTGTGCCGGAACCTCCAATTTTCCGCGTTTTACAGTTGTAAAGCAGCATCAGCATCACCCATCAACCTCATGCAGATTAATTGCCCTCTGATCCGTTGTCAGCTGATGCTTCCGGTGCAGCATCGCTACAAATAGCGCAGGTCTTAGTAAAGGATTACAATGTGCCGCACTTTGTCCACGCATGATGTCTTCTGCGAAGAAAGCGTCAATACAATTGCCCATACGCTGTGCGAAGAAACCCTGATGAGCAGAACAAGGTACAGCCGTTTCCATGGAGGTAAATCGGCGGGAGTTCAGTATGAAGAAACAGGCGTGTTGACTGTCCTTTTCGGTTTGTCATGGACGTTAACGAATAGTGATCATATGACTGCACCTGCTCGGAAGCGTCCGTACGTAGTAAGTGCACCTTCATGTGATGGTCATGAAAGCGTTCGAGATTAATACGGAACGCGCGGCAAGAGGCAAGGTAGTAGCCAGCCCTGGGTCATGGAGATTCAGAATCTTAGACTCAGAATACGAAGTACTTGAGAAGCCTTAAGTCAAAATGAACGCCTCGCGGTCGTCGACATCGATGTGGTCAGATCGTTGGTTGAGCTTTGCGGGGATTCGTGCCAGGTGCGTCTGTTAGGAACTGAGTGAGCCTCGCGGCGTGCTGTATTGTTTTTTATTGCGAAGGTCTAGGGGGGTGATCACGGCAATAGGACTTGCAGGTGGTGGTGCGTTCACGGAGGTTGACAACATGCATTTACCTACACGACAGAATCCTTCAAGGGCTTTATGTGCGTACAATTCATGCGTGTTGTGCAGTCACCGCCCGTGCGGCCTTGCCACGCCGCGGCGTGTTCGTGATTGATGCTGTCAGTGTCAGAGGTGACAAATACAGATATATTGGCGTGGGAA
>WNFR01028146.1_pt1 | contig 10632 bp, 8 predicted proteins | sample 5400221 | NCBI WGS metagenome assembly WNFR01 (sample SAMN13153357, study PRJNA577476) | soil metagenome | isolation source: 40 cm soil under Madrone tree | place: USA:California | collected 2016-06-14 | reverse complement strand
GCGATCAGCGACGACGCTACCGTTCCATAGATGAATGCCAGCGCGCCGAACTGGCCCTTGACCGGATCCCACTCGCGACTCGTGAGAAAGTCGGAACCAAATTGGCGGATCGAAAGGGTCGAGTGTGACGCCAGAGCCAAGAGCATCGAACCGACGATCAAGAGCAGCAGTAACGCCGCGGCAAACATCAACGCACGAAAGACCGCGTCGCCGGCGTTGCCTGTCGGCGACAGCAGGCGTCGCCACTTTCCGGCTAACCTTGGTTTGTTAACGTCCTCTCCCTTTGGGAGAGGGTTGGGGTGAGGGCTTAGTGACACGCCCCCAACCATATTAGTTTTTCTTCTCACCCAGGGACCCCAGAACAGGAAGGGAATTCTCCTACTCCCAAAAGGGAGAGGGGACCTAGCGCAACGGTTTGCCGCCGGCGGTTATCGAATTGATCTTCGCTTCCGCACGCTTGATGATTTCGTCCGGCAGCGGCGCGTACTGCAAATCTTTCGCGAATTGCTCGCCGTCGTGAATTCCCCACCACAGAAAATCGACCAGCGTTTTTCCTTTGGTCGCATCGGATTGCGCTTTGTAAGCCAGAATGTAGGTGTAGCTCGAGATCGGATACACGCCGGCGCCGTTAGCATTTGTAATCGAGACGCGCAGATCGTCCGGCGTCGTTGCCGCCGAAGCAGCGGCGGCCGCCGTGACCGCGTCGACCGATGGCTCTACAAAGACGCCGCTGGCATTCTTGACTAGTGCAACCGGAAGTTTGTTTTGCACCGCGTAAGCCAACTCGACGTATCCAATGGTGTTTGGCTGTTGCTTGATTTGTCCGGTGACGCCTTCATTGCCCTTGCCACCTTGCCCCACCGGCCAGTTGGGTGATTTGTCAGCGCCCACTTTCTGCTTCCAGTCCGCACTAACCTTGGAAAGGTAATCAGAGAAAACGAAAGATGTGCCGCTCGCCTCGGCGCGATGCACGACTGTGATTTCAGCTGACGGGAGACTTGCATCGGCGTTGTCGGCCTTGATCCGCGGGTCATTCCACTTCGTAATCTTCCCCAGAAAGATGTCGGCGATGACATCCGGCGAAAACCTTAACGGCTTTGGAACGCCTTGAAGATTGTACGTGAGCACGACCGCGCCCAGGACGGTCGGAATGTGAATAAGTTCAGCTGGAGAGGCCTTCAACTCGGCGTCACTCATCGGCGCGTCAGACAAAATCAACTGTCCGCGCCTGGATCTGCTTGATACCGCCGCCCGAGCCAATCGATTGATAGTCGATCTTGACGTTCGCGTTGAGCTTGCCATATTCGCTCAGCCATTTTTGATAGAGCGGATTTGGAAACGTGGCGCCAGCGCCCTGCAATCTGACTTCGCCTCCCGTGTTGTTGGCGCAACCAATGAAACCCAGGGCAGCTATGCCAACGACGCAGAACGCGAGCGTGGCGCGAATAATCTTTGTTGAGAACATGGGGATTCCTCCGAGAATTAGAATGAAGTTCAGAAGCTGAATACGATCTGCTCCTGCACGCGATATTGACGCGGCGTGAAGGCGATATTGACGCGGCGTGAAGGCATTCAGCGGGACGAAGAAGTTCGGAAAGTCTCCGCTGTTGCGCAACTCATTTTGAATGTACAGCAGGCTTTGCAGTGATATCTTCTTCGAGAGTCCATAGTCGAAGCGAAAATGGTTCGTGCGAATGTTCACGCCACTGTTGGTTCCGAGATCGTCATCAGTGACCTGCGAGATCAGAGCGTTCGCGCCTTTGATTGCGAATATATAAAGGAAGGCCATGTCGCCCCGCTGAGTGACCTTGCCAATTTGCAGCGAGGCCAGCAGCGCATTGCGCTCCCGCAGACTAATCCCGACGTTGCGCGCCGCCTGAAAGTTGAACGTAACCGGATAGGCACGGCCGCCACTTTGAAATCCCGCCCAGTTGAGACGATAAGTCACGCGCGCGACCTGAAAATTTCTGGCCGTGTAAATCGCGCCGCCGGAAGTGGTCGTCGCACTCCCGGTACCGGTGAGCGGACCCGAAAGCGTAATGCCCAGCCCGTTCTGCACAATCAAAGCGACACCGTTTACCGTCGAAGCCAGTTGGATCTGATTGGGATTGCGATAAAGCTGAATGTCGCCACCGAATTGGCTGCTCCACCGGTCGTTGAATTTCTGATTAACCAGCAGGCCCTGATGAAAGAGATTCGCATTTCGCCCCGTCGATCCGACAACCGCTCCGGCCTGGGCCAAAGGACTGCCAGCGGTCACAATCGCGACGTTTGGATTGCTGAAGATGTATTGCCCGGCGCGCAGTTCGAGACTCGAAACCTTGAGCCCGTTGTGCTTGAATACGAAGGAGTACTTCTCGTTGAAGCCGTTAAAGCGCACATCATCATCAAAAAGAAAACGCGAGTTGTCGGCAAAGACTTCCTGCACGCGGCCGGCCTGTAGTTGAATCGTTTTCTTCGGGTGATAGTCGATCCACGCCTCGTTGATGAAGAACGGATGGCGCGTAGTCGTTTCGCCAAAGTCCTGATCGATCGTCAGCGAATTGTTGATTGGACCGGTCGCCAGTTGCGAGTGAAAACTAAGCTTCGAATCGACATCGGTGTCGAGATTCAGGCGCAAACGGTAACGCATCCGTGCGTTTTGTTGATGCGTCAGCGGCGCAAAGCCAACCGGAGGCGTTGGGTCCGCCTTGCGAAAGATTCCATCGAAGCGCAGGCGAAAATCTCCACTCAACCGGAAAGGTCCAATCGCCAGCACTTTGTCTTCGACTTTCTTGACTCGATCTTCCAGCGTCGGGGTTTTATTTTGCGATGCTTGCACCGTAATCTCGACATCTTTCGGTTCGCCATTCTTTAGTTCGGTGCTGGTGGCTTTGGCCGCTAGCTCCGTGATCACCCGCTGCTGATCAGCCACGAGGGCGCGCATTTCGGTTAGCATCTTGTTCTGCTGTCGTAACTCCTCCTCTAACGCCACGAGTCTTTCGTTTAGTTTCGCGTCAGGAGGCTCCGAGACCGCACTCGCCGAAGATCCGCGCTCTGACTCGAGTGGCGGCTTCACAGATCCGCTCGTTGCCACAACCGTCTGTGCCGAAACGATAGCCGGCGCCAGCCATAACAGGATTAGCGAAAGCGCCAAGTCAAGCGACCGGGCGCGTCGTCGTTGAGACATTTGTTCCTCCTCAGACTGCGGCGGAAACCGTGGGTTCCTACCGTCCAACTTTGGCCGTCAGGTGCTCCGGCTGCGAACTACCGGATTCAAGGCAAGCGAGAATCACAGACTAGAGGAAGAACCTTAAATCGATCTTAATGCCGTCTTAACTCTATGTTAACGAACACACACTGGTATCTGCCGTCGCGATGCCGCGATCCGGAATGGAGACTCAACAAGAAAAGGCGCTCTCGCCTGTTTCAGCCTAGAAATTCAAGCGCAAAGCAAACTGAATCTGACGATTCGTGCCCAGACCGACGTCGCGCACCACGGTCTGCCGCAATAGCCCGAACGTTCCACCCGAGGTCGCAAAGGTATAGGGCTGGCCGGGTTGAAGCGTACCGACGGCGTTATTGAGTCGCGAGCCCGGAATGTCAAAGTTGGCGCGGTTGAAAATGTTGAAGACCTCGGTCCTGAACTCGAGATTCGTCGTTTCGTTGAACTTGAACCGTTTGTTGAAGATTAAATCGAGCTGTTTGAAGTTTGGCCCGCGTAAAAAGTTCCGCGGTAAGTTACCAAACGTCCCCGGCGCCGGCGTCGCGAAGGCGGCCGGGTTCAAGAGGCTGCGATCGTTGTTCAGATACGGATTAACGCCGGGCACCAGGTCGGGTCGGCGGACGTTGCGCGACGCTCCACCGCCCGGTGTATTGACGACCGCGATAAAACCAGCGGGCAGCGGATTCGCGGCGTTAATCGTGCCAGGCAGCGCTCGCACTTCGCCGGCCGTACATCCCGCGGCCGGATTCGCGCACTGAATCACTACGTCTGGTCGCACGATGCCAATTTCAAGCGGCAATCCTGACCGCGCGTTGACGATGGCGCCAACCTCCCAATTACCGAGAATCGCATTGCCCGCTCCGCCGAAATCGTACTTCTTGCCTTTCCCGAACGGCAGATCGTAAATAGCGCTCAAGTTGAACGTGTGACGCACATCAAAGTTGTTATAACCGAGGTCGTAATCATAGTCAGAGATCGCTCGCGCATTATTCGCGGCAGTACGTGCTTCGTTCGAGCCTGACGTATTGCCAAAGCTGCGTGACCAGGAATATTGGGAATTCAACGTAACTCCGGCGCTGAAGCGACGAACGAGAGACAACTGCAACGCGCGATAGTTGTCCTTGCCGCCGCTCGTCTTGTAATCAACTTCGGCATACGGATTCAGGACGGAAGACGTGCCTGAGACGATTGAGAATTCGCGGATCGTGTTGACGTTAATAACCTGGCCGCCAGCGTTCGTTCGATTGACGACGCCAAACGTCGTGGGCAGAGTCGTACCGTCAGCGATCGTAGTCTGGCCCGGAAGAATTCGATTCGCGACACTCCGCAGGAACAAGTTTCGTCCCTGCGAGCCCACAAATGCAGTAGTAAGCGCCAGCTTAAACGGCAGCTCCTGCTCCCAGGAGAAGCTATACGAATAGACCTTCTCGGGAATTGAATAATCACGTGCGTAGGCACGCGGCTGGTACGCGCGGTTGCTTGGATTGTTAATGAAGTTGGAAGCAATCACGTTCGGGTCCTGGGGAAAACTGCCGCCGCTTAGCGTCGAACTGACGCGGTTAGATTCAATCGGCTGGACTTGATCTTCAGTCTGACCCGGCCCGTAGTAGATGCCGACGCCTCCACGCAAAACCGTATGGCCGCCACTAAAGACCCCGGTGCCCCCGGGATTCGGCGACCAGGTCAGCGCAACTCGCGGCCCAAAGTTATTCTTCTTCATAATCAACGGATCTCCGCTGGGATCACGTAGGACGCCGGTGACGATGTCGAAGTATATCTGTCGATTGTTAGCCTCTTTGAGGGGCGAGTAGTATTCGTAGCGCAAGCCGTAGTTCAAAGTCACGTTTGATCGGATCTTCCACTCATCCTGAGCGTACCCGATGTAATACGTTTGTTTGGCCAGAGCCACCCCGGTAGAGTTATTGAAGAATGGCGATGGCGCCGAGAGATCGCCCAGGAATTGGGTGGATTGAAGCGCGTTCGCCAGAAAGCTGGTAATGTTCGCCCAAGTGTAAGTTAGGCCGCCCTGTCGGTCGGTGTACAAACGAACCGGACGAAGCTCGCCGCCGAACTTGAGCGTGTGACTGCCACGCGTCCAATTCACGTTATCCACGAATGACAGAGAGTACGGAGTATATGGTTGACCGCGTCCGTTCTGCGCGCTGTTCGCGCGAATCAAACCACCGGGTACCGCCACGCCCGCATTTGCGCCCTGGCCGGGCAACGCAAAGCCCGCGACGCTGCCCGAAATATTGAAGGACAGATTCGACAAGTCAATGCCATTTACAGTTGGCGCGTTACCCACAATGCGCGAGAGCGCGCCGTTGTATCCGAACTTGAATTCGTTTATTACGTTCGGCCGCAATATGGACTGGAAGGAGACCACACCGTTTTGCGGAATCTGCCGGATGACAATGCGTCGGCCAGTCACACCGTCAGGCTGGCTGTTGTAAGCCTGGTCGCGGAAGAAGCGAAAATACATCGAGTGATTCTGGTTGAATGTGTAGTCGATTCGAAGGGCCGCCGAACTCTCGTTCACTGTATTGTTGGCCTGAAGCTGGACCGTATCGAAAAGATCAGGACCAGTGCGGAGTGTGACTGCGCTTGCCGCGCGGAAAGCCGGGATGAGCGCAGCGGTCGCCGCGTTGCAAACTACCGCACCAGTGCCAAGTGGCGGCGCGCAAATGCGCGTTGCTAATCCAGGGACAGCTTCAATCGCGTTGATGCCGCCACGCAACTTGTAGCCTTCGTAAGAGAAGAAAAAGAAAGCTTTCTTGCCAGTGATCGGGCCACTGATTGAGCCTCCGTATTGGTTCAGGCGCAATTTACTCTTTTGTCCGACGATGTTGTCGAAAAAGTTAGCCGCATCGAGCCTGTCGTTTCGCAAATACTCAAAGATTGAACCGTGAAATTTATCGCCGCCACGTTTTGTCACAACGCTAACTTGTCCGCCGGTTCCGGTGCCGAACTCAGCAGGATAGTTGCTTGAATCAACGCGGAACTCCTGAACGTTCTCAAGCGAAGATTGAAGACGGAAGGGCGTCGGTATCTCACCGTTTAGATTGCCCGGATTGGTGTCGATGATCGCGGTCCCTTCAATACCGTCATAGCGGATAATGTTCTGTTCCGTCGCGCGGCCCGAAAAGCGAATGTCGCCGTAAGTGCCGGAGCCGCTGTTCATGGCTCCCGGAGCTTGCAGATAGAGCTGCGATAGTTGCCGTCCATTGATTGGCAACCCTTCGACTTCGCGCGGACTTACATTCGCACCAATGCTGGCCGAACTGGTGGTGACCCAGACCTCATCTCCCGAAGTGACATTGACTGATGCGGTCAGTTCGGCGACGCGCAGCGTCAGGTTAAGGGTCGATTCCTGGCCTACATTGACTTCGACGTTCGCTACTCTGGCGCCTAAGCCTGAAGCGGTCGCGGTTACCGTGTAGACCGACGCTTTTAATGCTCGAATTGAGAACGTCCCATCGGCATTGGTCGTTATCGTCCGTTCCTCGCCAGTGCGGTCGTTCTTCGCGATGACGCTGGCGCCCTGGACGATGGCGCCGTTTTGATCCTTGACTGATCCGCTAATGAGACCCGAATCAGACTGTGCGAACGCGGCCACCGGGAACAACAGTATCGCCAGGGTTAGACAGAGAACGCGTTGTTTGGAATGCAGCAGGGGCATAGTAAGTCTCCACTCAATTAAGAAGAAGGCGTGCGATTCGTGCACGTGCCAGAATAGCGAGCGCACGTTACAGAAGAGTGAAGGGAGAATTAACTTTGAGTGAATGGAGAGTTAAATTTGAGTTAACTCTGAACGGCTATGTGACAAGATTGAATACAGAGTTGTGACTATGCTATTAAGAGGTCGAATCGCAGGACATCTGTTGGAAACCATTTGCAGACCGACAACCCGCCGCTCAGCGCCATCGCGCCAATTACGGCGAAAGAAATCGTGCTCGCATTCATCGATCGCATCAACGCGCATGACGTTGAGGGACTCGCCGAGTTAATGAGCGATGATCACACTTTCATCGATGCGCACGGAAATCAGGTTAACGGAAGAAAGAAGATCATCGAGGGTGGCGCGCATACTTCGAGTGATTTCCTGATTACTTCATCGAGTTAACCGATGTGTTTGAAGATCCCGAGAAACTCGCGCTGTTTGGTTTCGCCGGCGGATCATTTCAAGGCAAGCAAACCGAACGGTGGCGACTGCCGGCCGCATGGAAGGCAATCGCGAAAGCTGGCCGCGTGACTCGGTGGCAAGTCTTCGCCGACACCGGGATTCCGTTTGAGATCATCGAGCGGAACGCAAAGAATTAATTCCGATTTTCGATTTCGTTCACGCCACTGTAATACCTCTGAGTTATAAGCCGTTCTTGAAATTCCCCGTTTCGGACAACCTGTAGCGACGAAGTTTGATTCCAACGATAGCAGAGCGCTATCGGCTTGAGAGGCCCCTATGAATACCAGGCAAATCGCGTTTCCTTTCCGTTTGAAGCGAACCGGGCGGCGCAGAAATCCCAACGCGGATCTAATCGGCCGCTCGTATGAAGAAGGTTATGCCACGGTGACCGTGACGGGACTGTGTCTGAACGATGACGGTCGCGTGATGGTGCGACGTGAACCCGGTGGCAGCATCTGGTCGATGCCCGGGTGGTTGATGCGTCTGATCTTTCTGGAGAAAAAGGGAAAGCGCGCAGCTTAGTTCGAGAGTGGACTAAGGCTCCTTCGGTTTCGCTAACCACTCCAGGCGTCCGATTCCGTCGCGAACCTTGCTCCACTTCTCGACATTGAGTTCAATGCAGGCCAAAGCCGCCGTCGACAGGTGTCGTTCTTCGTCCGTCAGGACTTTCAACAGATCTTCCATTCCGGGATTGTGCCCGACGAGCATAGCGATGTCCGCGCTGTCGTCGATCTGAGCAATAACTTCCAACAGGCGCGCCGCGCTGGCCTCGTAGATTCGTTCGTCGTAACGCAACTCGATATTCATCCGCGCGGATTCAAGCATGAGCTGCGCAGTCCGCCTGGCTCTCTCGGCGGGAGAGCTCAGCACCAGATCAAGTTTCAGCTTTCGCTGGCGCAAAGACTTTCCCACCTGGGGTGCCGCCTTCAATCCGCGCTGGCTCAAGGGCCGGTCGAAATCCTTAACGTTACCGGCCTTCCAACTTGATTTCGCGTGTCTCAGCAGCAGTAGTGTCTTCATTGAGTCCCCCCTCAGATTGAGTGACGGCAACTTTAATGCATTGGCTGGCTCAGACTCAATCGTTCTGCGGATCGATTCCCGGCGCTGGCCTGAAATTTCACATCGCTGTAACATTGATTCTGGCAAAATCACCAGGACCACAAATGATCTCGTACGGTTATCACCGTTACCCCGGCAGGTTGTTCGTCGTCGAAGGCACTGACGGCAGCGGCAAATCGACCCAACTTGCGCTGCTCTATCAGTGGCTCAAGGCCGAAGGCTATCCGGTCTTTTTTTCCGAATGGAACTCTTCACCGCTGGTTAAGGACACGACGCGGCGCGCGAAGAAGCGCCGGCTGTTTACGCCGACAACTTTTTCTTTACTGCACGCCACTGACTTTGCCGATCGCACTGAGCGCGACATTATCCCGCCGTTGAAGGCGGGCGCGATCGTGCTGGCCGACCGTTACATCTACACGGCGTTTGCGCGCGACGTGGCCCGTGGCTGCGATCGGGCGTGGGTGCGCGAAATTTACAAATTCGCCGTCAAGCCCACGGTTGGATTTTTTTTTCGCGCGCCTTTGGACGTGGCGATCGATCGCATCGCTGCCTCGCGGCCCAGCTTGAAGTACTACGAAGCCGGCATGGACATGGGCTGGGCGGACGATGAAGAAGAGAGTTTCAAAGTTTTTCAGGGCAAGATTCTGGACGAATACGACCACATGGTAAGCGAGTTCGGCTTGACTCAGATCGATGCGACGCAATCGATTCGAACTCAACAGCGTCAGATGCGCGAGATTGTCAGTCGCCATTTGAAAGAAAAACTCAAAGAGAAGGTGGTGCTAACCGGATGAAAGAGATTAAGTCCTACGGCACTGCGCTTCCCGGTTTCGACGTTGAGCCTTACAGCGGCAAGCTGATCGTCATTGAGGGAACTGACGGCGTCGGGCGCTCGACCCACGTCGCGCTGCTGCGCACATCCCTGGAATCGGCGGGACACGCCGTGCTCGACACCGGCATGACGCGTTCAGTGCTCGCCGGCCGCGGGATCAAGAACGCCCGCGCGGGAAACACTCTGGGCAGTTTGACTCTGCAGCTCTACTACGCAACTGATTTCGCCGACCGTCTGGAAAAGGAAATGTTGCCGGCGCTGCGCGCGGGCTTCGTAGTCCTGACTGATCGTTATATCTATTCGGCGATCGCGCGCGCCGTGGTGCGCGGCGCCGACCCCGCGTGGATTCGCGCGATCTATGGGATTGCGATTGTGCCTGATGCGGTTTTTTATCTGCGCCTGCGTTCGACTGAAGAGTTGGCCGCCCGCGTCCTGGCGTCCGGGCATGGTTTTGATTACTGGGAATCGGGAATGGACCTGCACCTGGGCAGCGATTATTACGACAGCTTTGTCGCTTACCAAAAGTTGCTGTTGCGCGAATTCGATCGCATGAGCGGCGAGTACGGGTTTCAAATGATCGATACCGGCCGTCCGATCCGGCGCGTCGCCGCCGAACTGCGTCGAGCCGTAATGCGCGTGATCGGAGACGACACCGTGGTTGAGAGCCAGGAATCGCCGGCTGCAGCACCGGCGGCGAATCCCGACATCAAGAAGGTGGCCTCAACCACTCCCGCCACGACTAGTCAACAGGAGTCGTCTGGATGAAAGTCGCCGCGATCGACGTCGGCTCAAACTCGATCAAGTTAGTCGTCGTTGACGCCGCCGCCAGCGATTCCTTCGCCGTGTTGGCGCGCGAAAAAGAAACCGTGCGCCTCGGCCACGACACGCTGCGCAAAGGACACCTCTCGGCCGCGGCTTTTGACCGCGCTACCGATTGCATCAAACGGTTCGCGTCGATCGCTGAAGCCCGCGGCGCCGAACGCATCTTTGCGGTGGCCACGGCTTCGGTGCGCGAAGCGCGCAACGCCGCCCGGTTTATCAAAGAGATTCACCGCCGCACCGGCGTCCGACTTGAAGTTCTTTCTTCCATCGAAGAGGCCCGCCTGATCGGAGTCGCGGCCGCGCAGGGCTGCGCTGCCCGCGGCGCCTCGCTCATCAACATCGACATCGGCGGTGGATCAACTGAAATATCGCTCATGCAAGAGAGCGCTCCGGCAGCGCTCTTCTCGGTCAAACTTGGCGCGGTCGGACTCACCGACAAGTACATCACGAGCGATCCGATAAGACCGAAAGACCTGCGCGCTTTGAAAGCAGAAGTCCGGTCGGCGATGGAACGGCCCGGCCGCGAGCTGC
>WNFR01009004.1_pt1 | contig 10632 bp, 9 predicted proteins | sample 5400221 | NCBI WGS metagenome assembly WNFR01 (sample SAMN13153357, study PRJNA577476) | soil metagenome | isolation source: 40 cm soil under Madrone tree | place: USA:California | collected 2016-06-14 | reverse complement strand
ATTCGACTTTGCTCACCACGGCGTCTGTGTAATCTGCGGACATGGCGAAAATGCGTGCTGTTCAGGTGCCGCGTGCTGGCGGACCGTTAGAATTGGTTGAACGAGATATTCCCGAGCCGCAGCCGGGATGGGTTCGGGTCAAGGTAGAGGCCTGTGGCATTTGTCGCAGTGATTCATTGGTAAAGGAAGGGCTCTGGCCCGGTATTCAATATCCGCGGGTGCCGGGACATGAAGTCATTGGAGTTGTCGACCGTGTTGGTGAAGGAGTGAAGCCGTGGAAGAATGGTCAGCGCGCAGGCATTGGTTGGCATGGCGGCAACTGCGGATACTGCGACAATTGCCACCGCGGCGATTTCTTTGCGTGCACTGTAGCGTTGCTCACCACTGGAATTTCTTTCGACGGTGGTTACGCCGAATACATGATCGCGCCCGCAGAAGCGCTGGCGCGCGTGCCCGATGAACTCTCTGCAGTCGATGGCGCGCCGCTGATGTGCGCCGGCGTGACCACGTTCAACGCACTTCGCAATAGCGGGGCAAAGGGCGGCGACGGGAAAAGACAAAGGAACGTTTGCCAAGAAACTCGGCGCACACCACTACATCGACAGCCAGGCATCCGATCCGGCGGCGGAACTGACCAAGCTCGGCGGCGCGAAAGTTGTGATCGCAACGGTAACCAATGCCGATGCGATGGCGGCGGTGGTCGGCGGGCTAGCGCCCAACGGTGTGCTCATGGTGATTGGCGCAGCCGGCCCGCTTTCCGTTGATCCAATTCTGCTCATTATTGGCAGTCGCTCGGTAAAAGGATGGTACTCCGGAACCTCGATTGATTCACAAGACACGCTGAGCTTCAGCGCGTCGAGCGGCGTGCATTCGATGAACGAAGTCTTTCCGCTTGAACGAGCCGCCGAGGCTTACGATCGCATGATGAGCGGCAAGGCGCGCTTTCGCGTCGTTCTCGATGTAGATGCGAAGAGCTGAACGTTTAGTCACTCTCACCGGATTTCGATTACGATCATGAGCACGATTAAGAGTAAGTACGACGTCGTGATTCTCGGTGCAGGTCACAATGGGCTTGTTGCCGCGAGTTATCTCGGGCGCGCGGGCTTGAGCGTGCTGTTGCTGGAAAAAAACGATTACGTCGGTGGAGCGACTACTTCGCAGAGATTGTTTCCCGATTACGACGCGCGGCTGTCGCGGTATGCGTATCTGGTCAGTCTGCTTCCACAGAAAATCATCCACGACCTCGGGCTGAATCTGGAGCTGCGCAGGCGCGCGATTGCGTCGTGTACACCATATGTGAGCCACGGCCAGCATGGCGCCCTGGTTTTGAGCAACCTCGACGAGAACGTGAGCCGAAAATCAATTATCGAGCTGACCGGAAGCGACGCTGAGTTCGAGCGCCTGAAAAAGTTTTACAATTTGCCGCGCGTTTTTGCCGAGAAGATTTGGGACTCGATGCTGGAGCCGCTGGTCGCGAAAGAGGAAATGGCGCGCCAGTTTAACGATAATGAAATCTCCCGCGAGGCGTGGCGCAGTTTGATCGAGGAACCGCTTGGGAATGCGATTGAGCGTTACCTGCAAAACGATCTGATGCGCGGCCTTGTCTTCACCGATGCGAAGATTGGCGTGTTCACGTACCCGCACGATCCGTCGCTCCTGCAGAACCGCTGTTTCCTCTATCACCTCATCGGAAATAAGACGGGCGAATGGAAGGTGCCGGTCGGCGGGATGGGCGCGGTGTCGTCCGCGTTGGAGCGGGCGGCGGGTAAAGCAGGCGCCGAAATACTGACGAATGTCAGTGTGCACGCGTTGAACGTGAGCGGGAACACGCGCAGCGTCCAATTTCGGGTTGATGGTAAAAGCGAGACGGTCGATGCGCGATTTCTACTGGTGAACTTTGGGCGAAACGTGTTCGCAAAATTTACGGGCCGATTATTGCAACCGGATCGCACCGATGAAGGCTCAGTGTTCAAGACGAACATGCTCTTGCGACGGTTGCCCAAGCTGAAGACCAAAAAATATTCGGCGACGGAAGCATTTTCCGGGACCTTTCACAGCGACGAAGGCTACGAACAAATGACTGCGAGTTATGACCAGGCTTCTGAAGGCCGGTTGCCGGAGAAAATACCCTGCGAGATGTATTGCCACACCCTAACCGATGACAGCATTCTCGCGCCAGAGCTGCGCGAGCAGGGATTTCACACGATGACCTTGTTCGGACTCGACGCGCCGTGGACGTTGTTCGCGAGAGACAATGAAAACATGCGGCGCGATGCGGAGAAAAAATTTCTCGAGAGCGTAAACCAATGGTTGGAAGAGCCGATTGAAGATTGTCTGGCTGTTGCGCAAGATGGCCGTCGCTGCATCGAAAGTAAAAGCCCAGTCGATATCGAGGATGCGCTGGGAATGTATCATGGGAACATTTTTCAAAACGCGCCGACGTTTCCTTTTGCCGAGCGCAGAGAGCAGGTCGGCATGTGGGGCGTAGAGACTGAATATGAGAATGTGTTTTTCTGCGGATCGAGCGCATTACGTGGCGGCGCAGTCAGCGGGATTCCGGGACACAACGCGGCTATGAAAGTTTTGGGAGTCCTGAAGAGGGCGCCGAACGCCCAACACCAAACGTCCAATGTCGAAGTCGGAGCCTGATCCAGCTGATGTCGCATCGATCGACGCGATCATTCGCGCAGCATACGTTGTGATCTCTGGCCCGGCCGGGAAGAAGCGCGACTGGAATCGTGAGCGATCGCTGTTTTATCCAGGCGCGCGTTTAATTCCGACCGCAAGCGTTCCCGGAAGAAACGATGTCGATCTTGAGCCACAAATCTTGGATGTCGAAGGTTACATCGCGCGGGCAGAACCACTTTTTGAGAAAGCTGGCTTTTACGAAACGGAAATCGCGCGTCGTGTTGAGGAGTTCGGTCAAATCGCGCACGTGTGGAGCACATACGAGTCACGCCACGATCCGGCCGATGCGGAACCGTTTATGCGCGGAATCAATAGCATTCAACTTTTCAATGACGGCGAGCGCTGGTGGATCTTGTCGATCTACTGGCAGCACGAGAATGCCGCGCATCCGATTCCGAAAAAATATTTTCTCAAGCAACCAACGTCCAATATCTGACTCAGAAGCAAGTTCAGTCCGGTTCTAACGGGACGATTTACGCGCTTCGATTCGAAGAAGCTGGCGCGGGCGAATCCGAAAACAATCGCCGATCAATCCGGCTATCAACCCCAAAAGTTTTCGGGGTCAACGGCGATGGCTTGCAAAAGCTCGCACTTCTTTCGCAAATCTATCGAGAGTGATGGCGGCAGGTTCGGGCGCATAGCGCAGCGCAATGTATGCATTTGAAATTTGCCGAATGCGCTCGGATTCGTCAGGCAATAATTGCGTGGCTCGCATTGAGAAATCTGATGGGCCTTCCCACGGGTCGCGCTGCACACCAAGCCGGGCGGCCTTTCGACAAAAACCTTCATACAACGCCTTCACGCGATCTGCACGTGACCGCGTGCGCAATCGCATCCAGCCGGCGTAACTTACAAGCAGGGCGACTGCGACAATCAGTATTTCGGTGATGAGAACCAACGGTCCGTGGTTGGCGAGTCCTATAGAGTTCAGAAATACTTCCTGTACGTCGGCATCGAAGGCAAGAAGCCGAGTGTCCCATTCGTAACTGAGCGTTTCCCAGGCAAGGCGAATGTTGGTGAATATTGCCGATTGAGTTAGCTGCGTGAGGAATGCGCTTCGGCGACTTACCATTTGTCCCGAACCGATGCTTCTCTCCAAAAACGAGCTAAGATCGAGACTGGCGCGTCCGGGCGCAACTGCGGTGGTTGGGTCCACTCGCGTCCATCCGTTGTCCTGGAGCCAGACCTCGCACCAAGCATGCGTGTCCGCTTGTCGCACAAGAAAGAAATGGCCCAGATCGTTATACTCTCCGCCCAGATATCCGACGACGACTCGCGCAGGAATTCCAGCCAATCGCATTAACGTAGCGAAACTGGTGGCGTAGTGTTCGCAAAAGCCAACCCGACGATGCAAGAGAAATTGTTCCAGGTCGTTTTTCCTGTATTCGCCTGGCGACAACGAATAACGAAAACCTTGCGACCGGAAAAACTGGAGCGCACTGTTTACTATGGCGCGCGGAGTGGAATTTTGCGCGGTCCAGGATTGTGCTAGCTCGCGTACGGCTGGACTAATCGATGATGGAACCTCGAGCGCTTCCCGCCGGTCATTCGGTTTCAATTCCTTTCCAGTGGCCTCGGGAGACGAAACGACTTCATAGCGCCGCGGCTTTCGAATCGGCTGAACGCTCCACAGATAATCGCCACGCGCAAGGATCGCACCGGGCGGGGTTTCAAACGGCCGATCGAGCGCAAACATCCAGCGCGCACCATGCGGCGCGAGCAGAATCCGCTGTCGAATTATATTTCCTCTGGGAAATTGTTTGGTTGAACGAGAGGTTGACGCCGTGTCATTTGGCGCCCGCCATTCCATGCCGTCGCAATCCCACAACACTGCGCCACGCCAATACATGGGACCAGGCGGCGGAGTTTTGCTGCCAGGAAGCTCCGCGCGGAAAGCAATATCCGAGGAATTTGCAAGCGTTGCGATGCTGCCCGGAGAGAGTCGATCTGAAAAGCCGGTGCTTGCCGAACGGAGGTCGCGAAATTCAAGCCGGAAGCCGGTATTTATTCTGGGGAACAAAAGAAACAGCAAGACGACGAGCGGCGCGGCTTGTGCAAGGAATTTGCATGCCGTACGCAGAGGCGGCCAGAAAGCGCCGGGTGAAGATCCGCGATTAAACTGAATCAACGCCACAAGCAGCAACGCGAATGCCGTGAGGAGGCAAAGCGCAATCGCGAAGTCCTGGGAAAGGAAAAATCCACAAAGACAAAGCACCCACCCTATCAACACCATGACTTGGAACTCGCGGGCAGTCTGCGCTTCCAGGATCTTGAGCGACATTAGCACCACAAGAAGCGATACAGCCGGCTCAACGCCCTTCAGGGAACCATAGCTGGCGAAGATGGCGAAGAGGGCTGCGGCCGCGAGCATCAGCTTCAAAGTTGTAAAGCGAAGCCGGTAGCCTCTTGGCTCCATCCAGAATTCAATTGCGAGCGCGAGCAGAAAAAGACACGGAACCCAGGTCACGAGAGAACCGAACATTGGAGGCAGTGTGAAGAGCAGAGCGGCCGCTAGCCAAAGCAGCGGTCGCCGTGGAATACTCCTATCTCTATTGCTTCCGCTCCTATTCTTACTCTTGCTCATGCTCTTTTAACTCAAATAGACTGAGTGCGCGCAGGCACTGGTGAAAATGTAACTGCCCAACCGCCGGAGGTATTTTGGTGTCTGGAAGACGGAGACTGTAAGGACGCCCCGCGCGTTCTGCTTCGATCACCCAAAGCGCGAGCTGCGACAGCCTTTCTTCCACACCAGCAAAGTGGAGAGCAGAAAAATCTAGATAGGCGACGCCCTCCGCTTCAGCTGTAAATTGTTTCGTTACCAGCGGCTGCCCGCGAGCGACAGCTTTCCAATCGATGTGACGCTGAGATTCGCCGGGCACGTAGGCGCGCACTCCTGCAAAATCGTCGCCTTCTCCAAAATCTATCAGTGGCCAGCTGTCGGCTTGGCGCACAAAGCTTGACGGAAGCTTAACGTCGCCCGCAGGTTTAGGATAAACTATGTAGCTTTGAGAAGACACGAATCTCTTCAAGAAACGAATGAAACCGAGCGGGTAACTACTCGTTAGGCACAAAGTTCCTACCTTATGTTCGCCCCGCTCCTGCGCGGGAAATCGCAGCGTTACACGGGCTGCCTTATTGGCTGGAATGTAGTCGATGCGTCGGCGCCGTCTGCTCGAACTCGACAGGGCCAGTTCAATTCCATGTCGGGTTACACGAGAGCCGTTCATGATCTCAACCGGCAGCGAAACCTCCTGGCCCACAAATGCTGGCTGCACGGATTCGAGTGCTATCGTCACGCCTGCGAGATTGATCAACGTGTGCGGAATCGAAACCAGAAATACCGCCGTTAGGGTGAACAGCAGCAGGTAAACTGCCGCGCTATTTTGACTCGAGGCCGCGTACCACATTGCGGCCAGCACAAACAACAGGCCGGCAAAACCTACGGTCGGATAAATGAGCGGAAGTTTTCTCTCTTTCACGGGACGGGCACGCTGTGTAGCAGATTATCAGCAAGCGTGCGTCCGCTTTGGCCGGGTTGTTCGATATCGTGTCCCAGCCGATGCGACATGACTGCGATTCCCACAGCTTGAATGTCTTCAGGAAGAACCAAGTCACGTGCGTGCATCAGCGCCCAAGCCTGTGACGCGTGTAGCAGGGCCAGACCTGCACGTGGTGACAAACCAGTGCTGTGACGTTGCCGCGACGCGTCGAGCAAATCCTGCAGATAATCCAGCAACGCCGGGGACGCGTGCACCTTTCGCACGTTATCTTGAATCTCGATCAATATTTGGGGGCTAATTACCGGCTTCAATTCCTTCAGCATGTCGCGGCGATCCATGCCCAGAAGCATGGCGCGTTCGCTGGCGCGGTCGGGCACGCCCAACTGGATCCGCATCAGAAATCGATCGAGCTGAGATTCGGGCAGCGGAAAAGTACCGACCGCATGTTGCGGATTCTGTGTCGCGATCACAAAGAACGGCTCGGGCAACTCATAAGTCACGCCGTCGATGGAAATGCGTTGTTCTTCCATTGCTTCCAGCAGCGCGCTTTGCGTTTTGGCGGTCGTGCGATTGACTTCGTCGATCAGCACCACTTGCGAGAAAAGCGGGCCGCGATGGAACACGAAGCGTTGCTCGCTCCGATCGAAGATTGAATTGCCAAGAATATCGGCTGGCAGCAGGTCACTGGTAAATTGGATGCGCTGAAAGGCGAGCGCCAGCGAGCGCGCCAATGCCTGGGAGAGGGTTGTCTTTCCGACGCCCGGGATGTCTTCGATTAAAAGATGACCGCGCGCGAGAAGGCAGGCAACAGCGAGCTTTACCGCCTGATTCTTGCCTACGATAACTTCACAAATCTGTTTTGTGAAAGCGTCAACGTGATCGGTCACTCTGAAATGATCTGCGGGAACGATGCGCTTAGCAAACAGGATGTGCAAGGAGGAGATGTATCCTCTTACTCTTATTCCTACTCTTACTCATGCTCATGCTCGAACACTGGATCTGATAACTTGAGGTCGCTAGTTCTCCCTAGGCTTAGCATTCATTTTCGCGCCGGCGTGACAAACGACGCTCCTGGTCTGCCTGCCGTAGCCCCTGTGAAGGCGGGCGGCCGCGCCTTGCCAGGAGCAGACTGGAGTAGAGCAGGGGAGGGATGAGCATCGCGGTAACATTTTGTGATTAGACCAAGCGCGAACGCTGCTACAACGAACACGGTTACTCGTTTTTCCGTGGGAGTGAGGCGGAATCTGTGCCTCACGTTATCGAATTTCAAACGCCAGCTCTTTTTAGCCACAAATGGACACAACTGGATACTAACTCATGCAAATGACGAAATCCGAATGACGAAGAAGGCTGCGAATGATCCAAAAGGAACGGCAGAATGTTCCGGCAACAGCAAATAATTCGCGTTAATTCGCGTCATTCGCGGGCAGAACTTTTTGATTCGTGTGTATTCGTGTTCATTCGCGCTTGTCTGCCTTCTGCCTCGTGCGAATCAGAAGAGAGCGATAGTGTCTCCGGATATTGGAATCGTAAAACCGCGCTTTTGATTCCGCCGACATCAGTTCGCGGTGGACTGTCGGAGGCACATCGAGATAACGATAGATCGCGCCGTTAACGAATTCGATTTCGAGAATGTGCCGGCGTTTGCTGTAGCCAATGGCCGCAATGGCAGCCGATTCAACGCGCTGACGCGGAATGTGCGAGGTGATCGGGCCCGGTGTCGGAGCTTCCGCGCAGATTGCTGGGGCGACACTGATCATCGCAACCAAACTGTAAACCAAAGGCGTAACATGGCCGCGTAGCACGTTTTCAATTCTCATCCTGATCTCATGATGCGAGCGTCGTTGAAGAGTTAAAAGAGTTAAAAAGTCAAAGGGTTAATGCCGCCATTCTTCTCGGGAACGTCAGTGTGACTTTGTAACCTTTTTAACTTTGTAACCATTTAACTTATCATCATTGCCCTAGCGGCGTGGTGACTTCCGTGCCCGACGGCGGCTTAAACTCGAAAGTGGAAGCAGAGATCGGCGCACGTGTCTGATTCGAGTACGAAGTCACGATTCGATCGCCGTTCGGCAGCAGCATGTCGGTGCGTTCGACACGCAAGTTGTCGTCGATGTGTAGATCAAGCTTTTGAAATACTCGCTTCATCGAAGTCGTGCGTGGTATCAACGCCAACTCGTGTCCATTGTCGGTTTTTGTAGCACTGATTTGGAAAGTGTTTTCGATGTTCTCCAGATTTAGCGCGGAATTAATCGCGGCTACCGTCGAATCAAGCGGCGATCCCTTCCCCAGTGGATAACGTTCAGCCGATTTGAAGTTCGGATAATAAATCCAGAGCTGCCGGCCATCACTCACGGTAATGCTGGGGGAGTTGCCTTTTACTTCGCGCCGGAATTTGTTCGGCGGTTGGAACCAAATTCTCCCCGAACTCACGATTGGCTTCTTCATCAGGCGAATCATTCTTTGTTCCTGAAAATCGGCCTCTGTAGTCCGGTGCTGGCGAATTCCGGCGAGAAGATTTTTGAGATCAGCCTCGGAAAGGGGCGCGCTGCTCGCAATAGATGTCAGCGCTAGAAAGGCAAGCGCCGCAATTATCGATCTGCGCATGCGGCGATCTTATGCCGTCATATCGAATTCTCAAAGTTGTGCGGAGATCTGCGTCCCGCTACACGGCGAGCGCACGCCCTTGCCGGGACAACACCGCGTAAACGGCAGACAAGATGCGTGCGCTCCCGAGATTAGCGTTTTTAGCTTTAGTCCTCAGTAATGATGCCAAAAAGACCGTGCGCTTCGTCGGCGATTCCAGCAGTGAAATAAACTCCATCGCCGAGCGGGAGAAGATCCCACAAGCCATCAAATTGAAGCGGCGTTCCATCGGCGCGCATGAGGGTCTCAATGAAATTGCCCGTGACCGGATCATAATTGTTGATAAGGCCGTCGCCGAAGTTGCCGACCCAAAGTTCGCCATTCACGAGCGCAAGTCCCCATGGGGCATTGAGATTTCCGTTTGAGACCAGGCGCCTGAGGAAGTTGCCGCTGGTATCGAAGACACTGACAAAACCAAACCCGGGGCCGTGAACGTCATCGTGCCTCTGGTGATCCTGCTTCGCGTAAGTCACAAAGATTTCGCCATTGAAGTTCCTAATGCCAAACGGCGCGTAGCCAGCCGGAAGGTTGGGATCCACGAAGCCATTGGGATTCACCTGATGAAAATTTTCATCGTAGGTTTCAACCTTGCCGGTATGAAAATCAGTCACATACAGAAAATTGTGACCATTGGCGACACCGAGCGTTGCGCCTTTGTAAATGGCGTGGTTCACACCGTGGTTCGTGCCGTTATCGACGGCAATGATGGCGTGCGTCTGGTCGAGCGTCGGGTTCCATCCTGAGATCGAACCGTCTTCACTGACAAAAATAAAGAAAGCGGGCGCCGAGTTTCCATTTTTTGTCACTTGGAAGAACGGCGTGCCGTTGAAGACTTGTCCAGTGGGATTCCCTGTTCCTCTGTTCCGCGCGGCCGTTGGAATTGTCACGACCAGCGAAACGGCTGTGCCATCCTGATGGTAGAGGGTCGAAACACCGGTGCCGTTGTCGCTGACCCAAATCGTGCCTGATGGCGAGGCTGACATGCCCCACGGATTGACAAGATTTGGATCGACGTGCTGCGCTACACCGGCGATGTCAGATTGGAAGTTTGTCCACGAATACGTGTCCGCGCGCGCAGACGTGGCCGTGAACATTGCTACTCCCAGCAGGAGCAGACCGATTTTTATGTAAGCATGATTCGTTTTCATAGGATTGATGATTGTTTTTATCGTAGGGAGAATCGCACCGATCCGCGCTGAGTAGCGCATTGCAAAAGTAACGCGGCTGTTACCTTCCGCGCGCTGTGTTGACGGCGCTAAAGTGATTTCTGTTGCAGCTTTCAATACTGAAGCAATTCACTCCGAAAGCGTTCGCCAGTTCACGGAGCGTTCCGTTCGCCTCTACCCTTTGCCGAGGGGAGAGGATTACGGTGAGGGGTTGGAGTTCGCTCCTCGTAGTATCCTGAATGAACCCTCACTCTCCCCCTCTCCCTTGCCAAGGGAGAGGCGACCATACAGCGCTGCATGACGTCTCACACTGGCGGTCGCGGAGAGCGATCGCCCTATTACGCGTCTTCACTTTGCCGACTTTAAAAACTCGACGATGGCGCGTTGTTCCTGGCCGGTAATGTTGGCACGGATGCGCATGTGATGGACGATCACGTCCCATTGCGCATTATTATACATTGTCGGCGGCCGGATATTATGGCAGCGCAGGCAGTTGTTAGACCAAAGCTCTTCGCCTGTAAGTCCCATGTAGGAATCGTTAGTGACCGCACTGCTCGACTCGGTAGCCGTTTTCTGTTTTGCTTTAGGTTCTGCTAGGAGGTTCCAGCTCGTGGTGCCCAGGAGTAGAAGCA
>WNFR01008105.1_pt1 | contig 10632 bp, 17 predicted proteins | sample 5400221 | NCBI WGS metagenome assembly WNFR01 (sample SAMN13153357, study PRJNA577476) | soil metagenome | isolation source: 40 cm soil under Madrone tree | place: USA:California | collected 2016-06-14 | reverse complement strand
GCATGCCAACCACTTCTTGGTTATCCGGGATGATCAACTCCGGGTGAAGCTTGAAGAAGTGCTTAATCCCTAAGCGGAGACTCCACGGATACGAACCTAGGCCAAGTAGTTCGGATGCCCCCTACCTCAGAAAGCGCTGTAAACGCCGCGGGAGTGCGTAGGCTGGGTGTGCATCTTCTGCAATGAGCAATTTGAAACTTATGCAGATCCTATGCAGGCCCCCAGGACGCAGTCCATTGCCCCTGGTAGTTGTGAGCGTGAAGCGGTCCGCCTTTGGTGTATAGCAGGTATTCGCCGTCGGGAATCGCGGTAGCTTCAAGAGCATGGATCTCGAGCAGAGTGATGATCGGTGACGTGGGCGCCAAATGCGGCTCGTCGGTGATTTGCTCAAGGCGATAGGCGACTCTGTACTCCTGACGCGAGCGCTTGGACACGAGCTGTGCAACGCCCTCCTCTTTCCCGGTGTGCAGAACGGCATTCACCGACGGAAGGCTGCACTCGAATTGTTCCAACTCGACCTGAGCGTCTTGTTTAGTCAGGTGATCGCAGGTCCGGCCACACCTTACGCAGAACCATTCGCTAGTGGCTGGGTTCCAGCGAGGTTCTTCATGTTTCACGGTTAAACAGAATAGCGCATCAGCTGGCAAGTGTGATGAAGCTCATGCTGTCAGGGCCGTCCGAACGAGGCCCGCAACAGGAGCCTCGCAGGCCTTGCAGCCCCAAGCGAAACCGTACGGGGATTCAACCAAGGTCAATTCGCGCGTAGCCGGCTTCTCTGGATCAGGTTGTTGTTCGCACACCATGCTCACCACCTAGAAGAGGGCTTCCGGGGTTGCGTTCGCCGGCAGAGTGGACAGAAAACGTGAATGTGGCGGTTGGGCCGTGCCCAGAGCCACTTCTTTGCAAGAGGCGGACGCCGTATTGCCGCTCAAACTTAGCGGTATTGAGAGCGGCACAAACGAGAGACATTCTCCGGCTGTCGAATTTCAGTGCCTGATGCACGTCCCCGGCTGTAACCGTGACCGAGGCTGTTTTGTTCTCCCTCGCCGGCACGATGTAATTGCGATATACGTAGTCGCGAACCTGGTCAGACAATGTAGCCATGCCCATTCCGGAGTGAACCATGGGCAATGAGCGCCCCGGATTCGGTGTGGACCAGAGCGCCCACGCCGAGCAGTCCCAAGGGAGGTCACGAGGCTACTGCAGGAAGCCATGCGGGTAAATGGCCCGTCAGTGGCTGAAAGACACTGCACACTGGCGAGGCTGAGCGCTACCGTGGTTAGGTGCTACGGAGGTGAGCACCTCGAGGGCATGAGTGTAACAGAGCAGAAAGACTAAAAAGGGCGTAATCCCAAACACGCCCCCCGAGACAATTGTGAATCATCGTAATGAGCTGAAGACGGCGCGTAACCCGAGCGCGGGTTTGCCACCCACCACGCCACGGCAACCTAGCCCGCGGCCCTACTCTCGGTTGCCAACGACTTTCCCGATCGCCCAGAGACGACACCCTTCACTGGATCGCACTTCCTACTGATGAAAACACATTGTTGGCATGGGCGCCGAGCAATCGCACCGTGCCCGCCACGAGCACGATCGCAATTGTCAACATTATGGCGTACTCGGCGACGTCCTGGGCCTGGTCATCGAACCACAGTTGCGAAAGCAATGCTGGCATCGGCATCTCCCGGCAAAGTACCGCGGTCTTTCTAACGAAACTGCCTAGCTAAGCTAGCTAGTTTGCGGGGAGATTAAGCAGCATGGTAACGCGGTTCGGCGGTTTTCCAATGGCCCGATTGGGTGTAGCACGATCGTGCCTATACGCCGGCGCTATCCTGAAAGAGTGATATACGTCTGCCACAGACAGTAAGCGACGGCGAGGGCGGAAATTGCAGCGGTGCAATGGAGCTCCACAGCCACCAATCAAGACGCAAATTCTGTATACGACAATTCACTTCGCTGATCCCGGGTTTGAGCCAGAAAGCGGACCCAAACAGGGATGTCTGAGCTGGGAGTGCATTTTCTGCAATGAAGGATTTGAGATTTATACGAACGGCAATGCCAAGGCGAGCGCTGCTGAAATCGCTCGTCATTGTGAGGTAACCTGGATGATATGGTTGCGAACCGCATAGAGGACCAGCTCGCTCCTGGAGTGGAAGCCGAGTTTACGCATGATGTTTGCTCGGTACCTCTCAGCGGTCTTGATACTCAAATCCAACATCGAAGCGACCTCTTTCGTGCTCTTACCCTCGGCCACGAGCTGCACGATCTGACGCTCGCGCGAGGTAAGGCTTGATGAGATTGGCACATCTTCAGAATGATCCTGCTTCTGGTTCAGGTATGTTCGCAAAACCATTTCTGCAACCCGGGAAGTGAAGAACATTGTTCCTGCTTGGAGCGCTTCAACCGCCGCCACCAAATCTCTCGCGGCATCGGATTTGAGCACGAACCCACGAGCGCCAGCTTCCAATATTTCGCGAATGACTTGCTCTTCGTCGGTGATGGTGAGAATCAGGATCTTTTGATGGGGCTGGGCCTGTAGAATTTGGCGTGTGGCGGTCAAACCATTCAAATTTGGCATTCCGATATCCAGAATGACAATGTCGGGCTTGAGCTGTTGTGTCTTGTCGATTGCTTCCCGGCCATCAGCCGCTTCAGCACACACTTCCCACCCGGTATGAGATTTCAGCAGAGCGCACAGACCGCGGCGCACGATTTCATGATCGTCAGCGACCAATAGCCGAAGTACTGACACACTCCATCTCCGTTACGCAGGCTTACTTCTTGACTGCGCAAACAGCACTGAATTGGCGGGGGAGGTAACTAGGCGAAGGTCACCGCTTTTGTGCCTAGGAGTACACAAGGAGCAGTTTTGCTGCCAACTAGACTGCCTGTAAGACACGGAAAATTGAGAGTTGCAGATAAGACCGGCCACGTGGTGGCGCAAGGTTCTGCACTTTTGGCGCACCTAAGCGCGCGCGTGCGGGTGCGCCGCTCGGAGCGTCTGGCAATTGAGTTTGGCGGGTTTCGATTATCCGCTCTGAGGCAAATGATCGGTGGGAAATGAAGATTTTTTGGGCAAATGCATTTGAGCGATCGTACACGGCGGCTGAGCATAGGGCGGGAGGTGATTCGGAATAGTGTTAGCCGGTTGGTCATGAAAATCGTGAAACGAGGCGAGCCGAGAGGCTCGCCTTTATTCGATCGGCGTCGCTTCAGGCGGCTTTGCCGGCTGCGATTTTGTGGCCTGTTGAGGTATGGACATCAAAGGTACGGATGACGGGCTCGGCGTCGATCAGGTGCTGCAGCTTCTCGCGCACGGTATTGTATTGCTCCCGATGATACCGCTCGGCGTCTTCCCGGGTTTTCCAAAAGCTCAGAGCCAGCACGCGATCGCGCTCCGCGTCAGAGAGGAGCACGATCTCATCCACAAAGCCTGCCTGCTTTTTAGCATGGGTACGACCTGCTCATTGATGGCGTTGGACAGATCTCTCGATTTTCCTGACTTGCTGGTGAGTTCGACTGCTCTGGTAAACATGTGTGCTCCTTTCGTGGTTGAGGGGTGAAAGGAACCGCCGCTGGCGCGACGACGGAAAGGAACTTCTCGTTGGGTGAACGTACCTTACGTCTCGTCGGAGTGAGGGTCAATTGCCAGAATTTGGTGCAGCCTCTTAGCAGGTGACGTGAAGGATCGCGTTCGTGTCTTTCGGGTTTTGGTTTAACAGCTCGATGGCTTCGATGGTCGGCAGCACCAGCAATTTGATCTTCCGGCGTTCGGCCTCGCGCCGGACTTCTTGCATCACGGGTAATCTGCCGTATGCACCATTGCCGATCACAAGTTGGCGGCATTTCCAGGGTATGTTTTCTTCAACGGAAAGTGGCGTGTGGCCGAACTGCTCGCGGAATTTCTTGGACGGCTTCTTCTTGCGTTTGGAGATCTCCCCGCGATCGATCAGAACGTCGTGTTCGTAGCTGCTACCGTCGATTTCGAGCGAGCCGAAAGAAAATTTGTCGAAACGCATACGCGAACTCCTTGACGCTGGCTCCACGCGCTCTTTTTGGATGTGAGAGCGCAGAAGGCACAACGCTGCTCGATGTTCTTGCTGCCGTAGTGCGGGCATAAGATTTCGATACGCGAAATTCTAGACCCGTTGATTGTCGGGTTCAACTTGAGTCAGAGCATGAATTTTTGCGGATTAGGTCTCGGATCTTTCAGCAAGTCAGGGTCACGGATTTTGCGAGGTTCGGTGGCCCGGATTTGGCTTACAATGCGCGTGAATTACGTTTATGTGCATATTGGGCTTCCCAGGCAAAGGAGGCATATTGCCATCTCAAAACCGCCCCGTCGTGCTTTGCAGGTAGCATTCGTGGACATCGAGCGGATCTGTCCTACCCACCTCGTTTGGGGGTGTTCGTTGGCCAGGCTAGTATTCGCGGCGTTCTTCTTCTTTCTGCGGCCGCGACGGCCGCACTGGAAACCAGCGAATTTTTGAACCATGATGAGCGTTCACTTTTGCCATGACCGACAACCGCAATTCTGAGGCAGCCTGGGCCTACCACGAAGCTACGAAACATTCCTACCTCAGCATTCGCGCGAACCCACATTTCCTGGACTGGGCTAACCAGCCATTGCCGTTCAAAATTTATCCTACGCTGGAGCGGTTGCGTTTGCCCGGCGAGGTACGCCCAAGCGGAATCGCCGCATTGTCGGCGATCGCCAAGAGCATTCCCGCCGAGACAGTGGCGGTACCCGACTTGGGGCCCGTGGCTCAACTGCTCTATCTCTCCGCCGGCATCACTCGGCAGCGAAAGTATCCGGGTGGCGAGATTTACTTTCGCGCCGCGGCCTGCACCGGCGCGCTTTACGAAGTCGAGCTGTATCTGGTTTGCGGTGACCTGGCGAATCTCGAGGCCGGTCTCTATCACTTTGCTCCTGCGGAGTTCGGCTTGCGCAGGCTGCGCGTTGCAGATTGTCGCGCTGTGCTAGTTGAAGCGACTGCGGATGAGCCCGCCATTGCTCACGCGCCGGTAGTTATCGCCTGCACCTGCATCTACTGGCGCAATGCTTGGAAATATCAAGCGCGCACCTATCGCCATTTCGGCTGGGACAACGGCACTGTGCTGGCCAATCTTCTCGCGGTCGCGACAGCCTTGCGACTGCCTGCAAAGGTCGTTTGCGGCTTCCAAGATGCGGAGGTCAATCGCCTGCTGGACGTTGATCCGCAGCGCGAAGTGGTCTTTTCGCTCGTGGCCCTTGGCCACGTCTCGGCTCTCCCGCTGCAACCGCCTAGTGAAATCTCCTCTCTCGGGCCAGAAACGGTCCCGCCCTTGCGGCGTGAGGTTGACTATCCGCTGATGCGCGAAATCCACGCTGCCTCTTCCCTGCATACGACCGATGAGGTCCACAGGTGGCGCGGCGGCACGCCGCTGACCAGGTTTCCGCCACCTACCGGGCATTTCGCTGAGCTCCAGCCTCTCTCGGATGCAGAGATGCCTCACGACCCGATCGAGCAGGTCATCTTGCGACGTGGTTCTGCCCGCAAGTTTGCCCGAGCGCCGATCAGTTTGGCGCAGCTCTCCACCATGCTCGACCGAGCCACCCGCGGCGTGCCCGCAGATTTCCTCGATCCGCCTGGAACTCAGTTAAACGACCTCTACTTGATTGTCCATGCGGTCGAAGGGCTTGATCCGGGAGTTTACGTGTTCCATCGCGAGCGCAGGCTGCTCGAAGGCCTGAGGCAGGGGAATTTCCGGTCCGAGGCTGGTCACCTCGGATTGGACCAGGAACTGGCCGCGGACGCCGCCGTGGACATATTTTTCTTGGCAGAGCTGCGACCTATTTTGCAGCGCTTTGGGAATCGTGGATACCGCGCGGTGCAGCTCGAAGCCGGCATTCTGGGAGGCAAGCTGTATCTTGCGGCCTACGCCCAGCACCTGGGCGCTACTGGCCTGACTTTTTATGACGACGAGGTGACCCGGTTCTTCTCCCCTCACGCGGAAGGCAAGAGTGCCATTTTTCTCGTGGCTATTGGCAAAAGTGCCAAACAGAAACTCCAGGAGACTTAGAAAGTGATCCTAGCGCGAACTGGGCTTAGCTTCTTTTTCTTCGTAATTTAAATCCACCATTCAACGTCTTCTAATTCCACATTTTCCATAAGGAATGATTGGGATTGCGCGCTAGTCGCATGCGCAGGCTTGAAGCTAATTTTCGAGTTCGGGCACGCCTTGTCCGATAGGCTCACAAACCACTCCGCTGTCATCAGCCGAGAGAGCTTTTATGGCATATCAGCAGCACGGAATTGAAAAAAAGGACCGGGCGATGGCAGCTCGGGAAGAAAAGAAAGGACTATGCGGATTGGTGTATAGGTCGGTGGCACAGGCTGTCAACCTGCAGTGTCTGGCGCTCGTTTCCCAATAGGGAGGCTAAGTGTGTAGTATGGAGCGCTTATAGGCCGTCTATAACAACACTTTTGAGGGGGATCTGATGGCGAATATCGGCGAGATGGTGAAGGAGCTTCAGCAGGAACGAGATCGGTTGAATCAGGCTATCGCAGCCTTGGCGCCGCTCGCGGGAACGAATAGGACTTCGTTCCCACGAGGTGAATCGAGCGGGCCACGTCGAACCTTGTCCGCGGCGGCGCGAAGGAAAGTTTCGCTGGCGCAGAAGGCGCGCTGGGCCAAATTGCGCGCAGAGAATTCCGCGAAAGCTAAGACTAGCAGCACAATGAACACTGGCAAGCGAACTATGTCAGCGGCAGGTCTAGCGCGGATCAGAGCGGCAAATAAGGCGCGATGGGCAAAGTGGAGAGCGGCACAGAAGAGAGCCGCATAGGAACAAATGGCGTGTATTCCGCCTTGGCAGCTGCGATCCTGGGGCTGCACCTGCTGTTCATCCTCTGGATCGTATTTGGCGCCGCGGTCACACGGCGTCGTCCCGTATTGCGCTGGCTGCATCTTGGTTCCTTAGTGTGGGGTATCCTGATCGAAATCCTGCCCTGGACCTGCCCCTTAACCTGGGCGGAAAACTGGCTGGAGACTCGGGCAGGGATTGCGCCGTACCAGGGTGGATTCATGCTGCACTATCTCGACGCGTTGATTTATCCGAACATTCCACCTGGGTTGCTCACTGGCTTTGGGGTTGCCGTCTGTATCGTCAATTTAGGCATCTATGCTCGCCGTTTCCAGCGGCGAGAGGTCGTACGTTGGTAGGGATCCGCTGGGTTGAGACGAAAGCACAGCATAAGGAAGCGACATAGATTTCGATTCGTCCGAACAAAAAGAGAAGAGGGCGAGCGCGCCCACTCTCACGCTAAGTCAGCCTGTCTGGGGAACTCGAGCATCTGCGTGGAGTTGCATCTAGGCTCAGTCATCGTGAGATTCCCGAAGCGATTCCAATGATGCACGAGCGAGCAGCTTCCGCTCGATGGTGCTGAGCAGCGCCCCGATGTCCACGGGCTTCACAAAGTAATCGTCTACCTCAGTGTGGATGGCCTGGAGCGCCGTTTCAAAGGCGGGGTATCCGGTGAGGAGAATCGTTACGCAAGCTGGGTTCACTTCATGCGCTGTATAGATCACGGTGAATCCATCGCCCTCCGCGTTAATATTTAAATCAGAGAGCACAACATCGAAGGTGTGGCTGCGGATGGCGGCAAGCGCTTCGGACAAGGTAGCCGCGACCTGCACTTGAAACCCGTGTTGCTCGAAAACCGGTGGCAAGGTAAGACAGATGTTGGGCTCGTCGTCCACGAACAGGAGGCGCTTCCCAATTCTGTGCCCGGGTGGAGCGTAGAGCCTGGCCCGCCGTTCGTTTGCGCCCGCTTCCAGAACGGCATTGAGTTCTTCAATTATGGCAAGAAGTTTGTCGGGATCTCGCTCCTGAACGGCGCGACGGGCGATTTTTTTCCAATTGGGCTTCTCTGTCTTCACTCGACACATTGTAGGTCGAAAGAGTCAAACAGGTAAGCTGTAAGTCGATACAAGCTTTAGCTGCCGGTGTACATTAGAAATGCAATTCCAGTCTGAACTCGCGCCAGGGGCCGTAAACGACTGTGACCTGGCCGTGCTAAGATTCACAGCACACGCCGAGCTCGAAGCCAGCTGCGCTTCGGGAATCCGAATCGAACGAAGCCATCGAGTCAGAGGGCCTTGTCGAATTCAAAAACGTTTTCTCCTTGTAGCCATTCCGAGCTGCTTCCGCCAATCCCACAGCTTCAACCCACCAAAGCTGGCAAATTTCGCGGCCCGCGATGCCTAGTTCTCCTCCTCCTCAGCTATTCTCTCGCCGCAGTCCTCGAGTCCATCTTCGTTGCCCTCGACGGGCGGGCTGAAGGTTCCTCCTCCGCCGGTTCCTCCGCAGACTCCTCGCCGGCGGCGGCGCTTCCGTTGGTGTCCGCCTCGATCGGATCAGGGGCGGCCCTGTGTTGTTCTGCGAGCTGCTGCTCCAGCCTTGCCACACGGTCTTCGAGTTCGGCGGTCGCAAGGAGGGTCCTCGCCGAATTGCACAACTGCGCTATGGTGCTGGCGGCGCGAGGTACAAGGGTCTTCGATTGCACGCCGCGGATCGTCTCCGCCAAGATGTTGCGGAGGTCCGTAGCACTAAACGGACCGGTTGGCGGCTCGGGCAGTTGCTGGCGATTTTTCCTACCGCCGATCTGCCCAAGCAGCCGCGCCCGCTCGGGGCGCGCGTGGAGATAGCACAGGCCGTTCACGCCTGACTGCGCCCGGCATGGGGCCCCCGATTTAGTAGTAGCTTTGCAATTGGCCATGACGTTCTAACCTCTCTCCTGTTTTTTTTTAACTCGACCATCCGCGTTTGCCATCCCGCTAACACCTCGGCGCACCAGTCACCCGTTCCCAACCACAGTCACCAGATAAACGACTTACTAACGCCCCACGTGTGCAGCCGCTGATGGCGAAGATAATTCAGCGCCTGCGTGGTACTGTCGACCGCGTCATCGTGAGCACCGGTCGGGAATGCGGCGAGCTCGTCTATGTATTCGTTGAGCCAGGGTACTGATTCCGGCAAAAACACCTTCCCCGCCTCGATTAGTGGTGTCACTGCCTGCGCGCGCGCCAATTTGTCGCGGTCGACCTTTATGGGAATGATCGGTAGCGCGGTCAAATATTTCAGCTCTTGAATCAGACTCTGCCCACTGGCTAGGTCTTCGACCAAAATCTGATTCGGCTTCCACTCCTGGGCCAACCAAGCCATGCGTTTTTTCAGTTCGGGAAATTCGACGCGCCCACGCCAAAACCAGAGTAAGAAATAGTTATTTCCACTCACGCCCCAAGTTGTGCAGACTGAGAAATCATTGTCGCAGCCGGTCTTGAATGCGGTGTCCCAGGACTGCACAATGCGTGTGCATGCAGGCTGCTCGCGAAACAAGCGCCACCACTCCCTTTTCAAAACTGCCCCCTCAGCGGCGGCGGGCTGTTGTTGGTACAGCGAGGCCCAAGGCGCGCCGCCGATTTCGGTCCGTATCTGTTCCAACACATGGAGTGGAAACTTCTCGGGCCACAGCGCTTCACCGGCCTTACGGAACGCGTCGTCCGCTTCGGCAATGGCAGCTAGGCTGAGAACCTCCCAGTCCTTGGGATGCTCGCGCAACAACCGACCCGCCAGATCGTCTTCGTGCCAGCGCGTTTGGACTACAACAATGGCTCCGCCGGGCTGCAACCGGGTGCACGCGACATGGGTAAACGACTCGTGAAGGTCGCGGCGAATGACTTCACTGCGTGCCTCGTCTGAGCCCTTGAGCGGGTCATCGAACACCAGTAAGTGCGCGCCTCGACCAGTCATCGGCCCGCCCCTTCCCACCGCGTAGTAGGAACCACCCGCAGTGGTATTGAAGGCGTGCACGCTAGCCGAATCGTCAGCAAGCCGACAGCCGGGGAAGATAGTCACGTGCATCGGATCCCGCACAAGATTTCGAACAGCTCTGCCGAAGCCGTCGGCGAGTTCTTGTCCGTAGCTGGCGGTGATAATGGAGCGCTCGGGATGTCGCCCCAAGTACCATGCCGGAAACAGTTGCGTGGTGATCAGGCTCTTCCCGTGCCGTGGCGGCATGGCCACCAGCAGCCGCCGAATTTCGCCCCGCTCGACAGCTTCAAGCATCTCCACCAGCAGGCGATGATGCGCCGCCAGTTCAAATCCCGGCCATTGCGCCACGGCGTAGCACGCTAGGTCGGCACGAGCGAGTTGCAGAATTTCCAGGGGATTCATTTCGGCTCCTGTTCGCTGGCTCCATGCCGGGCGAGGTAGGTCTGCGCCATCCGCACTGCGATGGCGGGATCGAAATTTACATTCAACACGTTTGTTTGTGGCCGGTCGTCTAACTCGCCGCGCAGCTTCGCCTCGAACTCGACCGATTCGAAAAGCAGACGTACGCAGTGCAACGCCAGGCGCTCGTCGCCTGCCGCCTCGGCGCGTTCCTTGATCTTCCAGACCTCGGCGCGCAGTTCTTTGAGCAGATCGGAGGTAGAGCAGCTCGTTAGCTGTCCTGATCGACGACTCGGCTGCGGTTTTGCCGTCACGGCAGTCGATTGAATTTCGAGTGCGCGGACGCGTTTCTCCAGAGGAGGTCGCCTCATTGGGCCCTCGCTTTTGCTCTCGTCGATGAGGCGTGCAATCTATTT
>WNFR01008104.1_pt1 | contig 10633 bp, 9 predicted proteins | sample 5400221 | NCBI WGS metagenome assembly WNFR01 (sample SAMN13153357, study PRJNA577476) | soil metagenome | isolation source: 40 cm soil under Madrone tree | place: USA:California | collected 2016-06-14 | reverse complement strand
AACGACCGGCGTCTTTTCGAGCGTCAGGAACTCCGTTGATGCCGGGGTATAGGCGAATAGCCGGCCGTCGAATGTTCGGACGCTTTGATACGGGTACTTGAAGCCGAGGCCGGATACTGTGATGACCTGCACCGGCTTGCCGAACTCGGTGACGAGCGCGTAATCGCCGGTTTCAACCGTAAAGCAGCAAAGCTTCGCCATTGCGGCGACGATGCCGGCAATTCCCAGCGCGACGGCAAGATGCATCCGCCGTCGTGTGGCCGACTGCTTGCCACTGCCATCGACTCCCGCCATGACCACCCCCGGCCATCATGCAGAAGATACTACGACGCCAACAGGTTTGATCGGCGCAGTCTGCGGCGGTTGTATGGACTTGACAAGTGGTGCTCGGTCGCCTGTGTGTTGCGCCGCAACGAAAACCGCCAGGCAGAATAGTCGATCATGTTTGCGTCCATTGCGTCAACGCTCTTGATCTGGTTTTGACTTCTCAAGTCTTGGGATCGGCGTCGAGGCGCACGATCCAGTCTTCCATCCCGGGGCGGGCGACGGGGTAGCGGTCCATCACCAGCGGGTCATGTCCCGGCACGATGTGATTGCGCGAGGTCGCGAGCCGGCGCAGCGTCTCGTATCCGGCCAGCACGTCGCCGAGGTTGTAGAGGATCGGGAAAGCGCGGCCCTGCTCCATGTGCGCGTAGAAGTGGCTCGCATCTGAGGCCAGCACCACCCAGCCGCGGCGCGTGCGCACGCGCACCGATTGCATGCCCTTGGTGTGACCGCCGATGTGATGCACCTCGATTCCCGGGGCGATCTCTGCGGGACCGTCGTGGAACTGTACGCGTTCGTCGAACACGCAGCGCACCATGGTGGCGATGTCGTCGGCTTCGTAGCCGTGCCTGAGCATCGATTGGCACATGCAGCGGCCGGTGGCGAAGTCCATCTCTTTGTCCTGCAGGTGATAGCGCGCCCGCGAAAACAATGGCAGATTTCCGGCGTGGTCGTAATGCATGTGGGTGATAATCACGTTCTCTATTTTTTCCGGAGCGATGCCGAGCGCGGCGACGCCTTCGGCGACCGGACGGATGATTTGCCGGCCGCGCTTTTTGGCCATCGCCTCGCCGAACCCGGTGTCCACCACGATGGTGCGGCTCTTTGCCGCGATCACCCACACGTAGTAGTTGAGCGGCATCTCGGTATCGTGAGGATCGCCGCCGATGAAATTCTCCGGCGAGCGGCGCATCAGCCGCGCGTATTTGATCGCATAGATTTCGTAAACATCGTCATTCATCGAACTGATCTCCCGCTTGGCTCACGCGCCTGCTTCCTGACCGCTCATTTTTTCTCCGCCTTGTCCAGTTCGGCAAAGGTTTCCCTGGCCACCCTGAACGCATCCACCCCCGCCGGAATGCCGCAGTAGATCGCGACCTGCAGCAGCACCTCGCGGATCTCGGCCTTGGTAACGCCGTTGCGCAGCGCGCCGCCGATGTGCATCTTGAGTTCGTGCGGACGGTTCAGCGCCGACAGCATCGCCAGGTTGAGCATGCTGCGGGTCTTCTTCGGCAATTCCTCGCGTCCCCACACTGCGCCCCAGCAGTACTCGGTCGTCAGCCTCTGCATCGGCATGTTGAAATCGTCCGCCGAGGCGATGGACTTCTCCACGAACTCGGCGCCGAGTACGGACTTTCTGATCTTCAGACCTCGATCGAACAATTCGTCATTCATTGCTTATCTCCAGAAGTTAAAGGCAAATAAAACACAGTCAAAACCGTTCTCACCGCAAAGACGCAAAGGACACGAAGGAAGAGCAAAAGCACTCGAGAGTTAGAAACCGGAATGGCTGGCCAGTGTGACACTGGTGCCCGCTCTTAACTCCAATATGGTTTTCCTCCGCGTCCTTTGCGTCTTTGCGGTGATAGTGCCCTTGTCTTTGGAATCGCTATTGTTTAGGCCAGGCGGGGCTGGCGAGGGCATCCTTGGGCGGATAGACGGTGATCGGCACACCCTTCTGCCATTGGACGATCAACAGGCTCGCATCAGCACGCCGGCCGTTCTCCTCGAACCTCAGCTTGCCGTTGCCGGGAAAGAAATTCGCCGCGCCGCCGCTGAGGTTCATCGTACGCAGCGCCTGGGCCACCGCCTGCCGGTCGGCTTTGCCGGCGGCTTCCAGCGCCGCCTTGAAGATCAGTATGTCGCCATAGGTCGTCACGAAATGCTGGGTCGGCCACGGCTCGTTGGTCTTGGCCTTCACTTCCGCGACGAAATCCTTCTGCGCGCTGGTCGTCCAGTTGGCAACCACTGCCATGACGCCTTCCAGCTGCTCGATGTTCATGTTGTTGCGCAGGTCCGGGTCGAGGATCGCAGCGCCATTTGCGATCGTCGGCAATTTGCCGCGCCCGAGCCCGAACTCGTTCATTTTTTCCAGCAGCAGCTTGGCGTCAGAAATCACCGTGGGCAACAGGATGAGGATGTCCGGCCGCGCCGAGCGCACCTTCTGGATCAGCGGCGTGGCGTTCGCCAGCGGCGGCGTGAAAGTCTCGTCCACCACCAGTTTCAATCCGAGCTTGGCGAACTGGTGGTCGCGCATCGGCTTGACGAAAGACACCGAGGCGGCGGTGTTGTCCATGACGATGCCGATGGTCTGCGGCCGCTTGCCGGAGGCCTTCTCCGCCATCTCCATCAGCGCCGGCAGCGACCCTTCCGCCTGCTGCACGCCGGTGGCGGAAGTCTGGAACACGTACTTGAAGCCGCGCGAGGTGATCAGGTCCGAGTACGAGAACGTGATCACCGGCAACTCGGCGCGCTCGGTGACTTCGGTGACCGCCAGCGTGAAGGAGCTGAGATACGCGCCGGTTGCGACCACCAGGTCGGGCGCATTGGCCACCATGCGCTGGGCTGCATTTTTCGCCCTTTCGACCGAATCGCCCGCGTCGAACACCGATAGCTTGAGTTTCGCTCCGCCCATGGACTTGATACCGCCCTGCTGGTTGACAGTTTCGATCGCCATGTCGGCGGCCATCTTCATCACCTGGCCCTGCCGGGCGTAAGGCCCCGACATCGGCGCGATCAGCCCGACCTCCACTTCCTTCGTCTGCCCGGTCGCCGTGATCGCGGCGGTCACCATCGCCGCAGCGAGCAGCGCGCGGACGGCGTGCCTTCCGAGCGCGTTTATTTTCATGTTGTGCATTTCATCCTCCCCCGGTTCCGTTCGACTGCGAGGAAACCGACTCAGTTACATTCCAAGATACGCCTGCCTGATGCGGTCGTTGCTTTTGAGTTCGTCATGGCTGCCTTCGAGCACCACGCGCCCCGCTTCCAGCACATAGCCGCGAGTGGCGAAGTGCAGCGCCTCCGCAACGCGTTGCTCGACCATCAGCACGGTGAGCCCGGAGCCGGTGTGGATGGCGACGATGCGCTCGAAGATTTCGTCGGCGACCGCCGGCGCCAATCCCAGCGACGGCTCATCGAGCATCAGCAGCTTGGGCGACGACGCCAGCCCCCTGGCAATGGCCAGCATCTGCTGCTGTCCGCCGGACAAGGCTCCCGCCTGAGTCTTCGCGCGTTCCGCCAGCACCGGAAACCAGGTGTAGACCTTTTCCAGATTCTCCGCCCAGTTGCGGCGTCCGGTCTCGGTGGCGGCGCCCATTTCCAGGTTCTCGAGCACCGTCAGCGAAGGAAACACCTGGCGCCCCTCGGGAACGTGGGCGATGCCCAGGTGCGGCCGAGCGGAAGGCGCAACCGCCAGCAGGTCCCTGCCCTCGAAGCGGATGACGCCGGACATCGGCGGCACGATACCGGAAATGGTCTTGAACAGCGTGGTCTTGCCGGCGCCGTTGGGCCCGACGATCGCAACAAATTCCCCGGCGCCGACGCGTATGTTGACATCGTTCAGCACCGGCACGGCGCCGTAACCTGCGCCAAGGGCCTCGATCTCAAGCATTGGCGACTCTCCAGCGCTTTCCCAGGTACGCGTCGATCACCGCCGGATTACGGGTAATGTCGGCGGGTTGCCCCTCGGCCAGCACAGCGCCATCGTTGAGCACGACGAAGCGGTCCACCAGGCGCACCATCGCCTGCATGGTGTGCTCGATGATGACGATGGTGACGCCGCGCGCGGCAAGCTTGCGCACCAGCGCGATCACTTCCTCAACTTCGCCGCCCCCCAGTCCCGCCAGCGTTTCGTCGAGCAGCAGCACCTTCGGTCTGCCGGCCAGCGCGCGGGCGAGCTCCAGCAGGCGCAATTGCTTGTTCGACAGACTGCCGGCGAGAAGCTGCGCGTCGCGGTCGAGCCCGACCCGGGCGAGTGCGGCTTCGGCATTGGCGCGCGCCTCCCGGTCGGAGGCCGCGTGCACGTACGCGCCAACGACGACGTTTTCCAGCACCGTCATGCGCCGGAACGGCCTGACTACTTGAAACGTGCGGCCAACTCCGGCGGCGCAGATCTCGTACGGGCGCGCGCCGACGATGTCCCTGCCCTCGAGCAGGATCTGCCCCTGGTCAGGGCGGATGAAACCGTTCAATAAATTGAAGAACGTAGTCTTGCCGGCGCCGTTCGGGCCGATGATGCCGAGAATCTCTCCGTTCACGACCTTCATGCTGACGTCGCGCACCGCCTGGAGGCCGCCGAACGCTTTCGAAACATTTCGCACCTCGAACACCACTGCGCCGTCGCCGCCCTTCTTGCGCAGCGGCAGTTCCGCGACGACCGCCGATGCCGGGCCGGCGGACTGCGGCTGGTCGAGATTTTTGCCCACACGCCGGCGCAGCATCAGGTCCTTCACTTTCCAGAACACGCCTTCTGGCGCCAGCAAAATGACCGCGACGATCGCGATCCCGTAGACCACGCCCTGGATGCCGGGTATGACGTTGCCCAGCTTCGCATGCAGCAGTTCGCTCAGCGGCACAAGGATCACCGCGCCGATCACCGGCCCCCACAGAGTGCCCACGCCTCCGAACATGGCGACGATCAGCGCCTGCGCCGATACCAGCATGCCGAACACTGCAGGCGGCGTCACCACCAACAGCACCACCGCGTAGAAACCGCCGATCGTGCCGGCCATCGCGCCGCTCAGCGTGATCGCCTTGAGTTTCCACGCCAGCGTCCTGATCCCTGCGGCCTCGGCCGCGGCTTCGTCCTGCTTGATCGCGAGCAGCGACATGCCGAAGCGCGAACGCTCGATCAGGCCGGTCAGCACCATCGCGCCAAGCATCAGCGCCAACGCCAGCCACGCGTAGATGCGGTGGTCCTCGAACTGCATGTACGCGAGCGGCGCCTGGCGTTGCATCGGCAGCGTCAGCTCCTGGTAGCCCAGCCACTCGAACACGTACAGCAGCGCCAGCGGATAGGCGAGCATCGCCAGCGCAAAGTAATGGCCGCGCAATCGAAACGTGGGGAAACCGACCACCAGCCCGGCCAGCGCGCCCACCATCCCCGCCAGCGGAATCCCCAGCCAGGGCGACAGGCCCCAGTGGATCTGCGCCAGCGCCAGCGAGTACGCGCCGAGGCCGAAGAACGCCGCATGGCCGAAGGACACCAGACCGCTGTAGCCGCTCAAGACGTTCCACGCCAGCCCCATCACCGCCCACACCGGAACCACCGTCATGATCAACTGGTAGTAGGAGTTCTCCGCGAAGGCGGTCGCTACGGCATAGACGATGCCGAATGCCGCGATCAGCAGCGCCTGGTGGCGCAGATTCATCCCGGTTATTTTCAGGTTCGCCTCTTCATGTCCTGCGTGCCGCCCTGCCGAACAGGCCTTGCGGCCGTAGCAGCACGATGACCAGGAACACCACGAAGATCGCGGTGTTCTGCAACTGGTTGGGCAGGAACAGCGTCGATAACTGCTGGACCAGGCCGATCGTCAGTCCGCCGAAAAAGGCGCCCGACACGCTGCCCAATCCGCCGAGCACGACGCCGGCGTACATGACGATCACGTACTCGAGACCGACGTACGGCTGGAACGGACCGCCGGATGCAAGCAGCCCGCCGCCGATTGCGGTCATGCCCACGCCGAAGCCGAAAGCGAGGCAGTGCGCGCGATCGACGTCGATGCCCATGTAGATCGCCGCTTCGGCATTGTCGGCGGCCGCACGCAGCGACTTGCCGAGCCGCGACCTGGCCATGAACAGCACGAATCCGAGCACCGCCACCACCGCGATCACCGCGGCGACGGCCTGCCCCTGATTCACGAAAACGGTGGCGTCGCGGTAGAGCGGACCCAGCGCCCAAGCGCTCGATGAAAGTGGCGTGGCGATCGAGACCGGCGTCGAGCCGAACACGTACAGCCCGCCGTTTTGCAGGATCAGCGCCACGCCGAGGGTGAGGATCAACTGCGCGTAATGCCCCTCGGACTCGAGCGCGCTGCCGCGGATGCCGGTCACCCGGCTCACCAGCAGCTTATGCACGATGACGCCGGCGACGAAGATCACAGGCCCGGCGAGCAGCGCCGCGATGTATGGATCCATCGCCGTGCCGAACACGGCATGTGCGCCGAACAGGCCGAACGCGTAATAGGCTACGTACATGCCGAGCATCATGAAGTCGCCCTGCGCGAAGTTGATGACGCGCATGACGCCGAAGATCACACTCAGGCCCACGCACATCAGGCCATAGATTGCCCCGGTCAGCAGGCCCGCGGTCAGGGCCTGGAGGAAGTTTTCCAGCAACTGCGCAGCAGTCATGCCAGGACGCTCACTTCCTTCACCACAGAGACACAGAGACGCGGAGGGAATCCAACAAAGAATTCCGGGACATATCTGATTTCACGTCGGGACCAAGCGTTCTTCTTTTTGTTTGCACTTCTCTGTGCCTCTGTGTCTCTGTGGTGAAAAATTTCTAAGTTGCGGGGGCGCGGAGCAGCGCGCCGAGTTGCGCGACGTCCTTGCGCAGTTCGATGCCGTCTATGAAGGACTCGATCTCGCTCGCCCGCGCCGCGCCGAGCACGTTTTCGGCCGCCGCACGGAATCTTGCCCGCACGTCGGCGGCACTCGCGTTGACGACGTCCTCCAGGCGGATGCGATGCGTCGCACCGCCGCTCTCGCGCACTTCCACTTCGCCGCCCTGTTTTCCGGGATACGCCCTGGTCATCGCCTCGTCGATCTCCAGCTTCATGACGCCGATCAGCCGCTGCAACCCCGGGTCCTGCAGCCGCGTGAAGTTCTGCTCGGACACGCCGCCTTCGATCAGAGCCGCGGCGACGTTGTACTGGATGCTCATCTTCGCCTGCAGCACGTGCGCGAACGGTCCGGTGTAGTCGCAGCCGGGATAGAGCGCGCCGGCGCGCGGCACGCGCACCGTGATGGCGGCGATGCGCTCAGGCTTGGGCTTGTGTTCGTGGGCAATCGCGAGCGCCGCCTGGCTGGCGGTCTGCGCGAAATTACAGGCGGGAACGGGTTTGTGATAAACGGACAGGATTTCCGGCTGGCCCTGGAACAGCGCGATCTTCGCCGCAGCCGGACGCTTGCCCAGCGCGGCAAACAGCCCGGCTTCGCCGTCCAGCGCCGAGGGCGATGCAAACGCGCCCATTTCGGCCAGACGCGCCGCGGTCACCGCGTCGCGGGCGGCGTAGCCGGCGTGGAAGAACATTTCGCTCCCGCCGGTATGCGCCCACTGGTTGAAACCGACCGTGGTGTTGGCGCCGAGCGCGATCGCGCTGGTTACCGCGCCGGTGCTCAGGCCCAGCAGACGCGCTCCCGCGGCAGCCGCGGCGACCGGCCCGGTGATTCCGGTGGGACGGTGGATGCGCGCCACTTCGGCGTCCATGACCGCGCGGCCGATCTGCCCGCCGACTTCGTAGCCGACCACTGCGGCGGTGATGAAGTTACGTCCACGCACATGGCGAAGCTCGGAAAGCGCCAGCAGCGCGGGCAGCACCACGATGCCGAGGTGGCTGATGCTGCCGGAGTGCATGTCCTCGCGCACCAGGCCGTGGCCCATCACCGCGTTCGCGAACGCCGCATCGGCGTGGGACGCGGGGTGCGGCGATCCGATCACCGTCGCGGCGCCGCCCGTTCCTTCCGCCAGCGCGGCCGCCTGCCGGCTCCACGGCAGATCGCGCGACTCGAAGGCGCAGCCGATGAGGTCGAACAGGCAGAGCTTCACCTTGTCGGTTGCTTCGGCGGGCAGGTCGTTCAGCGACATCGAGACGACCGAGTGCGCGATGCGCGCTGCGAGCGGCTCGCCGGTCTGGGCCGCCGGGCCCCTTTTCACGGGATGTACGGTTGCCATTGCATTCTCCCCGTCACTTGCTGCGCACTTCCACGCCGGCCCACGACTCGACTACCCTGCACATCGAGGTGAAATCCGAATCGGCACCGTAAACCGCGTTGGTCACCGCCAGCATCTGGCGCACCGCTGCGCCGACCACCATCGGCACGCCTAGCGACTCGGCTTCGTCGATGCAAAGCCGCACGTCCTTGTACGACAAGCCGGTGGTGAAACCGAAATCGAAGGTGCCCGGCAGGATGGCGCGCGGGAACTTGTCCTGGGTCGCGCTGTTGCGGCCGGTGCCGGCATTGAGGATGTCGAGCATCATTTGCGGATCCAGCCCGGCTTTCACCCCCATCACCATCGCTTCGGAAGATACCGCAATGGCGGCCGCCGCCAAAAGATTATTGGCGAGTTTCATGGTCTGCGCCTGTCCGGCGACCTCGCCGAGATGAAAGGGCTTGCCGAAGGTCTTGAGCACCGGCTCAAGTACCGCGTACACATTTCTCGGACACGAAACCATGACCGCAAGCGTGCCTTCGCGCGCGCCCCTGAGGCCGCCGCTCACCGGTGCATCCACGTACGTAATCTTGCGCTCGGCGAGCGCCCTCGCGACGATGCCCGCGGTGCGCGGTCCGATGGTGGAGAAATCGGCGACGTGCTTGACGCGCGTTCCTTCGATCACGCCGCCGCGGCCCAGCGCAACGTTCTGCACGATCTCCGGATTGGGAAGGCTGAGGAAGACGGTCTGTGCAATGCCGGCCACTTCGGCCGCCGAGCCGGCCCTTTGCGCGCCGGCCTTCTCCAGCGCGGCGACGGCCTTGTCATCGGTATCGAACACGCACACGCGCTGTCCCGCGTTGAGCAGCCGCGAGGACATGAGCGACCCCATTTTTCCCACACCGACGAATCCGAATATTTCCTGTTCCATTGCCATCCCCCCGTCAATCCGATTTGCGCCAGGAAGCGGCGGCGCCTTCGTGAACGCCCGGTCCGCCGTCCGCTCCGCTCCAGAGGCGACATAGTATCGGGGACGCGCTGATCCGGCATCCCCGAAGGCAACAAACAACGGGTGATCGGATGCAGATACCGGGCGTTGCGGCGCAACATCCGAATGCCGCGGCGATGTGGCCGTGACGGCTACCTGGGCCGGGCAATCCCACTGACATGGCGCAGTGTGGCCTAAACTAAGCTTGCTTCCCGATTCCCGAGTTCCCTCATAAACAAGGAGCGACGATCCATGACGAGACGGGTTCTGCTGCTTGGCACCGGCCACATTGGCCGCGCCGTCGCACATCTGCTCGTTACAGCCGAGGGCGAACCGCGTTACGAAGTCGCGGTCGGCGACCGCTTGGTAGATCCCGAGCTACGCTCCCTGTTCTCGGATCGCTGGTTCGAGATCGATGGCGACGATATCGGCAGCTTTGCGCGCCGTATCCAAGGCCATGACATCGTTATCAATGCCCTGCCCTTCCATCTTGCCGATACGGTGGCCAATGCCGCCGCGCGGGCCAAGGCACACTATCTTGATTTGACCGAGGACGTCTCCACCACGCGTGCTATCCGCGCGTTGGCCGAGGGAGCCCCCATTGCCTTCATGCCGCAATGCGGACTGGCGCCGGGCTTCATTGGAATTGCGGGCTATGCGCTATCGCAAGGCTTCGACAAACTGGAACGGCTGCACATGCGGGTGGGCGCCCTGCCGCAATATCCCACTAATGCGCTGAAGTACAACCTCACCTGGTCCGTGGATGGGCTCATCAACGAGTACGTTCATCCCTGCGAGGCCATAGTGGACGGAAGGCGCATCGAACTACCGGCGCTGGAAGGCTACGAGACCTTCGCGTTGGACGGCGTGAATTACGAAGCCTTCAATACCTCGGGCGGTTTGGGTACTCTTGCCGAGACTTTGGAAGGTCACGTGCAGTATCTCGACTATAAGACGATCCGCTACCCGGGCCACCGCGATATCGCCAAGCTGTTGCTGCAAGACTTCGGGCTCGCAGGAAAACGCGAGACCATGAAAGACATACTGCAAACAGCCATTCCTGCTACCGAGCAGGATGTGGTCGTGGTGTTCGTGACGGCGTCGGGCTTGCGAGGCGGGAAACGCACTCAGGTGTCTTTCGCCCGCAAAGTGTATGCACAGACCTGGTCTGGAATGCCCATGACAGCGATCCAGATTACCACCGCCAGCGGTGTATGCGCCGTGATGGATCTTTTCGTCCAGGGCAAACTTCCGCAATCCGGTTTCCTTCGGCAGGAGCAGGTCGCGCTTACCGATTTTCTGTCCAATCGCTTTGGCCGCGCCTACGAGGCCGCGGCCACATGAGGGCGACATGAATCTACATCACGAAGTACAGATTCTGCTGAATGCCCTTGGCGCCTCTGCCGGCGACTCCACGGAAGGTCTTTGCGCCCGCTCACCCATTG
>WNFR01008102.1_pt1 | contig 10634 bp, 6 predicted proteins | sample 5400221 | NCBI WGS metagenome assembly WNFR01 (sample SAMN13153357, study PRJNA577476) | soil metagenome | isolation source: 40 cm soil under Madrone tree | place: USA:California | collected 2016-06-14 | reverse complement strand
TTTAAATGGTGCGACTGTTTTCGCTTTCAACGGAAGGCCGAATTTGTGGCAGCAATCGATGGCGTGTTGTGCGTATTCCTGCCAACTGCATTCGCCGGCGTTGGCAAAATGCAAAATGCCTTGGAGACGGCCCGCCCACGGGCCGTCCGGCGCGGGGGCGCGCCGACTCCAATCGCCAAAAAATTGGGAAAGCATTTGCGCGATGTCCAGTGTGTAAGTAGGCGTAGCGAATTTGTCGGTGATCGCGTCAACATGCTCACTTTCACGCGCGCGCTTGATGATCGCGTCGACAAAACTAGGCCGGTCCGGACCGAAGACCCAGGAGACGCGCACGACGAGATGTCGATCTTGCACGGCGAGAACGTTTTCTTCCCCCTTTCTCTTCGATTCACCGTAGACGCTGATCGGACGCGCCGCGTCTTCTTCGACATACGGCTCGTGCTTCTCGCCATCGAAAACGTAATCGGTGCTGAAGTGAATGAGCTTCGCTTTTTTCTCGCGAGCGATCTCCGCGAGAACACGCGGTGCTTCAGCGTTAATCTTAAAGGCCTGATCACGCTCCTTCTCACAAAGGTCCACGTTGGTAAACGCGGCCGTATTGATCAGAATGTCGAAATCCAGATTGTCGATCTTATGGCGAATCTGCTTTTCATCGGCGAGATCAAGTTGCGCGCGATCGAATGTCGTGACGTAACATTTTTCTCTGAATTGGCGCGCGACCGCGGCGCCCAAACGCCCGCCGCTTCCAACGATGACGATTTTCATGTTCTTCTGTAGCGGCGCTCTATGAGCGCCGCATTATTTCCGACGGTCATCCGCTTTCGCCCCGGTCGCGGGACTACAGCGCGATAAATAGACCGCCGTTACAAACTAATATCTACCCGCGCGTTCGAGCAGTGGTTCCCACCACGATTGATTGTCAGTGTACCATTGAATGGTTTCGTCGAGGCCCTCTTCGAATTTATGGCGCGGTTTCCATTTCAACTCGCGCTCAGCGAACGAAGAATCGATCGCGTAACGTCGATCGTGCCCAAGCCGATCGGGTACAAACGAGATGAGACTTTCCGGTTTGCCCAGTTTCTTCATAATCAATTTCACAAGATCGACATTCGCGATCTCATTGCCGCCGCCAAAATTGTAGACGGCGCCCGGCTTTCCCTCAAAAAGCGCGGCCACGACCGCCGCGCAATGATCACGCACATGAATCCAGTCGCGCACATTTTTGCCGTCACCGTAAACCGGCAGCGGTTCGTCGCGCAGCGCCTTGACGATCATGAGCGGAATCAATTTTTCGGGGAACTGATATGGCCCGTAATTGTTTGAGCAGCGCGTCACGATCGTTTCCTGCCCGTAGGTTTTGAAGCAGGCGAGCGCGAGGAGATCGGCACCGGCCTTGCTCGCAGAATAGGGCGAGCTCGGATCAAGAGACGATTGTTCGGTGAATTTTCCGCTTTGGCCGAGCGAACCGTAAACTTCGTCGGTGGAAATTTGAATGAAGCGTTGCACGCCGTGTTTTCTCGCGCAATCGAGCAGGACGCTGGTGCCGATGACGTTGGTGTGAATGAAGTTAAGGGGCGAATTGATGCTGCGATCGACGTGCGACTCGGCCGCGAAGTTAATGATGGCGTAGAATGGATGCTCGGTCATGAGCGCGTCCATCTGGTCGGCGTTGGCGATGTCGGCTTTGAAAAATTCGTAACGCTCGCCATGTTCCTCGACCACGCCATTAAGATTGGCAGGATTTCCGGCGTAAGTGAGGACATCGACGTTGGTCACGGACGCCGGCTTGTAATGTTGCAGAATGTAGCGAATAAAGTTGCTCCCGATGAATCCGCAGCCACCGGTAACAAGAATGCGCATTGATGCGCGTACTAGCAGCGCCAGTGACGGTGCGCCAGCGGATTTTCCGAGCACGCAGGAACAGCTTCAGGGATGGCAAACTCGCCTCGCCCAAGTCGATTGGGTCCCCTGGATAATCATCGGACTGGGCGCGCTCCTGCGTTTTTTCCTGCTCGCAATCAAACCGCCTCATTTCGACGAAGGCATCAACGGCTGGTTTGTCGATCAAATGGTGAAGAACGGCTTCTATAAATACGATCCGACCAACTACCATGGTCCGCTCCACTTTTACGTGGAGTTTCTTTTCCAGACCCTGCTCGGCCGCAACGTCTGGGCGTTGCGTTTGCCGGTCGTGCTCGTGAGCACTCTCTGCGTTTGGCTCACGCTCAAGTTCGAACCATTCGTCGGGCGAGCGGCCGCCCGAGTCGCCGCGCTCACCATGGCCGTCTCACCCGGCTTCGTTTTTTACGGACGCTATTCGATCCACGAAGTCTGGCTCGTTCTCTTTTCGATGTTGTTCATTCTCGGATTGCTCGGCCTCTGGAAATTCGGGACGCCCAATTATCTCTGGTGCGCGGTGATGGGCTTGGCCGGGATGATCCTGAGCAAGGAAACGTACATCGTCCACATTGGCTGCGCGGTCATCGCGGCAGGCGTTTGCTATGTCTCAAATTGGCTCAGCCGCGTGCCCGATGCTCGTCCGGCCAGGCAAACGTGGTCGTATATCGATCTTGCCGTGACCTGCGGAGTCGCTATCGCGGTGATCGTATTTTTTTATTCGGGCACGTTCTTTCATTGGCACGGCGTGAAAGACATTTTCAACGCCTATGCAGCGTGGTTTCAAACCGGACACGAGGGGCACGGCCACGAAAAGCCCTGGTATTACTGGCTGAAACTGATGGCGCCCTCGTTTCAATTTCCGCGCGCCGATTTCCTGGGCTACGAATTGCCAGCGCTCGCCGGGTTGGTTCTGTGCCTTTTCTGTCTGCGACTCAAAAACGTCAGCTTGCGTTATACCGCCATCTACGGCGTCGGCACGTTGATGGCCTACAGCATTGTTCATTACAAGACGCCGTGGTGTGTCATCAGCATCATTTGGCCTTTCTTGTTTATTTTTGGCGCGGCCGTCTTGATCATTCCGCAAGATTACCGCCGGCTTATACAGATCGGGTCCGCGTGTCTGTTGTTTGAATCGCTGGGATCGACCGTCTGGCTGAATTATTTCCACTGCACGACCGACACTGAGCCGTACGTTTACGTGCAGACTTACAACGACATCTACAAACTAACCAAACCGGTGTTGGCATTGGCACGCCGGGATCCCGTCTTCTACCAAATGAAAGGTCATATCATTCGCACGAGCGCGTATCCGCTGCCGTGGATCCTGGATGATTTTCCGCACGTCGGCTATTACGAGCACGATGATCTCCCTGATCCGCTGGACGCCGATTTTCTGCTCGTGCAAGAGAGCAAGATCGAAGAGGTCGAAGCCAAGTTGCGCGATTCTTATTACACCGATTTCCTGACGATTCGATCCTATCAGGACCCTTCGAAAATTTATCTCAACGCCCAAAAATTTAAGGATTTTTTCAAAGGCAGAGCGCCGGACTTTGTCGGTAAGAAATCGGGATAGCACTGGCCGCCGTTACGAATGAAGTGGCTTTCCGCCGGGTTAACCTTCGTAAACTTCGCCACCGTGGCGGGACTTTTTCTCGGGATGGCGAGCGGCGGGTTAGGCCCATGGGTGGCGATGTTCTCTTTATTGATCGGAGTCGCCGCCGCGTTGGCGGCATACTTGACGACCACGGACAAGCGAAATGCCGCTCCGGTTCCGGAGCCGGCGCCAACCACCGGAACACTCTCCAAAGTGTCCGAACTTGTCCGCGGGACGGCGAACTATCGATATTTGTGGACATGGGCGGTGGCCGGTTGTTTTGCGATCTTCGCTGTGCGCTCATTTTGCTGGCTTCTCTACCTCGACGGTGAAGACCTGCGCATTCAGTCGCCCAATAATCTGGGCGATCTCGCGCTGCACATCACTTACGTCAAGAATTTCGCGAACGGCGTTTCCATTTGGCCGGACAATCCGATTTATGTCTTCAGCAGGCTGCGATACCCGGCCGGGGCCGATCTTTTTAACGCCCTTCTCACCTACATGAACGTCGATCTCACCCGCGGATTGATCTGGGCGGGCCTTCTCGCATCGCTCGCCACCTTTTACGCGCTCTATCGCTGGGCTGGCGCGTTTGGTGTGGCCGGCTTCTTGTTCAACGGCGGTGTCGCCGGTTTTCAATTTTTCACGACGCTCAAATTCCTCGATTACCAAGGGGATAAGGCGATTGCCTGGAAAAGTATTCCGCTGTCGATGTTCGTGACGCAGCGGGGTTTGCTTTACGCGATTCCGGCGGGATTACTTTTGCTTTGGCACTGGCGGGAGAAATTTTTTCGCGCGACCCCTGTAGCCGGGGTCGGTGACCCCGGAGCGCACTCGGACCGGCTTCAGCGAAGCCGGCTACAACCGCTGCCATTTTGGATCGAGCTCTCCTTGTACGCGTCGATGCCGCTCTTCCACCTCCACACTTTCATGGCGTTAAGCATCGTGTTGCTCTTTTTTTTTATTTGTGGCGACAGGGACGTGCGCACGGATGCGGCCATGCTTGTCGGCGGCGCGTTGCTTCCCGCGACATTTTTCGTTTGGCTCATCACCGATCACTTCCAGGCCGGCTCAGTGGTGGCATGGCAGCCGGGCCTGTTGCGCAAAGTGCCCGAATTTTCGGCTCCTTTTTTTGATTTTTGGTGGACCAATTTCGGAATCTTGCTTCCGCTCGCGCTCGCACTGCTGGTCGTTTGCGGCTGGCATGCCTATCAATCCCGCGCTTGGTGGAAGTTTGAACTGTTTGCTGCAGTGGCATTGGCCACAATCGCGCTGTGCATCTGGCGCATCTCGCAAACGGGATTCGAGTGGAGTTCCGGAATCTTTTTGGTAGCTGCATTGAGTTTGCTCGGGCTGGCTTCGTGGCGCGTCTTTAAAACCGGATTTACCTGGAACGAAAAACTTCCGGAAGAAATCACGTTTCTCTCTCCTGCGGTCGCAATTTTCGTTGTCGCCGTATCTGTAAAATTGGCGCCGTGGGAATGGGACAATCTCAAGATAATGATTTGGGCTTATTTTCTCGTGCTCCCGTTCTTGTGGAAGGATTTGATTGCGAAACAGCTATTCCCTGTGCGGGTCGCGCTTTGCCTCGCGCTTTTCGCCTCGGGCTTCGTGAGTTTGTTTGGCGGTCTCGCGGCAGGAAAGCCCGGCTACGCTTTTGCCGATCGCGGCGAGATCGATTCCGTGGGAATTGCGCTTCGCCGCTTGCCGGTGGAAGCACGTTTCGCCGCTTTTCCGATTTATAATCACCCTCTACTGCTTCAGGGACGCAAAGTTGTAATGGGCTACCCCGGGCATCTTTGGACGCAGGGCTTTGATTATACGGACACCAACACAAAGCTGAGCAGTCTCATGCAAGGCGAAGGAGATTGGGCGGCGACCGCCAAACAGCTCGGGGTTCGCTACATATTTTGGGGACGGGAGGAAATCATGAACTATTCCGGGAGCAGGCAACCGTGGACGAAGAGCTTGAACACGGCCACCTCCGGCAGCTGGGGCGCGATCTTCGATTTGGAATCGCCGCGCCAGACCAACGCGGACCGTTGATTACACGACACTAAGGACGAGCTGACCGGCCGCGACCAATGTGTCGGCGACCAGCGCTTCCACCTCGAATTGCAGCAAACCATCAACCTCCGCCAACTTCTTGGCGCGCAGGATAATTCTCTCCTCCGGACGTACTGCCTGAAAAAATTTCATCGCGCGAATTCCTGAGAGCAAGAAGCGCGGCTTCGCATCCTTGGCATCGGCCGGCGCGGCGGCGATGCCGGCGGTTTGCGCCAGCGCCTCTGTCAAAATCACTCCCGGAACGAGCGGATTCCCGGGAAAGTGTCCGGCAAACATAGGATCGTCGGCGGCAAAAACCATGGCGCATTGCGCGGAAACACCGGGATCACGCGCGATGATTTCGCGAACAAAGACAAAAGGCGGCCGATGCGGCAGGCCAAGGTCGACAATCGAATCCAGAACGGGGTTCGCTTTCCTCAAGAAAGCAACTCTCAACTCTCAACTCCCAACTCTCAACCTCTTCGTCATCCATTCACGAAATAGGCGAGCTTCCAGCTGCCGTTGACTCGGCGAATGCCGGCGCGATAGCCGTCGTAGTTGAGCGATTCGTCGGCAAACTGCGGCGGCGCCACCATGTAAGCGCCCTTCTGCACGAATTTCTCGGAAAGGATTCCCTCCAGCTCCGGCCAGAGATTGTTCTCGTCCCAATACTTGAAAACGCTCTCGCCCGAGGCTTCCGGGTTAAGCCTATATCCAAAATCGGGCGTCATCATCTGCCAAAGTGTAGCGGTATCGTGCGCCGCGGCGGCTTTGCGCAACCGTCCGATAAAAGCCTGAAAATCGACATCGGTGCTTTCGCGCAGCTCGGCCTTCGTTTTCTTTTTCAGCGCCTCCTTTTTCGCCTTCTCCTTCTCCGAAGTCGTTTTACAACCCCCGAGACCAAGCGCGAATATCAGCAGGACAAAAGTGATGATCCTCATCCGCGTACGTTTGTCATGTTTACGAGATCAATTCAAGTCGAGAGCGACCTGCTCGATTAACACCGCGCCTTTAGGCCGGTGTTAACAGGCATGCTATAAAAGAGAGCTGTTTTAACAGCATACCAGGTGCGTTCTGATGTGAACCGCCAAGAAATAAGCCGTTGAAACGGGTTCCACGAGCGTGATCACCGGCAGCCACCGGCCTAAAGGCACGGTGTTAATGACAATGCCGTGCCCGATTTATTTTTCGTCTGCGAAATGGATGGGCGAGAAAGATGAAATAGATCGCACTGACAAGATCGACAATCGACGCCGGTGGACTGGTCAGGCGAAGCGGCCCGCGCCGCAAACCCGCGAAAACAGCCTCGGCCGTTAGGTCCGCCAGAGCGGGCATGCTTGTGTAATGGCGACCGAACGCATGCAAACGATGCGCGTCCGATGTAGCAATCAATGGCTTACCGAACTTCTTCGCCACCTTGGCGGCACGTCGGTTCGGATTCAAGAGTCCCTTGTGAAAGTGGCAGTACTCGATCGCATCGAAGCAATCCATTTCCGTAATCAGTCGGTTACCGATCGAAGCGCCTAGAACGTAGAATGGATGCGGCGCGATCGTGAAGATCGAGTTGCCGCGGCGACCGCGCAGTTTTCTCAGATCATCGAAATCCTTGAGCTGCGCAATTTCTTGGGCGCTGACGTTGAGAATGATTACATCGGCGTCTTGCAAACGAACTTCCGCCGCCGGAATGAGCAAAATCCCCATGCCGGCGGCGTCCGCGAAGACTTCTGCGCGATCAAAGACAGCGTCGTGCAGCGTGATGGCGAGAACGCGAAAGCCGAGGAATCGCGCCCGTTCGAGCAATTGATGCGCGGAATAATCGATAACGTCTTTGGGATCGTCGAGCGTGTGCAGGTGCAGATCGAGTTTGATCCAATCGCCCTCATCTTTTTCCTCCGCCAAGATCGACATCGTCCCGGAAAGTAATCGCGGATCGGGTCAATTTCACACTTCTTGCTGCTACGATTGCGATCGGGAGCATGTGCACGGGTAAAAAGAAGGAAGAGACTTGCGGGAACGCGCCGCCTGCGGAACATTTCGCGCTGCATCGAACACTCAGCGCTCGGGTGGTGAAATGGCAGACACGTACGTTTGAGGGGCGTATGCCGAAAGGCATGCGGGTTCAAGTCCCGCCCCGAGCACGATTTCTTAGAAACCATTTGATCAACCCGTAGTTTAATATTACCAATCGCCTCCCAACTTCTTACGTGAAAAGTAGATTCCCCCTTTGGCTTCTGGTCTTGCTGCCTGTCGCTTCCTGGGCCGCGGACGCCCCATCAAATCTCGGTCTTGGGCTGCGGCGACTGGTCGAAAATTACCGGACCGATCAAGCGCAGTTTCAGCAACAAATGTCCGCGGCAACCGTGCAATCGGACACCGCCGCGAACCGCGTTATCGTAAACATTCATCTTAATGGCAAACGCGCTTTAAACGACGTGCGCGCCGATCTCGAGAACCTTGGATTGGAAGTCATCAGCGCCGATCCAACGTGGCGCAACGGCGTTATTTCGGCATGGCTGCCGGTCTCGCAGGCGCACGTCGCAGCTCAAGTCGTCGGTGTTCGTAGCGTAATGCTGGCGCCGCCACCGCGCCGTCGCGTCGGTTTGGTCACGGCCGAAAGCAGTGTCGTCGAACATACCGATGTCGTGAACAAGCCGGGAAACTTTAGCGCTCAAGGTGTTTTGGGCGCCGGTATCAGTGTTGGAATTATTTCGGATTCGTACGACCACACAACGCCTCACGCGAGCGCCGGAATCGCTTCTGGCGATTTGCCCGGACCTGGTAATCCTGATGGTTACACGACGCCAGTCTTTGTTGCGCAGGATAGCCCCACCGGCACGGATGAAGGCCGGGGAATGGCGGAAATCGTTCACGACTTGGCACCCGCGGCGAAAATCTGCGTTTCCACTGCTGGGAGCTCGCAAACATCTTTCGCGCAGAATATTCGAAACCTGCGCATCAATTCGTTCGCCAACTGCGACATCATCTGCGACGACATCTATTTTACGGACGAGCCATTTTTTTCTGACGGTCCAATTGCGCAGGCAATCGACGACGTGGTCACAAGCAATACGTTATTGGGCAAAAAGGTCGTTTATTTTTCGGCGGCGGGAAACGAAGGCAACTCCGGTTATTCTTCCGATATACATCTCGTCAGCGCCGCCGCCGGCAAAGCGTCAGCCGTCGGTACGCTGAATTTCACCGCCACTTCGCCGCCGCCCATTACCTATACTCAGGGGTTTCACAATTTTAATCCGAGTGGCAGCACGAGGATTTGGACAAAAGTCACGACCGATTCCAGCGGCACAGCCACGGTCGTTCTGCAATGGGACGACCCGTTCGATACTGGCACCGTTACCACGGATTACGATTTCCTGGTTTTTAACGGCACAACCGGCAACTACATCGCCAGCAAAAGCAGTACGGATGACAATATCGCCAACGGCGAGCCGATCGAAATGTCCGATCTCGCCGCCAATACGACTTACTATTTAGTAATTGGCCTTTCGGCATACTCTCCTTCTCCAGCGACGCACCTGCGATTGATTTCCGCAGGGGGCGCTTCCATTTCTGGTCCTGACATTACCTACAGCGCAGCGACCATATTCGGTCACCCAACCGCAGTGAGTGCCAACGCCGTCGGCGCGTATAACTACAACAACGGTCCTGACACGATCGCGAATTACAATTCCGGCGGGATGAATCCGCCACCAGGACCTTATCGACCGCAGCTCGAGGATTTCAGTTCGAACGGCGGCGACATCACAATCTATTTCGACAAATTCGGTAATCGCCTCGCTACTCCCAGCGTCCGCCAGAAACCAGAATTTTGTGCGTGCGACGGCATCGATACTTCGTTTTTCCCGTCTGGCAGCGGGAACGACTCCGATAAAGATGGCTTCCCAAACTTCTTCGGCACAAGCGCAGCCGCGCCGACTGCGGCGGCGATTGGCGCGTTGATTCTCGAAGCTGCAGGCGGCCCCGGCTCACAGACTTCCAGTCAGATGCGGACGCTCATGGAACAATCTGTGTTCCCGCACGATCTCGATCCAAATGTCTGCACGGCCACTGCAACCAATGGCACTGCCACCGTGCACTTAACCGCCAACGGAAATTCCAGCAATGACAGCGCGAGCAGTCCCACTTTTTTCACGGTCACGTTTTCCGGCAACGCCGGCGAGACTCTCAACCAGTTGATTGTCGATCTCACGAACACGCCGCTCATCTTCGATGAGAGCGCGAACGGATTTCCATTCACGGTCGGATCAAATCCAGGCGGCGTTTCGATCAGTCACACGCTCTCGGGGAACAATCGGATCCTGACGCTTACCTTCGGCAACACGTTTCATCCGGGTCAGTCGATTTCTTTTGGAATTGATCGCGACATCGGGGCGCTCAGTCCGCCCTCCGGCGGCAATTCAGCCGATCTCCTCGCCGCCGCCGATATCAAAGCCACGGTCGATTCGAGCACGATCCTTCTCGGCGCTTTCGCGAACGTTCTTGGGACCGGCTTTACTTTCGCCGACGGCTACGGACTGCTAAACGCCCAAAGCGCTATTCAATCCATTCTCGGCCCCCTCCCCGATTCGAGCGGCGTCGCGACCAATCTCTCCACCCGTGCCGTTACTCTCACAGGTGATAATGTCCTTATCGGCGGATTTATTGTGCAGGGCCCGTCCTCTAAAAATCTAATTATTCGCGCGATCGGACCGTCGCTCGCGGGCGCGGGCGTTGCCGGACCGCTCGCCGATCCGAACGTTGAGCTGCATAACCAAAACGGCGCCGTCATCGCATTCGACGACGACTGGCAGGATGATCCCAATCAGGCTACCGCAATCCAAAACGCCGGGCTCGCCCCGGGCAATCCGAAAGAAAGCGCACTTGCTGAAACGCTCGCTCCCGGTCCTTACACCGCAATCGTGCGTGGGACCAACCACACAACCGGCGTTGCGCTGGTCGAAGTTTACGATATCGACAGCCAGCCGGCCGCATCACAGTTGGTAAACATTTCCACGCGTGCTCCTGTGCAAACGGGCGACAACGTCATGATCGGCGGATTCATCATCACCGGCAGCGATCCGACGAATGTCGTTATTCG
>WNFR01008101.1_pt1 | contig 10634 bp, 6 predicted proteins | sample 5400221 | NCBI WGS metagenome assembly WNFR01 (sample SAMN13153357, study PRJNA577476) | soil metagenome | isolation source: 40 cm soil under Madrone tree | place: USA:California | collected 2016-06-14 | reverse complement strand
TACGCCACGGGCAACACCGCGGCATACGGCAGACGGACGCGCGGCGGCGCGCGTCCGACCAGCCCCGCGATCTGCCCGAGAATCATCCGCAACGTCATATCCTCGCCGCCCAGAATGTAGCGCTCACCCGCCCGGCCGCGCTCGAAGGCCAGCAGATGTCCGGCGGCAACATCGTCCACATGCACGATGTTGAGTCCGGTATCCACATAGGCAGGCATCCGGCCGGACGCGGCATCCAGCACTAGCTGTCCCGTCGGCGTGGGCTTGATATCGCCCGGACCGACCGGCGTCGATGGATTGACGATGACCACCGACATGCCCATCCGAGCCGCATCCCGCGCCACTTCTTCCGCGAGGTACTTCGACCGCTTGTAATGGCCGATCATATTGCCCAGGGCCACCGGAGTCCGCTCTTCTCCGGGCGAACCGTCCGATGGAATGCCGATGGTCGCAACGCTGCTCGTGTAGACGATTCGCGGAACTCCCGCCGTGCGGGCAGCAGTCAAGATGTTGCGGGTTCCTTCGACATTGGTGCGATAGAGCTGCGTGGGGTCGCGCGCTCCCAGCCGATAGTCCGCCGCAACGTGAAACAATCCCGCGCAACCTTCGAGCGCGCGGTCGAGCGAACTCGAGTCCGCGAGGTCTCCCTCCACGGCGTTCCAGGCAAGCGGCTGAAGATTGCTGCGATCCGAGCCCCGGCGTACCAGGACCCGGACCTGCCAACCGGCTGCATCCAAGGCCCTTGCAACGGCCGCGCCGACGAAACCGGTGGCACCGGTGACCAGCGCCTTCATGCGACGCGAGCGACGGCGACCGCCGCCAGCGAACGGGCGGCCGCCCGGTAGGCTCTCGCCAGGCGGATCAACCCGATGAGACCCAGGGGAGCCATGGCAAGGCCGCCGATGAGGCGAGGGATATTGACTTGACCCTCGCGGCTTGCCGCCACGACCGCCTGCGGCAGCACGTCCGCCGCCGTGTCCACGATCACGCGTACGGCGATGAACGGCAGGTTGTGAGCGGCGGACACTTCCGCCACGTGGAAGCTTTCCATATCGCAGGCCACGGCGCCGGTCGCCCGAAAAGCCTCGGCTTTCTCCGTTACCGCGCCGATCGGCCCCGGGCTGGTGAGCAGGGCGCCGGCGGCCACCGGGCTCTGCTCCGCGATGGCGGCACAGAGCCGCTCGCGCCACGCCGCCGATGTCGAGAACCGCGCGCCGTCGCGCGAAACAACTTCATCCGGCACGAGGATGGTGCCGGCGCGGAGCCGAGGATCGAGTCCGCCGGCCAACCCGAAACTCATCAGGGCCGCTGCGCCGGCCTCGATGAGGTTGCGGGCAGCATTTGCCGCCGGCGCGCCGCCCATGCCGCTGACGGCGAGCAACGCTCCATCGCTCAAGGACAACAACCCGTCGCGCCGCCGCACCGCCGGGCCCAGGGTGCGTGCTTCCGCTTCGAGCGCCGCGACGACGCCCACCTGAGTGTCCTGTCCCATCAATAACTCACTCACTGCGCAATAACTCACTCACTGCGCCGCGTCTTTTCGCGCCGGGCGGCGTTGCGCCTCCTCGCCATAGTGCCGCCATGACTCGTCGGCGCGCCTTGCCCGGCACAAAAATCCGCTGGCGCATCGAGCAAGTTATCGATGGGACAGGACACTATTCAATGCGCGGTTCCGCGACGCGTCAGTGTACGGTACGCCGCCAGCGCCCAGAGCGGGAAATACGCGGAATAGCCGTGATATCTCAAGTAGAAGACGCGCGGAAAACCGGGTGCCGTGAAGCTCGGGTCGCTCCACAGCCCGTCCGCCTGCTGCGTCCGCATCAGGAACTCCGTGCCGCGCCGCACGGCGTCCGACTGCACCTCGCCCGCGGCGAGCAATCCCAGAAGCGCCCAGGCGGTCTGAAAGGGGGTGCTCGGAAAATGCCCGGCCTCGCCGGGGCCTTGATCGTAGGTGTCGTTGCTCTCGCCCCAGCCACCGTCCGCGTTCTGCTCGAGCTTGAGCCACTGGACCGCGCGCCGCACCGCGGGATCATCGCCGCCGATGTGCGCCTGCGCGAGGGCCGTCAACACCGACCAGGTGCCGTAAACGTAGTTGGTGCCCCAGCGGCCGAACCACGACCCGTCGGATTCTTGCTGGCGGCGCAGATAGGCGATCGCTCTATCCAAGGCCTGCTTGTCCTGCGGGCGGCCGATGCGTGCCAGCACCGTTACCACCCTTGCCGTGACATCGCTGGTGGGGGGATCCAGGAGCGCGCCATGGTCGGCGAATGGAATCTTGTTGAGGTAGTAGCAGGTATTGTCGGCATCGAAGGCGGCGAAGCCGCCGTCCTTGCTCTGCATCCCGACCAACCAATCGAGGGCGCGGCGCACGCTCTCGGCGTAGCGGCCCGAATCGCGCGCTTGATGCATGGCCCATACGACCACGGCCGTGTCATCGAGGTCCGGATAGTAGCTGTTCGCGAACTGAAACGCCCAGCCGCCGCCGGCCAGACCCCGGCGATTGGCCTGCCAGTCTCCGGGTTCGTCGAGGAGCTGACGCGTCTTCAGCCAATCGAGCGCGCGCGCCGACGCGTCGGTGGATGGAGCATCGCCGGTCTCCTGCATCGCCAGACTCGCGAGCGCCGTGTCCCAGATCGGCGAGACGCAGGGCTGGCAGTACGCGCTCGAGGGACCTTCGACGACGAGCTTTCGCAGGGCACGTTTCGCGGTGACGCGCCGCGGGTCATCCTCGGGGTAGCCCAGTATCACCATCGCTTCCAGGGCGTTGACCATGGCCGGGAAGATGGCTCCCAGGCCGTCCTCGCCGTTGAGCCGCTCCAGTGTCCAGGTTTCCGCCAGGCGCGTTGCATGCGCCCGCATGCGGGCCGGAATCAGGGGATCGATCATGCGCCCCAACCGGTCGGCGGCCAGGAACGCCTTGGCCAGGAATCCCGAGCGCCGGAAATAATCTCGCTCCTTCTCGGGCGGCGTCGTGAACAACTCGCGAATGTGTACCTTGCGCGGATTCTTGGCGACGGGCTTGCGGGTACACAAGATGAACAACGGGACCATGACGGTGCGCGACCAGTAGGCGACCTTGTCGAGATGAAACGGGAACCATCTCGGCAGCAGCATGATTTCGACGGGAATGTAGGGCACCCCGCGCCACGGCAATTGCGCGAACAACGCAAGTGCGATCCGCGTGAACACATTGACCGCGGCGCCGCCGCCGCGCTGCAATATCGCGTTGCGCGCCCGCACCATGTGCGGCGCGGCCGGGCTGTCTCCCGCGAGCTTCAATGCATAGTAGGACTTGACCGAGCAGCTGATATTGAAATCGCCGCCCCGATACAGCGGCCAGCCGCCGTGCTCGGCTTGCGCAGCGCGGACATGGCGGCAGAGCTTCGCTTCCAGCCCAGCGTCGATCTCGTCCAAGAAGTGCATCATCATGATGTACTCGGCCGGGATGGTGCAGTCCGCCTCGAGCTCGAACAGCCAGTATCCTTCCGCATCCTGGCGCGACGCCAGGGCGTCTCGGGCATCCACGATCGCGTGATCCAAAGGCGAATCCGTCACCCGCCGCAGCGTGTGCGACACGACGTCGACACGCGCATCCGACAGCGGTGCCGGGTGGGAACCCGGCTTCGGCGCGATGCGGCTCACGACCCTGAGTTCCCGTACGAGCGCCGCGACGTGAATTCGGGTTCGCCGGCCGGTACGTGTTGAACGCTGACCGGTGCCGGGCACGGGCGGCGCAGCTCGGCGAGGCGTGCGAGCGGCAGGCCGCGTGCGGCCTGCGCAAACAGCGCCCGCAGCATCCAGTTGCTGCGCCCCGCGACATTCGTGAACAGGCGGGTCATGGCAACCGCGGAGTGCGTCACCTTCACCTGGGCGCCGGCCGTGAAGCGCGGATTCTGCTCGATCTTGCGCAGTGTCAGGACGGCCAGCCCGATCGCCCACAAGCAGAAGCGGCGAATGCCGGTCTCCTTGCTTGGAATCAACAAGGTGTACTCGAGCGCGTTACACAGATGCGCATGGGCCACGCCGACCAGCTCGCGAAAAGCGGCGCCGAATCGCGGATCGAAGGGCTGGCTCGACACCTGGGCGAGATCGACCCCGTGGCGCGTGAACACATCCTGCGGCAACCAGCACGCGCCGCGGCTGCGGTCCTCCCACACGTCCTTGAGAATATTCGTCATCTGCAGCCCCTGCGCAAAGGAGGCGGCGATGGCGGACAATGCAGGGCGGTGGCGGGCGATCTCCGGCGAATAATCGCAGAAAAGCTCGGTGAGCATTTCGCCCACGACGCCGGCAACGTAGTAGCAATAGTCATCCAGGTCGCTCGAACGGGCGAGGCCCTTGAGACTGGCGCTGAACTGGAAATGCGGCATGCCATGGCACATGAGTTCGACGCAGCGCCGAATCGCGGCCCGCTGCGGCTCATTGAGGCTCGCCATGACTCCGAGGACCCGCTCCATGTTGCTGACGAGGTCGCGCTCCGTCGCCAGGGTCCGGTCCGACAGCCGGCCCTCGATTTCCCGCGCCAGGCGCGCCGGGTCGCCATGGCCGTCCAATACCGAGCTGAAACGCTGCAGGAAGGCCAACGTTTCGGGCGGAGACAGCGCCGGCTCATCCTCGATGGTGTCGGCAATCCGGCACAGCAAGTAGGCGCAGGTGACCGCCGTGCGCAACCCCAAAGGCAGCTGCGGGATGGTCAGCGCAAAGGTGCGTGAGACATGCGGGAGAATCTGGTCTTGATAGACTTCATCTAAACTGACGGAATCCATAAGGACTTCTCGGAAACTTCGAAGATTAGCATCATGTCAGCGGGCCGGGCATGGTGCAAATTTACAACATCTTGTGCGTTCGTTGCCACGAAAGCCGCTTGGCAGTATAAACTGCTCTGGATGAGCACTCCGCATTGTGACTACCCGCTGCTTGACTCCATTGAGACGCCGGCGGATCTAAGACGTCTGCCCACCGGCAAACTTACGGACCTGGCCCAGGAACTGCGCCAGTTCCTGATCCACAGCGTCAGCACCCGGGGGGGGCATTTTGCCGCGGGTCTGGGAACGGTGGAACTCACGATTGCCCTGCACTACGTGTTCAATACCCCCTATGACCGTCTGGTTTGGGACGTAGGCCACCAGGCCTATCCGCACAAGGTGCTGACGGGCCGCCGCGACCGGCTCCACACCATCAAGCAGCACGAGGGCCTCGCCCCATTTCCCACCCGCAGCGAGAGCGAATACGACACCTTCGGCGTCGGGCACTCCAGCACCTCGATCAGTGCGGCGTTGGGCATGGCCGTCGCGGCAGCGCAACGCGGGGAGAATCGCCGGGCCGTGGCCATCATCGGCGACGGCGCTCTGACCGCGGGCATGGCCTTCGAGGCGCTCAACCACGCCGGTTCGCTGCCCACGGATCTCTTGATCGTCCTCAACGACAATGACATGTCGATTTCCGAGAACGTCGGCGCGCTGTCCAACTATCTGGCCCGCGCCTTGTCGGGACGCATGTATTCGCACCTGCGCGAAAGCGGCAAAAAGGTCCTGCGCCAGATGCCGACGGTGTGGGAACTTGCGCGCCGGTCGGAAGAACACCTGAAGGGCATGGTCCTCCCCGGGACGCTGTTCGAGGAAATGGGATTCAACTACATCGGCCCCATCGACGGCCATGATGTCAAAGCCCTGGTCAGTACCCTGCGCAATCTGCAGCAGCTGCACGGACCGCAGTTCCTGCACGTCGTTACGCGCAAGGGCAAAGGCTACGCGCCCGCGGAAGCGGACCCCATCAAGTGGCATGGACCGGGCCCGTTCGATCCGGCGAGCGGCATGATCTTCAAGGAAGCGAGCACGGGACCGACCTACTCGCAGATCTTCGGCAAGTGGCTGTGCGACATGGCGGAACGCGATCCGACCGTCGTCGGAATCACGCCGGCGATGCGCGAAGGCTCCGGCCTGGTTGAGTTTTCGAAGCGATTCCCCGCGCGTTACCACGACGTCGCGATCGCCGAGCAGCACTCGGTTACCTTCGCGGCGGGCCTTGCGGCCGAGGGGCTGAAACCCGTGGTCGCGATCTATTCGACTTTCCTGCAGCGCGCCTACGACCAGCTCATTCACGACGTCGCCCTGCAGAATCTGCCGGTGATATTTGCCGTGGACAGAGCCGGGCTCGTGGGCAGCGACGGCGCCACCCATCAGGGCAACTACGATCTGACCTTCATGCGCTGTATCCCCAACATGGTGATCATGGCGCCGGCGGATGAGAACGAGTGCCGCGACATGCTGTACACGGCAACCACGCTGTCTTCACCTTCGGCGGTGCGGTACCCGCGGGGCACGGGACCGGGCGTTGCCATAGCCGCGGAAATGACCGCGCTTCCCGTGGGACGCGGTCAAGTGAGGCGCGAAGGCCGCGGTGGATTGGCGATTCTCGTGTTCGGGACGCTGCTCGAATCGGCGCGCAAGATCGCCGAGCGTCTGGACGCGACGCTGGTCAACATGCGCTTCGTCAAACCGCTCGATGAGCGGCTCGTGATGTCGATTGCCGCGCGTCACCAAGCCATCGTCACGATCGAAGAGAACGCCATCATCGGCGGTGCGGGCTCCGGCGTGGGCGAGCTGCTCGCTGCCGAAGGCGTGCAGCTGCCCCTGCTCCACATCGGCATACCGGACCGCTTCGTCGAGCACGGTTCGCGCGACAGCTGTCTCGCGGCGGCGGGGCTGGACCATGCCGGGCTCAGCTCGAGCGTCGAGCAGTGGTGGGCGCTGCATACGCCGGAGCGGATTCGCTCGGCACGCGGCGCCTGACAGGAGAGGGGCCCTGAGGGCGCGTATTGTGCACACGCTGACTTGTGACATCGATGGCGGAGAAGGCCACGGATCTGGTCTGAGCGGTGCACGTGAAGCTTGACCAGCCTCCGGCACGGCCGGCTTCATATGACAAGAAGGTTGCTCTCGTGCTGCAGGGTGGCGGCGCGCTCGGCAGCTACCAGGCCGGCGTGTACGAAGCGCTCAGCACCTCCGAGTATCTTCCGGATTGGGTGGCCGGAATCTCGATTGGGGCCATCAATGCGGCGATCATTGCCGGCAACGCGCCGGAGAACCGCGTTGCGCGTTTGCGCAGCTTTTGGGAGGGCATCACTGCCCCTACCGCATCGTGGCCCTCCGGTGAGCGCGGACCTTTTGCCGTGTTGCAACAAAAGACCAGCGCGTTCTTGGCCCTGATGTTTGGACAGCCCGGCTTCTTCGCTCCGCGCAGTCTCCAAGATTGGTTCTCACCGCCCAACAGTTACTACAATACCAACGCGCTCAAGGACACGCTGGAGCGGCTGGTCGATTTTGAGCGCATCAACCACGCCAAGGAGATGCGCCTCAGTGTGGGCGCGGTGAATGTGCGTACCGGCCGCTTTGCCTATTTCGACAGCCGGGATATGCCTCTCCGTCCCGAGCACCTCATGGCCAGTGCCGCGTTGCCTCCCGGTTTTCCCGCGGTGGAGATCGATGGCGAGCACTATTGGGACGGCGGTCTGGTGTCCAACACGCCGCTGCAATACGTGCTGGATACCCTTCCGCGCCGCAGTCGCCTGACCTTTCAGATCGACCTGTTTCACGGCTACGGCAAAGTCCCGGAAAACCTCGAGGAGGTTAGCGAACGGGAAAAGGATATCCGTTATTCCAGCCGGACACGGGTCAACACGGATGCTTTTCAGCAAAAGCATGAGCTACGCAACGCGATCGATGAGCTGTACCAATTGCTTCCGGAGAAAAGCAAGAATACGGCGCAGGCCAAGCGGTTGCATGGACTCGGCTGTATGACCGAGATGGATATCGTCCACCTCATCTATCGCCCAGCTGTACCTCAGGGCACATCGAAGGACTACGAATTCAGCCGGAATACGATGAACGCGCGGTGGACGCAGGGGATGGCCGATGCCACCGCGTCATTGCTCGCCGCGCCTTGGCTCGCACGGACGCCGAGAGCCGTCGGCGTGCGCGTATTCGATGTGATGCGCGACGCCCACCATGTGGGAAGCCGCCGATCGGAGACGCAGCCGACCGCAGAATGCGCATCGGAAGAGCCCGATGTCGGCTAATGACCACTTGTCTCCATCGACAAACACATAAGGAGTTTTCGTCCACATGAGCCGTTTCAAGGATAAGGTCGCCATCGTCACCGGCGCGGCCAGCGGAATAGGCAAGGAGATCGCACGCGCCCTGGCACTGGAAGGCGCCAAGGTCGCCATTGCTGATCTGAAGCAGGACGCGGCCGAAGCCGCCGCCGCGGATATCGTTGCCGCGGGTGGAATCGCCATGGGTGTCGCCATGGACGTCAGCGACGAAGCTGCCGTCAATGCGGGCGTGGACGCTGCCTACCGCTTCTATGGTCGCATTGATATTCTGGTCAGCAACGCCGGTATTCAGCTCGTTCACCCGGTCGACTCGTTCCCGTTTTCCGACTGGAAGAAGATGCTCGGAGTCCACCTCGATGGTGCGTTCCTGACCACCAAGGCTTGCCTCAAGTACATGTACGCCGCCAAGTCCGGGGCAATCGTCTACATTGGCTCAGTCCATTCAAAGGAGGCCTCACCCCTCAAGGCAGCTTACGTAACTGCCAAGCACGGCATTCTCGGCCTGGCGAGGGTGGTGGCGAAGGAAGGCGCGCTTCACAACGTCCGCGCCAACGTGGTATGTCCGGGCTTTGTACGAACGCCGCTGGTCGAGAAGCAGATCCCCGAGCAATCCAAACTACTCGGCATCAGCGAAGCGGATGTCGTGAAAACCATCATGTTGAAGGAGACGGTCGACGGCGAATTCACCACCGTGGAGGATGTCGCCGAGGCAGTGCTCTATTTCGCCGGCTCCAAGACCAACGCCCTGACAGGGCAGTCGTTGGTCGTCAGCCATGGATGGTTCATGGAATGAACACCCCACCGGCTTTCGCCGGTGAGGCCGTGCAGGTGGCTGGTCACGCGTCACGTGCACCTCTCAGACCAGTGTCAGCGCTTCACGCAGCTCGCGCAGTTTGGGCGGCTTGCCGAGCACGCGATCCACGTGCGGCACGGGGTCCCCTTCATCGGCGATGCGCTGACCCCAGCCCGTGAGAAGAATGACGGGAGTCGCCGGCGACATCTCCTTCACGGCGGCCGCCACCCGGCGTCCATCGATGTGGGGCATGCCGAGATCGGTGATAACCACGGCGAAGGGCTCCCGAAGGGATTGCGCGGCCCTGAACGCATCGACGGCCGCCCCTCCCGAGTCAGCCGCGACCACGAGGTGGCCATCGCCCTCCAATGTGCTGCGCAGTGATTGGAGGACCAGCGGGTCATCATCCACGATCAGGATGCGCATGGGCACCGGCGGTGCCGGCGCCGGGATAACCGAGGGGTTCCCGGCGTTCGTGGCCGCCGACGCGGCGAAGCTCAAACGCACGGTCGTTCCCTCACCGACGGCGCTGTCGATGGTGAGCTGCGCCCCGTGCCGCTCGGTCATTCCGGCGACCCTTGCGAGGCCGAGGCCGGTTCCCTGGTCGCCCTTGGTGGTGAAGAACGGCTCCAAGCAGCGGCGCCGTGTTTCCTCGTCCATCCCGACGCCGGTGTCGGTCACTTCAATGCTGACGCGATCAGGCTTCCCGCCCGCCGCTGCACCGGGCATCGTTTCCGCGACCCGCGTCCGCACCGAAAGCGTTCCACCCTTGGGCATCGCGTCCACCGCGTTGAAAACGAGATTGGTCAACGCTTCCCGGATTTCATTCTCGATGCCCATGATGGCGGGCAGATCCGGCGTGAGTTCGCACACCCTGTCGATCACGTGGCCGCTCCTCTGCGGCATGTCGCTCCAGCGCGCCCGGGTAAGCTCCAAAACTTGCTCCACCAGCGGGTTCACCTGCACCGGGGCCAGCATCGGCCCGGGATCCTGCTTGCGATAGAACTCGCGCATTCGCGCGATGGTCGCGGCTACATCCGCGATCGCGCGCTGAGTGGTTTCCAAATACTGCCGGGTGCGGCCGCTCAAGCCGGGCTCACCCTCCAGCAGCGACTCGGTGTAGAGGGCGATCGGCGAAATGGCGTTGTTGATATCGTGAGCGATGCCGCTCGCCATCTGTCCCAACGCGCGCAAGCGTTCCTGTCCCATGGCGGTCCGCTGAGTCTCGCGCAGCTTCCGTTCCGCCTCCTTGCGTTCCGCGACTTCGGCCTCCAGGGCTTGGTAGGTGTGCAGCAGTTGCGCGGTTCGCTCCTCGACCCGCCGCTCGAGCTCGACCTCCCATTCACGCCGAAGCCTCGCGAGCTCCAGATGCGTGCGTACGCGTGCCAGAAGCTCGCGCGCCGAGAACGGCTTGACCAGATAGTCGTCCGCGCCTGCCTGCAGTCCCTCGACCGCCGATTCCTCGCCGGCACGCGCGGACAGCAAGACGACCGGGACGGTGCGCGTGCGCTCGTCCGCGCGCAGCTCGCGCAACAGCTCGAAGCCATCCATCCCCGGCATCATGATGTCGGACAACACGAGGTCGGGCGGCGCGGCGCGCGCGGAGGCAAGCGCTGCGATTCCATCGCCGACAGGAGTGACGTCATAGTGCTCGGCCAGCAGACGGCCGACGTAGTCACGCATGTCGGCGTTGTCGTCCGCCCAGAGGATACGGGGGCGGGAGCCGCC
>WNFR01017122.1_pt1 | contig 10635 bp, 13 predicted proteins | sample 5400221 | NCBI WGS metagenome assembly WNFR01 (sample SAMN13153357, study PRJNA577476) | soil metagenome | isolation source: 40 cm soil under Madrone tree | place: USA:California | collected 2016-06-14 | reverse complement strand
CTACCATCGCCCCATTATGAGCGTGCCCATCACAAGCGGGAAAAGGAATAGCGAAATCGACGAACCTTGAACTCAATGCACGCGAGCCCTCGATCGTGTCCATCGAACGTGCGTAAGCAGGTGCCACGATCAATATCCCACAACATCATCTTTGCGTCACCGCTGGCGCTCACGATGAGCCCATGCTGCAACCCGATAGCGTTGACGGGACCTTGATGTCCCGAAAGCGTACGGTGCAGCTCGAGAGTTTCCCGATTCCACACACGGATCTTTGTATCTTTCGAGCTGATGCGAGATGAACGCCATTCTGTTTATGCTGTGCTGACACGGTGACTCACCAGCTCACAATCCATTGATCGTCAACGCGAAGGTCCAGAACACCATCAAGGTGCCCTTTTAGCACCGCCCGAACTCGTGCACGAAGCTTGCCACCCTCACCGATCCATATTTCCCAAACGCACGCCCTCCGGTCACTGCTGCCGCTTACCATAAAACCCTTCTTCTTGTCACCTAGGATATCCCAGTCCTTTTGGAATTTGAGACAGAGAACACTTCCATGATGACCCCTGAACGTGCCCAAGCAGCGTCCAGTCTTGATGTCCCAGGCCTTGATCGTCTGGTCACGGGAGCCAGAGATGATACGCTGACTGTCAAACTCGAGACAATAGACGCTATCGGCGTGCCCCCTAAGCTGTCTAGGGTACGGGGTACCGCTGGTCCAGCGTGCGTCTAAGGCAGCACGTCTTTGATACAATTCGCGCCACGGGAGGAAAAGCGGCGCCTGAACTAAGGCGGGGCTTGGAAGGAAGGAGTCAGTGGGATGTTCAGGACTCCAGGGCGACGGTGTGTGCGGGAAGGAGAGTTTCGGGACGGTTGGTCGTATGTGTACGTCGATGTTGTCAGTGTGTACACCTGTAGAGGAGAGTGTGGGTAGGCTGTATATTCGACGCCCTACATTCCGGCCTATCGGGCTGTCGGGGGATGCTGTGGGGCTGTCGGAGCTCTCAAAGAGCTCGTTCAAGGCAGGGTGTGTCCAACCTCGTGCGAGGGCGCGTTCAAGATTGATTCCCCAACCCTGGCGGCGGTAAAAGAGTTCGCGCCAGACAGCACTGTCGTTAGCGAGGATACTCCATCGGTGCGAGACGCTCTGGCAGGCGATTATGGACGACAGATCGAGGAAGCATAGAAGGTAGATGGCTATTTCGGGAGGTAGGCGGGACAAAAAGTCTACGAGGGCCTTAGAGGATGTCTACGGCAGAGGACGGAGCACGAACCGGCAAATTTCGGAGGGGAATAGAGGACATCACCCGAGTCCACGTAACAGGCCTCATCGATGAGCTCACCCTCTTCCCCGTCGAGAGGCAGAAGATCTGCGTAGCTGATGTTGGAGGCGTAGGCTTTACGACGAGTTGCTTTGAATCTTCCTTTGCGTGTTTGGGAGGACAGTGCGCCCCAGAGTCGGGGAATGATACATTTCATGGATTTACCGGTATGAGGGGATCGTTGACGCGGGACAGGACCTCGAATCGTGTTATAGCGTTTGTCGGGGGTAGACGTGCCGAACCAACGCGAGGACGAGAGGGAGATTTGAGAGCTGCCATAGCGCGTATGTGGAAAAGAGGGGAAAGTATTGCGATCTGGACTGGGACTGGGTGGACTGACGATGGAAAAGTCGTCGAGAGAGAAGGTGGGAGAGGGTGGCCTTGTGATGGTCATTGAGTGTTGTATGTAGTCGAGAGAACCGTCGATGAGGTCGAAGTCATCGTTGAGGGATGGAGTGAACATCGTTGGTTGAACCTGAACCACATCGTCAATATGAGTCGTCATGATGACCCTCGGGATTCGTCGCTGGAAACCAAGTTGACGTTTCCACAAAGTTGGAAAGCTCAGAATAACGTCGGTTCGTGTCTTTGGTCTTCGTCTTTTATTCTTTCTGGCTTATTGGCGCAGATGGCCTGTCCACGTCTGGCATGTTCCTTGCGGGACTCATTATGGTCACACGAAACAGGTCTTTGTCTATGCGATACCCTATCACCACCCACACTCACTATTTCAAAAGGTTCCTTGCATGGCCATCCCTTCTTCTCGGTCTGAGCGCCTGGATCAATCAACACCCACTTCGCGTTATAGAGGGTGGTACACCGCCGATCGGCAACTTGATGTCCGTCCTGTACCCTCGTGTCGCTTACGATGCTCATTCTAAAATCACACACAGGCTCGCTCTTTCTGCCCTCATCGCAGCTTATCTCCCCCTCTTCCTCAAATCTGGCTCTCCAACAACCCCGAAACAAGTCCCGCTCGACTATTCTCCGTGACTCGGTTTCCGCACGGAGCGATACCCTTTGTCCATACCTCGTAGTCTCACCCGTTGCGTTACGTTCGCGGTATCTATCTTAGAATAACCTTTTTTTTGCAGTAAATGGTGTGTCCGGCGCGATCGGCCATAATACATGCGGCTTTACAGCATCATGGTTTTACCCTCTGCCACTAGGACAGCTTAGGCGGCGGTTGGCTAGTCATAATAGCGTGTAGAATAGGAGTGAAAGAAAGGCTTTACAGTCCCGAAAAAAACGATGGATCGACTTGGTGGATCTCATTCCTCCCCCTTTTCTGCGGCCCCCCTTCCAGTTTATCCTTTTTCCTCTTTTTCGGTTTGACGACGTCTGACTCATCTCCACACTCCTCACCTGCCCTTTCCTCGTCGCCCGAAGTGTGCTCTTTCTCTTCTTCATCCTCAAACACCTCACGTAAATCGGTCATCCGCAGCGCCTCATCGCATCAGGAAAAATCTACTTTACTAATTTGTCTAATTGAGTGCTCAATTAGACAAATTAGACAAATTAATTTGCCACCAACTACTGGAGTGATAACGCGTTATCAATTATCGATAATTAAGTGATAATGGTTTTTGCGTTATCACTCATTTAGCGCTAATTGAGTGATAACGCAGATTTCATTGTCACTCCTTTTGGACACGATTAGATGACGATTTATTTTTACATTTATTTATTTATTCTGTGACGTGTGACAAGAACAAACGACAAAACTATACTAATACTAAAAACATACTAACTAGACGAACCGAGCTGAAAATTTCAAACCAGTCATAGTATTAAGCACTGCTTCTCTCCTCGGCCCGTTTGTCCAGGTTCGGACAGCGCGTGATGAGCGATGAGCATCTCCCAGAGATGGTCGTACCCGGGTATCAGTGGATCGTCTGGCACGAACGTGAGTGCAGAGTGGGTGAGAACGGGTGGCGGCGTACGTACCACGGGAAACTCCGTCGCTCTGCCAGTAAAACCCGAGTTTGAACGTCAGGGAGAAGCCGTGGAGGTCGCTGAAATCAAAGAGCTGGCCGGCGCGAATCAGCTGCATGATGCTAGCGTGCGATGCATCGCACGTACGTGGCTGTTTGGAGGGGGCAGGACCGACCCAAGCGACACGAGGTGCGGAGAGCGAACCACATGTCGTCTTGGGTGGGCAGCTCCTCGCCGTCCCACACAAACGTGCGTAGGACCTCCAGATTCCGCGCTGCCTGTCGCACGGCGGCGGACACCAGGGTTGCGTCTGGGAGCGCACCGCGGCCCCACTTGGCTGTCCACCGCCCATATCCATGTCCGTGTCCATGTACATCAGGGGAAGGGGAGGAGTCGGTGCTGATGCCGAGAGATCGAATGTGGCGTGCGTGGTCAGGTCGAGTGTGGAGCATGCCGAGCGTGGGGTAAGTAAGAAAAAAAGAGTAGGCAGGGGGAGACATACCTGCGCATTGTTGCGGCACAGAAACCCGTTGTCCCGCGTGTTTTCATGTTCGCACCGCATTCAAATGCATTGGGGAGCGGACAGGGTAAGAAATAACTAAGGAAAGGAGGACGCACCTGTGAGGGATAGAGGAAGTGTAAGAGTAAGACGGGACATAAGACGACGTACCCTTTATATGTCACTCCACCATCACGAGCTCATGTGGAGCTACTGTCATTGATGCAAACTTGACTATACCCCTTGTGGTTATCAGCAGGTCCCACCAAGCACAGTATTTTGAACCTTAATAGTACACCATGTGACCCGACCCATCAAGGGAGAACCCGCCGCTCCAAAATGCCTCGGAGGTCACACAGGAAGAGATAGCTCCCGGAGATAGGGGACGCGGGACGAGGCGGGAGGGAAGGATGGCGCGAGACGCGGCCTCGGAAAGGGAAGGGCAAGCGGGGCGACGCAGGCCAAAGAAGGACGGCGCAGAGGAGAGATGGTGCAGAGAAAGTCGGACAAGACGGCAGGGTCCGCGGGAACGGGACGACGAGAGGCGACGATGAGGGACAAGAAAAGCAGGGCGATGAGCTCGAGACCACCAGGAAACTAAATGCACGCTGAGAGAGAAGGGAAAGAGATCAGCCAAGATGATAAGCTCCATATTATTCACGAGTACGCTTAAGACACTGGTGGTAGCGGGCGCGGAAGCAAAAACGAGGCGGCCAGAGTCGAAAACAGATAGAGATGAAACAGGCGATCGGTAACCCACTAGGCGGTGGTGTCGGGTGGGAGGACAAATAGCGCAGGGTGTCGAAAGGAGGGAAAGGAGCAGGGAAAGGAGAGGGGAAAATAGCAAGGCGCGAGTGGCGGGAGTCGAGTCAAGTCGAACATGTGGCTGGAGCGTGCGAAGGTCAGCCACTGGTCAGCCTGAGACGGAAATGGACAGTATCGGGCACGAAAGACGGGTGCTTTTGTAGCATTTGCAAGATGGATGGACGCAAGTGCGAGTTTAAGTCAAGCCCGCAAGGATCTACACTGTAGGAAGGAGATAGATAGGATAAGCGCAAAGGCAACGCACGATAAGTTGCGCACACAGCTCCCGTGTGCGATGTATACGACGGCCCTTGCAACGACGACGAGGGGCAACACGGCCTGCGCACAGCGACAACAACGACGCACCCGAGAGCATCCGTGCGGCCGACGTGGCCATACAGCCCCGGCGCAGCGACGACGACAGTTGCTCCAACTATTAGTTTACAATCATCATTAGCGTGATTATTGTGTGGCATTAGTGCCTCATATAGGCCTCATAGCTCGTACATGATTCCCAACTAAGTCGTTTGTAACCAATTTCAAAAAATCCGTTTTGAAAGACTCGATTAAGGCAATGATGTCTGCCCTTTATAGTTTAGTTCGTGGCCAATATGAAATGATGATCCATTTGTGTACACGGCGCAACGCTTATTGATGTATTAAACCAATTATTCACCATTAGTACTACATTATCACCATTAGTACTCCATTATTGCCTCATTAGCTCGGGAGGTTTTCCCTGATGGACACCTCTGCCTTCGCTACCGGCACGGTTTTATCTCAACAAGACGACGATGCCCGTTGGTGACCTGTTGCTTTCTTTTCAGGTTCTCTCCTCCCCGCTGAGGTCAACTATGATATCTATGACTGAGAACTCCTGGCTATCGTCAAAGCTCTGAAACACTGGTGTCACCACCTCCTTGGCGCTCGGCATACGATTCAGATCCTTACGGATCATAATAATCTCACCTACTTTTGTGCGCCCCACAAGATCTCTCCCCGACAGGCCCGTTGGCATGAGTTTTTGCTCGAGTTTGACTTCATGCTCACTCATGTTCCAGGCCATGCCAACAATGCCGCCGACTTTCTCTCTCGGCGCCCAGACTTTAAGGACGGGGTGAATTCAGTCAATAACGACGTCACGATCCTACCCGACAATCTTTTTTCGGTGCGCTCTGCACGAATCTTCTTGCAGGAAGGGGACGGTGCAGCGCGACAACAAGCACTCCTCGATCTTCACGATGCTCCAAGCGCAGGCCACCCTGGTATAACCAACACGTGGGCATTGGTATCAAGTCAGTACGAGGGGCCTAAGTTACAACAGTATGTGGAGGAATATGTGAAGGGTTGTCCCAAATGCCAGATGAACAAGGTGCAGAGAGCAAGAGGACGCGCGCCAACTCAATATTTGGACACACACCCAGAAGCAGGGCCCTTTCAATATGTCAGCATGGACCTTATTACTGACCTACCCCAGGATGGGAAATATAACACGATCCTCACCATCGTGGATCAGGGATGCAGTAAGGCCACAAAGTTCATCCCTTGCACGAAAGGTATCACGGGGGAAGGGGTGGCCACGCTTTATTTGCGCCATCTTTTTCCTTGGTTCGGGATTCCACGGCAAATCATATCTGATCGGGATCCACGGTTTTCCAGTGCATTTGCGACTGAAATCTGCACACGCACAGGAATACAGCAAAACCTTAGCTCAGCATTCCACCCACAGACAGATGGACAAACGGAACAGATGAACGCTTGGGTAGAACAGTATCTCCGACACTGGGTAAGCCAACAGGGACAGAACGACTGGACCCAGTACTTGCCTACCGCCGAATATGCCCATAACTCGTGGCCGCACAACGTGACGAAGAAAATGCCACATGAACTACTCTTTGGACAGAAGCCCATCATACGTGTCGACGTCGAGGGGGAGGTACGATCACCGCAGGCACTCGACCGACTAACTCAATTGCAGGAAGGATGCCTGCACGCCGCCGAGACATTATTGAAGCGATACAAAAGCAGGGAACCTCGGCAACAGATGGAGGAAGGTAATCTGGTATGGTTAGATGGGCACAATCTAACCTTAGCCAACGGAACCAAGAAACTAGCCCCTCGACAATACGGACCTTTCCGGATTACTCAGAAGGTGTCTTTGGTTGCCTACCATCTTGACCTTCCAGCGATGTTGAGGGTCCATGACGTATTTCATCTTGACCTCCTTTCGCCATATAGGGAGACAGCGCAATACGGGCTGGCTTTTACCCCACCTCCACCTGACTTGATCGACAGACATGAAGAACAGGAGATTGAGGCAATTCTAAACATGCATACAAAACAAGGCGGCAAGGCCACGCAATTATTAGTGTTGCCACGGCTTGGCTTGGCTTGGCTTGGCTTGGCTTGGCTAAGTATGGCTTGACCAAAAAGGGACAAGCCAAGCTGAGCCACTCCCAAACAAGCCGGCTTGTAGCCGGCTAAGCCTGGCTAAGCCATCTGAATTGGGTACATGGGGAAAAAAAGGAAATACGAGCCAATTGGGCAATGGCTGGCTGGCTCAGCACCTCGCTCAGGTTAATCAGCTCAAAGGCACTGGCAGCCACACACTCCCAGTGTTCTGTAAATAAAATTTATTCATGTAACATCTGTATTTATAACTACTGTGTACCTGGGGGTCTATCTACACCGTTGTTTCGGAGCTCGAGGTCATCACCACGTGTCATGACAGTCGTTGTGGTTGGAGTGGTGGTGGTGGTCATTGTCGTCTTGGGGTTGTGGTGGGGCTGTCTTCATCGTGGTCGTCATAGTGCCACATCATCGTCGCCGTGCAGGAGCTTGAGGCCCAGGTAGTGGTCACGTGGGGCTGAGGAGGGGCAAAGAGAGGTGTCATCGCGAGACCCCCATCATCGCGCATGTTCTCGCGACTCGAGGGAGGGTCGACACCATTGCAGCTGCCGTGTCGTCATCGCGTGGGAGGTGTGTGGCCACGTCATCGTCACCGCGCAGGAGCTCGGGGCTCAGCCCCCAGGTGGTAGTCGCGCGGGGCCGTGTGGCTGCGCCCTCGTTGCTGCGCAGTGTCTCGGTGACCGCGCGAGGGGTGTGTGGCCGCGTCTTGGCCGGTCGCGTTGGGTCTCTGGGCCCCGTCCTTGTCACGCATTGGCTCTGTGGAACCGGTGCGCGACGGTGACGACGTAGGCACTGTGCCCGCATCGTCGTCGTCGCGCAGGGGCTCTGGCCTGCGTCATCGTCGCGCCGGGTGTTCGCGGCCACGTTGTCGCTGTCAGGCAGGGACTCTGCCTGCGTCGTCGTCGTCACGCGGGGTCTGTGTGGCCGCGTCGTTGTCACCGCGCAGAGGCTGTGTGGCTGTGTCGTCGTCGCGCAGGGCCTGTGTGTGGCCGCATCGTCGTTGCCGCACAGGGACTTGGGGCCCGGGTGATCGTTTCGCGAGGGCTCTATGCCCGCTCATTGTCGCGCGAGGGCTCTGGGCCCATGTTGCTGTTGTACTGTGGCCGCATCTTTGCCGCGTGGAAGCTCTATGGGTGCATGCGCGACGATGATGACGCGGGCTCTGTGCCCACGTCGTCGTCGTCGCGCACGAGCTTGTGCCCGCGGTGTCGTCGCGCGGGGGGCTCTGGGCCCACGTTATCGTCGCGCGGGGGCACTTTACCTCGTCGCATGGGTACTCTGGGCCTACACCCTTGTCGTCAGAAGGGTACACGGGGTTGTCGTCGCGCGTGTGCACAAGAGAGGGGACGTACATGACCGGGGGCCATCTTCTTCTCGAGTTGGTGGGGGGGCTGGAATCGTGTCCTGTTTGATAGTAGAGAGCCGTCGTTATACGTCTGGCCTCGCAGGCGGTTGCTTCTCAGAACTCACGAGCTCAACAACGCGCACCTTGGAGGAAACGAGGATGATGACAAGTGCACGTGACGCGTAACGCGTGACGGATCTCTCCGCGACGACGACTGTGCACTGACTGTGCGACGACGACTCCGAGCCGAGTCGGATTGAGGGCGCGATGACTGGCGCGATGACCAGGCTTGTTGTAGTTAATGAATATTGGTACGTTGCCATCCATCTCACCCCGTTTCTCGCCCCAACTTAAATTTTTTTCACAAGATTCTACTCGACGACGACATGGGCCAGACACGGACCTCGCGCGACGACTCTAGCTCAGGCGCAAAGGCCCTACGCGACGACGAAAACGCGGGCCACAAGCCTATCCGACTCCGACGCAGGCCACAAGCCCATGCACGACGACAACGCGGGCCACAAGCCCCTGCGTCGTCGTCGTCGCGAGGGGGCTAAGCAACTAGCCCCCGCACGACGACGACAACGTAGGCCACAAGCACTCGCGAGGCGACGACGACGGCGCAGGTCCCAACCACCTGCAAGAGGACGACGGCGATTCGGTGCGGAGCGCGGGAGCTCAGCCCCAGCGCTACGGCGACGGCGCGGGCCCCAAGCCCATGCGCGACGACGATGTGAGCCACGAGCACCTGTGAGACGAAGACGATGCGGAGCCCAAGCACCCGCTCGAAGACGACGACTGGAAGACCGGCGGGAAGCCGGACAACACTAAAGTGGGGTAGTCACGCGTGTACTGATAGAAACAGCGCGTGTATTAAAGAGTGTGGATGTGTGTGGTAAGTGTACAAGCAAGAATAATCTATCCAACGCTCAGTTTCCGTCCTTTTATCTACCCATTTCCTATGACGTCGTGTTGTCCTGTATGACGCTTCTCACGTGCATGTGAGGCGTCAGCCTTACAATGACGCGGGTTTCAAGCATCCACTTGAGGGCGTCGACGCGGGCCCCCAGCATCCGAGCGACAGACGACGCGGGCCTTAAGCCCCCGCGCGACGAGGACGACGCGTGCCACGAGCACCCGCTCGACGAAGGTGATGCGGACCCCACCCACTCGAGGACGTCGATGCGGGCCACGAGCACCCGCGCGACGAAGACGACGCAGGCCCCGTACCCGCTCGAGGACGTCGACGCGAGTTTCAAGCACCCACTTGGGCGTCGACGCGGGCCCCCAGCATCCGCGCGACAAAGACGACGCGGGCCTTAAGCACCTCGCGACGAGGACGACGCGGGCCACAAGCACCCGCTCGACGAGGACGACGCCGGCCACAAGCACCCGCTCGAGTACGACGATGCCGGCCCCCAACTCCCACGCGACGAACGAAGACGATGCGGGCCACAAGCACCCGCGTGACGAGGACGACGCGGCCACAAGCACTCGCTCGAGTACGACGATGCCAGCCCCCAGCCCCCGCGCGACGAAGACGATGCGGACCCCAAGCAACCGCTCGAGGACGTCGATGCGGGCCACAAGCACCCGCGCGACGAAGACGACGCAGACCCCGTACCTGCTCGAGGACGTCGACGCGGGTTTCAAGCACCCACTTGAGGGCGTCGACGCGGGCCCCAAGCACCCGCACAACGGGGTCGACGAGGGCCCCCAGCATCCGAGCGACAAAGACGACGCGGGCCTTAAGCACCCGCACGACGAGGACGACGCCGGCCACAAGCACCCGTGTAACGAGGACGACGCCGGCCACAAGCACTCGCTCGAGTATGACGATGCGGGGACCCAGCTCCCGCGCGACGAAGACGATGCGGGCCCCAAGCACCCGCGCGACGAGGACGATACGGGCCACAAGAACCCGCGCGAAGAGGGCGATGCGGGTCACAAGAACCCACGCGACAAGGATGATGAGGGCCACAAGAACCCGTGCGACGAGGACGACACGCGCTCGAGGATGACGACATGGGCCTGAAGCACCCCGCACGATGAAGACGATGCTAGCCCCAAGCCCTGTTGACAGCAGCGGCATCAACTCCTAGCACAATCTCAACTTTTAGTGTATATTGTCGTAAATATGAATTGAATACATTATTTCGACTGTAATGAGTGTGCCATTTCGATTCGAGCCAGCCAGCTCAAGCCAGCTCCGAGCGCCCAGCTGCCCCGTTTGGGGGTAGCTGCCTAATTGGGCATGGCTTAGCCGGCTAAGCCCAGCTCATGAGCCAAGCCAAGCCAAGTTTGGTCATTAGCCGGTAAAC
>WNFR01010366.1_pt1 | contig 10638 bp, 10 predicted proteins | sample 5400221 | NCBI WGS metagenome assembly WNFR01 (sample SAMN13153357, study PRJNA577476) | soil metagenome | isolation source: 40 cm soil under Madrone tree | place: USA:California | collected 2016-06-14 | reverse complement strand
GCTTTGGTGAGCACGATCGGCGTCACTTTGATTCTGGTCGTGCCTTCCCTGCTCTTGATGACTTTATTTGTGCGTGAAGGAATTGACGCGACACGCGGCATGGAAATATCGATGACGGCGGGTGAGTACGGCGGATTCAATCGCGTGTGGACATGGATTACCGCACATATTCCCGCATATATCACGGCACAGACTGCAATTGATCTGCCGGGACTCGTGCGTCAGGGCGCCGGCAGGCTCGGCGGATATTTGGCATCCCAATTCGGAGCGGTACTCCGAAATATCGTACTCTTTCTTTTTGAATTGGTTGTGATGCTCTTTGCGCTGTTCTATTTTCTGCGTGATGCGAAAGCGATTATGAAGCGCATCCGCCTTTTCCTCCCCTTCGAGGAGGCCATGCGGGAAAAAATGCTGGCCGAGGCTCGCGATTTGATATTTGCCAGCGTCACCACCAGTCTGGTCATCGCTGCCGTGCAAGGAATTGTGTGCGGCGGGGCCTTCGCAATCGTGGGAGTGAACTCCTCATTGTTTTGGGGCGTCGTGATGGCATTTCTTGCGCTTCTTCCCGTCGTAGGCGCGTGGCCCATCTGGGTTCCCGCCGCGATATGGCTTTTTTCCACCGGGCATATTATGCGTGGCCTGATATTGATCGGAATCTGTGGCGGCGTGGGCTCGACCATCGACAATATTTTGCGGCCCCTGCTTCTGGGCGGACGTTCCTCGCTGAACGGACTCCTGGTGTTCATCAGCGTGCTCGGAGGACTCGCGGTATTTGGAGTGCTCGGCGTTGTCCTGGGTCCAATCGTAGTAGCCACCGCGGTCGGCGTTCTGGATGTATATTCCCAGAAGGAAATGACCGCCGAGGCTGCCGCTGCCGCGGAGGAATCATGAAAGAGCGTACCTATTCATTTGTGAAACTGCGGTGGTAGTTTCTTGCTGCCGTCTCACAGCTGGAAACTTTTCCCGCGCGTTCGACACATACGATGTCTTGCCTGTGCTAGAGTAACGCGCCTGGGGCACGGAAGGTTTGAAGGTTTCATGAAGGCCATCAACTCAACAGATTTGCTCGCTGGGCTGCCTCCTGAAAGACTGCGGTGGCGCTGCGATCCCGCGACAATTCCGTTTGAAACTACGGCCACCGCCGAACCCGTCACCGATCTGGTTGGCCAGGAAAGAGCTTTTCGCGCCTTGAAAATGGGCGTCGAGCTGAGCGCTCCGGGATACAACATTTTTGTCTGCGGTCTTGCGGGAACCAGCCGCGGCGGCACGATCACTCACGTGATCGGGCAAATCCATCCGGCTGCGAAATTGTCCCTGGATCGCTGCTACGTCAACAATTTCAAAAGTCCCGATCGCCCGCGCCTGCTCACCTTGCCTCGCGGCCAGGCCAACAAGTTCAAGAAAGATATGCAAAGCGGCATCGAATTTCTGCGCCGCCGGATTCCGCAAGTCTTCGAGGGCGAACCGTTTCAGCGTCAGAAAGGCCGCATCGTGGACCGCTTTACCGTCCGCGAAAAAGAATTGATGGACGATTTCACGCGCCGCATCGCGCGGGACCAATTCGCGCTGGGACACATGCAGGTGGGCGCCGTCGCTCTGCCGGAGATTTTTCCCGTTCTCGAAGGCCAGATGGTTCCCATCGAAGATATCCCCAAGCTCGTGCATGAAGGCAAGCTCGAAACGGTGGCTGCCGAGGACATCGAGCGAAAATACGAGCAGTTCCGGCAGGAATTCACCGTCGTCTACCGGAAGACACTGACGCTTTCACGCGAACTGGCCAGCGAATTGAGTTATCTCGAACAGGAAGCAGCCTCCGTACTGGTCGATGGATTTATCGAGGAGTTGAAGGAAAAATATTCCGGCGCGCTGGTCTCTGAATATCTGGAAGAAGTGCGGCACAGCCTGCTCGACAATCTCGAACCCTTCAAGGAGCGCGAAGGTGAAGAGGAGCCGGGCGGCGCTGGTCCTCCCCAGGACGGCAATTCACGCACACCTGCACCGGAGCGCGATCCTTTCCGTGTGTACGGCGTCAACGTGCTTCTTGCCCACAACGATGAAGACGGATCGCCTGTTATCTTTGAGACGACGCCGACTTACACAAATCTTTTCGGCACGATCCAGCGCAGCTACGACTCGCGCGGCGGCTGGAATTCGGATTTCATGGACTTGCGCGCGGGTTCCATCCTGCGGGCGGACGGCGGATTCCTGGTCATGTACGCCTACGACGCCATCACCGAAGCGGGCGTCTGGCGCACTCTCAAGCGCATGTTGAATCATGCGCGTCTGGAAATTCAGCCGCTGGAAATGTTTTTTCCCTTTGGAACTTCAGCGCTCAAGCCGGAACCCATCGATATCGACGTAAAGATTATTCTGATCGGCGACCGCCACATGTACGAGCTCCTGTACGAGTACGAAGAGGATTTCCGCAAGATTTTTAAAGTGCGCGTTGAGTTCGATGAGGAAATGGTGATGAGCGACGCCGTCGTGCGCCAATATGGCGGACGTTTGCGCCAACTCTCCGAGCAGGAAGGCATTGGCCCGTTCGATCGCACCGCAGTCGCGGCCATGATGGAATACGGAGTGCGCCAGGCCGGCCGCCGGAACAAGGTAACGGCGCGTTTTCCAGAACTCGCCGACCTGGCCCGGGAAGCCGCCTACATTGCGCGCCAGGAGGGCGCCGCCCTGGTAAGCGATCCTCATGTGCGCCGCGCGCGTGAGGCGCGCATCGAACGTCATAACCTAACCGAGACGAAGATTCGAGAAATGATCGAGGAAGGAACCCTCCTCATCGATACCGACGGCTCGCGCGTCGGCCAGGTGAACGGCTTAAGCGTTCTCGAAATCGGCGGTTACGCCTTCGGCAAACCCGTGCGAATTACGGCGTCCGCGGCTATGGGCAAAGCCGGCCTGATTAATGTGGAGCGCGAATCCAATCTGAGCGGCCGCTTTCACGATAAGGGTATGCAAATTATTGCAGGTTACCTGCGCACACAGTTCGCCCAGGATAAACCCCTGTCACTCGCCGCCAGCATCTGCTTTGAGCAGTCCTACAGCGGTGTCGACGGCGATAGCGCCAGTTCCACCGAGATCTACGCTTTGCTTTCGGCTCTCTCGGGATTACCCATCCGGCAGGATATCGCCGTCACCGGATCGATCAGCCAGCACGGCGAAATCCAGCCTATCGGTGGAGTTAATCAAAAGATCGAAGGTTTCTACGATGTCTGCCGCGTAAAAGGATTTACCGGGCGCCAGGGCGTCATGATTCCTTCCGAAAATATTGAAGATTTGATGCTGCGCGACGACGTAATCGGCGCCGTCGCCTCCGGAAAATTCCAAATCCTGCCCATTGCCCGGATCGAGGAAGGCATCGAAATTCTCACCGGCGTGAAGGCCGGGGAGCGCGATTCCAACGGCGTTTACGCTTCTGATAGCGTGTTTGGCCGCGTCGATCGCCGCCTCCATGAAATGGCCACAACGCTCAAATCATTCGAGTAGCAAGCCTATCTTTTTGTTTGACTTAGTATACGCTTCTGCCTGATCACCGGGTGGTTCAATGCGTCGGGAACGGCTGCGAGGAAGCCGCCGACCGCCGACCCGCGTGAAAATTTAATTCCATTTGAATTTGCAAACCCGGGGTGATACCTTTCAAGTTCCGATGAGACCTGTCCGCTCCAGAGCACTTCAGGTTGTGTGTCGGCTTGTTTGCTGCGTCCTGATCATGCAGTTCTTTTGCCTGGACAGAACGCAGGCGCAAACCCCGGCGGCACAGACGCTCGGCTCTATGCGAGCGACCCGCGAAGTTTACCTGAACGGCTCTCCCGCCACTGGCGAACAGACTGTATACCCTGGAGATACCGTTCGAACAGGGGCTGATGGTGCAGCTGCGCTTACCTCTCCTGGATTTGGGGTACTGGTCATTCCTGCTCAGACTGAAATCACTTTCCGCCCACCTCCTTACGTGGCCACGTTGAAACAAGGTAGCGTGGAAGTCCGCTCCTTTCCGGGTGGTAGGGACCTCGGAATCCAATTCGGAAATACGGTGTTGTACCTGCCGTCTCCGGAAGTCGAGTCATCCGGAATAATTACACTTCGAGGGGATGGCAGCGCTCAGGTCTCTTGTATTTTTGGTGCGCTGGGTCTGAAGTCCGTGGACGGTACCGGGCTGGTCGTGCTGCGTCCCCTTCAGGCTGTGGGTGTCAGCGCCGACGGTAAACTGCAGAAAGTAGAATCAGTTCCGCTTGTTCCGAGCGCACAATCACCCCCGGTTCCGGTAATGACGGGACGCATCGCACCCGGCCGTTACATCGCTCTGGCAGCTCTCGCCGGAGGGACTGCCGCAGCAGTCCTGTTGCTCACGCGTAATTCAAACCATCCAGTCGTCAGCCCCGTTAGCCCATAGGCTTGTGGCAGCATCAAAGCGAGTACGTTATGTCTTCCACACCGCAAACCCCCGACCAACAATCCAACCGGGCAAACCGCAGGTTGCATCCCCGGCGGAGAATCGATCACCTGGCCTACGCCTCTTTCGGCCCCGGTAATGGCGGCATCCTGATTAATCTCAGTGAAAATGGAGCGAGCTTTCAGGGAATTGCATTTGTGCGCACGGCGCAAATTCTCGATGTCAGCTTCAAGCTACCCGGGACGGGTTCTCTCATTGAGGCCCGCGGCGAAGTCGTGTGGTCAAACGATTCTGAAAAGGGCGGCGGGTTACGGTTCATTGATTTGAGCGAGGAGGCGCGTCAACAATTGCGCGAATGGCTAGCCGGTGACGCCTCTTCGTCCACCAATTTTGCCGAGCAAGTGACACCGCGTACAGAACCTGCACGCACTTTGATAGCATCGCACGAAAACCCGATCCAATCTTCTCCGACGCCTGCCGCGAGAGAGCGTCTGGAAACCGTACCAGTCAGTCCCGATCTGCCAGTGAGTCATATTCGCCCAAATTTCTCGCTCGCCCCAGAAGTGCCACCGGCCGCTAACATCGGAGCCACGCACGCGAGCATGCCATCTTTTATCCTGGCCGACTATCCCCAATCACAGCCGAAAACATCCAGATCGCCGCGGTATGTTTTATTCGCGACTGGCATGCTGGCCGGTTGTATTGGAGTTTTGGCCGCGATCGCGGGCGTGCACATGCTCACAAGCGCCGATCGCCCAACGATTCCCGAAAGTTCGCGATCGGCCGCCGCACCGCCCGTCGCAGATGAAGGCCGCCAAAATTCTCCAGTCGATGGAAACGACCTTCACGACGAGCAAATGAATGACAAGCCAATGGCTTTGAGTAATCAGAGCGTTGATCGAACTCAGGTGCCCCGCGAGCGCATCTTCAATAAGCTGCCACCTCAGGAAGTGGCAGCAATCGCGCCGCCCGCGTCGCGCCCCGAGTTGAACCTCAAACCATTCCAGGATTCACGGCCGAAGACGAGTCCTCCCGATCGGCCGAACCTGGCCTTGCTCGGGCCGCGCATGCCCGCGCCTCGCTCCACGGCCGAACTTCGAGAGCCACCAACCGCAGACGCTTCATCCCCGGCATTTATCTCCACGGAGGAGCCGAGACTCGGCGCTCCGAACATGCCTGATCTCCCAAAGCCGCCACGGCCATCAGCGGCAAAGCCGGATCGTCCAACTGGGTTTATGGACGCGGTGCTGATCCAACGCAATCCTCCTATCTATCCGGCGAGTGCGATGAAGAAACACATTGAGGGTAGTGTCACTGTCCACGCCACCATTGGCACAGATGGTGTGCCTCGGGGGCTAAGGCTCGTAAGCGGCGATCCCATCCTCGGACAAGCAGCGCAAGAAGCCATTTCTCAATGGCGCTATGTCCCGGCAGTATCCGGCGGCGTCCCTGTCGAATCACAAGTAACCATCAGCATCAATTTCCAATCCAAGCCATAAATGTACGGGTGATGTTGTCGAGTAAGGGAAGGAAGCGCATCCCGGATTGCAATTTCATTTCAAAACGTCGGCGGAAGCAATGGAATCGAACTCCGGCACAGGAAGACACGAGCGACGCGCGATCATATTTCCTTGCGCAGCTTCGACTCCTGGCTGAGATCTTCGGGATCAGGCGCGGTTTTTTTTGCAGGCAGTCGCGGCGTGCGCTCAAAAACCACCACCGCATAGCCTTCACCTTTATCCCTATCGGCCAGGTGGTATACGCGTTGATTGCACGTAACCGCCATTCCATTTTTCCCGGCGAGAACTGCGCCGTTGATTTTTCGGTCCGCGCGCTCAAAAATAGGCGACGGCCCGCTTGGTTACTCAAAAAGTGGCTTAAGGAAGTAATTGCTCTGTCGCAATTGGCGGCACTCGAACACCGTCGAGAGCTGTAACGCTTCCAGGATGGAAACTATTTTAATTATTGCGTACGCGCAACGCTTCCGGCGTCTTTCGGCGTCGAAAGATATCCGTTGACCTTGTCCTTCGTGACGTCAAACACAACGATTTCGTAAGGCCGCGGCACGCCGTGGATGTAAAACTGCACGGGCTCGTCGGCCGTCTTGTCCTTTTTCTCGATTGTCTTGTCGTCCGCGACAACCATCAGCGTGTATTTGAATTTCTTCGGGTCGGTCTTCGTCAGCGTAACCTGGATGGGCCCCACGTGAGTTGGTGTTTTGGATTTTGTAAGGTGCAACTCAAAAATATTGCGTTCACCCGAGCGCTTCAGCTGATCGAGCTCTTCCTGGTTGCGCGCGATCAAGCCGCTCTGCACGCCGAGATCGCCGACGGTGCTGGTGAGCTTGGCCTTGGTCGCTTCGAGGTCTTGTTTTGTCGCGCTGATATCGCCTTTTGCGCCGGTCAGGTCGGTGGTGACCTGGCCGATTTTTGTGTCGGCCTCCTGCTTGGCCTGGCCAATCTCGGCGGAGAGTTTTGCGTCACTCTCTTTTTGCGACTGGCGAATGTTCTGCGCCAGCGTCCGCGCCTGCGATAGTTCCGCTTGCGTAAATCCGAGCTTTTGCGTCGTAACCTCGAGCTTGCCCCTCAGATCAGCGACCACTGAATTGGTCTGCTCGATCTGCGCGGCCAGGACGGCCTGCTTGGAATTGGACTGCGCGAGTTCGCTTTCAAGCTTGGTTCGCGAGTCATTGCCGGCGTAAAGCACATACCCGATCAAGGCAAACGCGGCAATAAATACAACAAAGATCCAGCGAGGCGTGCTTGCGGCCTCGTATGTGTAGGATTCCCTTGGTTCGGGAGCACTGGGGGAAATACTCATCAATAATCTCCTCGGCGGCCAATCGATCTGGCTCGGCCATCTGCCATGTATGTAACTGGGATTATCGCTGAGCTGATTATGGTTGTCTAGTTCTTGCGGCTCGATTTGTTTCGCGGCCAGCGTGCTTCAACTGTAGTGGTCAAGCCTCCTCGCGGCGTGAACTCTCCACGCACGATACACCATGCGGGCTTTGTGGCGGCAACGATGTCCCGGAGCATGCGGTTCACGGCGTTCTCATAAAAGATGCCCAGATCGCGGTACGCGAGCAAATACATTTTTAGCGCTTTCAGTTCCAGGCAATGTCTTCGCGGCTCGTACTCAATGGTGATCGTGCCGTAATCCGGCAATCCGGTTTTTGGGCACACCGAAGTGTACTCGGGGTAGCGCGTCACAATCCGGTATCCGGGAAACTGATTGGGCCATGTGTCAAGACGCGGCAGCGGCGCCTTGATGCCGGCCCGCGCATGCTCGTCCGTGTAATCCGCCATACTTCACCTCATCCATCTCCGGGAAATTTGCCCGAATTCACCAGAATTCGAGCCCGCCAGAATGACTGAATGATTGTACACGGTGAATCAACAGAGCACAGATGGAACTTGCCTTGCACCTCGGCCTTCACGTATTCTTTCCGCAGAAATCCGGGGTCCGCGGAAATCCAGGGGAGAACTGAGATTGCTGTGTCCGGTCTGCCATAGTGACACTGCCCGCCGTTCTCGCCGGCGAAGTGTGAAGGACTACATGATCAGCGCCACTTTATTGCGGCCCTGGCGATGCCGGAGTTGCGACCAAAGATTTTATGCCTGGGCCGTCCCGATTGCATATGTCAGGTTCGTGCATTGCGCCATGTGCGGCAATATGGACCTGCAGCGGATTTCACGGGAGCATGGCGCGGGCTCATTCGCATGGTTATTTCGCCTGCTTCATTTTCCCACCTATCGCTGCGCTCCCTGCCGCAACCGCTTCTTTTCGATCCGGTCTTACCGGCGCATCGTACCAACTCAGGGCGAAGTGGAATCAAGAACTCAATCGCATCCGATTTCAAGCTAGCGATGATGCCCCGGGGAAAAACATTTGACGCGGGCCGTCCCAAGAGTCCGCATGAATAAATACTGGATGGTGGGCCTGGGCGGATTCGCCGGGGCTATCGCACGCTTCTGGCTGGGCGCGTACATCAGCAACCGTCTGGGAGCGCGATTTCCGTACGGAACATTTGTAATCAATATTTCAGGATCGTTCCTGATTGGCCTGATCGTCACCCTTCTGGCCGAGAGAACGCACTGGAATGCAAATTGGCGATATCTGATTCCCATTGGATTCATCGGGGCGTACACGACATTTTCCACGTTTGAACTCGAAACTTTCCAGAGCCTGAGCGACGGTGAGTTTCTATTCGCTTTCTTGAATGTATTTCTAAGCGTTGTTCTCGGGTTCCTCGCGGTCTGGCTCGGTGTGATTACGGGACGCACCCTCGGATAAGGCAGGAATCGACCACCGAATCCAATCCGCGGTCGAACGGTTGGACTCATGAGGGAGGAGCAGCGATGTTAGTTCCTGGACCAGCCAAGAAAGTGAACATTTATGTAGGGGAAGATCAGCAATATCGCAGCCACGCTCTCTATACTGCGATCCTGGATTTTTTATTTTCCCACGGCGTCTCCGACGCTCAAGCGATTCGCGGAATCGCCGGGTTCGGCGCCGACCACAAAATGCACACCGCCCGAATCCTGGATTTGACGGTGAACCTGCCCGTGAAGATTGAATTCATCGAGTCGGCGGAAAAACTGGATGAAATCCTGCCAGGCATTAAGGAGATGGTCGGAACCGGCTTGATTGAGGTGCAGGATACCTTGGTGATCAAGAACGATTATCAGGGCGGAACCAGGTCTTAGAAATACCTCTGCTTCTTTTAAGCATTCACTGCCGCTCTTGGCTTAATATTTTTCGCAACTCGCTATTTTTGCGGCGGGCCCGGGACACTCGGAGGACTTATATAGTGCATTTACAGAGTTTTGAACTTTATCGACGCGGGACTCTTCTTATTACCCCTGTATTGTTTTTGGTTTTCGCAGTTTCAGCCGATCCTTCAAGGACATTCGCGCAAAATCAACTGGCCGCGCAACAAACGGGTCCAGCAACGACGACCCCGGCTTCTCCCTCGCAGCTGAAGCCAGGAGCGGAATTGCCGGAGGGCGATGGAAAAGCGATTGCCACAGAATATTGCCAGGACTGCCACAAGCTCTCGAATCTGACCGCATCTCGCAAAACCCCTGACGACTGGCATGACACGGTGCAAACCATGATGGATCGCGGAGCGCGCCTTCCGCAGGATAAATTCGATATCCTCGTTCAATATCTCGCTAAAAATTTCGGTCCACACAGTGCCGCGCCCGCAGCCGGTCCTTCGGCGGGCGCAGCCCCGTCGTCTGGTTCTCCGGGCGCCGCAGCTGCGCAGCCACCCAAGTCTGCGGAATTGCCGGACGGAGAGGGAAAAGCCATTGCCACCGAGTTTTGCCAGGATTGCCACAAGCTCTCGAACCTGACGGCGTCTCGCAAGACGCCGGACGATTGGCACGATACGGTGCAGACCATGATGGATCGCGGGGCGCGCATTCCGCAGGACAAGGTCGATACTCTGGTAGCATACCTGGCCAAAAATTTTGGTCCCAAGGTTGGTTCCCCATCATCGGGAAATGGTTCCTCCGAGGGGACACCGGCTCCAAGTTCGCCGTCGAACCATTGAGTTTGTATCGGGACGTGCTCGGGCCGTGTGCTGCACGTCCCGGTCAGATTTCCGTTTGGGCTCAACGATAAAAACGGACGCGCGAGCGGCAGTCATGTCGACGATTGCGGTTGACAGTTCTTAACCTCAGTGTTATACCGTAGATGTTACAAGTCCAGTCCTTCACCCCAACTCCTTCGTTCCTGAAAGTGTGAAATCATGATTAGCGTATTGTTGGCCGACGATCATCAATTCGTGCGAAAAGCGATTTCGGAGCTTCTTAAGGACGATGCCAACGTGCGACTGGTAGCGGAGGCCGGCAGCTTCCGTGAAACGATAGATCTTACAGTTGAATTTTGCCCCGACGTGGTTGTCATGGATATCCACATGAGCGATGAAAAAAAGGTAAAACCATCGGATTTGAAATTGAGCCTGGTTGATTGTTACCTGCTCGCGATGTCGCTTTGGACGGATGAAGAGACGAAAGTCCTGGCCAAATCTTTCGGCGCTGTCACCCTGCTGGACAAAACAAAGTTAGCCACTGAGTTGCTGCCCTCCCTGAGACAGTATGCCCAAATGCGCAACGCACTGCGAGAAAAAGCGCCCTCGTAAGAATAAAAAATAGAAACCGAGTTCAGTGGTGTTCAACCCGCCGACGCAGCCCTGACGAGGGGTCGTGTGCTGGCGCGAGGCAAACTGA
>WNFR01008099.1_pt1 | contig 10638 bp, 9 predicted proteins | sample 5400221 | NCBI WGS metagenome assembly WNFR01 (sample SAMN13153357, study PRJNA577476) | soil metagenome | isolation source: 40 cm soil under Madrone tree | place: USA:California | collected 2016-06-14 | reverse complement strand
CGAATGGGCTGTGGAATGGGTGACATTGGCGGTGCGATTGAGCAGATCGACATCGCCCAGCAGAAACACCCGCTCCCACGGCACCAGCACGTCGTCGAAGAAGACGACGCAATCCATCTCCTCGAAGCGCGAGCCGAGCGGGTGGTCGAAATGCGAGCGCCCGAGGTCGAAGCTCTCGCGGCACAGGAAGCGAAGACCCGGGGCGCCGCACGGGATAGCAAAGCTGACCGCGAACGGGCTGTGCGTCTCGGCATGGCGCGCCATGCGCGGCGAGTAGACGCCGATCTCGTCGGCGAGGGGGCCCAGGGTCGCCAGGATGCGGGCGCCGCGCACGACGATGCCGGCATCGGTCTCGCGCATCACCTGCAGTGCCGTCCCCTCTTCGAGGTTGAAGACTCCGGAGACGGTGCGGCTGCGCTGCAGGTTGATCAGCGAATGGGTCAGGGTCAGGTCGTTTTCGCGGATGTATTCGTGGTAGCGCCGCATGTTCTCGGCGAATTCGGGCCGCCCTAGCCCTTGCGTGAAATAATCGGCCGCGCCGGCCCAGGCGGCGTAGGTGACGTTCATGAAATCGGGCGAGCGGCCCATCATGCCGCAGGTCGTGCGCGCCCAGTTGAGCATCATAACGCGGCGCTTTTCCAGGTCCTCGCGGGTGCGCGGAATGATGAAAGATAGCCCGACCCGGTCGCCCGTCGTCGGCGAGACATAGGTCATCTCATCACGCAATTTGGGGTCGCACTGCATGTCGTAGAGCGCGGCGATCGCGCGGGCACCGTTCTTCAGCCCGGGATGGCTCGTGACGTCCTTGACCCGCTCGCCGGCGAGCCAGACCTCGCGGTCCTGCTCGCGCAACCCGTTGAGGTATTGCCGTCCCGTCCGCGCTGGCATAGCACCTCACTCCTTAGCCGCAGGGCACGGCGGGAGAGTACGACACGCCCCGGCGAAAGACCAGCGCTGCCGGGTCCACCCGCCAGCTGCAACAAACAGTTGCGCCGATGATTAACCGCCTAGCCATCTGCAGCGAATCTGCAGCGAGATATCTCCCTTTGGTTGAAAACGGCCCCTTTCGGCTCAGCGGTCCAACGATTACCAAACCCGCCTTTTGCGAACGGTTGCCCGCTTCGCTCAGTGTCGCCAGCTCGGGTGAACGCGACCAGCCAGCTGCACTTCTTGTCCGGTCCGCTCCCGGACCGGTCCTCGACTGGAGAGGCTAGAATATGAATTCGGCAATTTTTGGATTGTTATTATCGCAGAGGAGCGAACCTCGCATCGCGGGCGGCTAGACCGTTAGCCGCGGTTCTCGAGGCTCAAATGGACAAATCGCCTCGGGGACTCGGATCAGCGCGGACCCGGGGGCTCGCGATGACGACCAGGCAAAGGAGAACGAACTTCGGAATCTAGACACTAGGGCCAACTCTCATTAGACCCTGCCCCACTCCAAGAATGGTGGACGATATGAGCGCAGAGGATATGCCTGGGGATATGACGGACGGCTTTCACCTGGTGGTGGAGGCGCTGAAGCTGAACAGGGTCGACACGATCTATGGGGTGGCCGGCATCCCGATCACCGATCTGCTGCGATTGGCGCAGGCGGAAGGGATCCGTTACTTCGGCTTCCGTCATGAGCAGTCGGCCGGGAATGCGGCCGCAATCGCCGGGTTTCTGACCCAGAAGCCGGGCATCTGCATGACGGTCTCGGCCCCCGGCTTCCTGAACGGGTTGGTCGCCTTGGCCAACGCCACGACCAACTGTTTCCCGATGATCATGATCAGCGGGTCGAGCGACCGGGCGATCGTCGATCTCGAGCAAGGCGATTACGAGGAGCTCGACCAGCTAAATGCCGCCAGGCCCTATGCCAAGGCGGCCTACCGTATCAACCGGCCGCAAGACATCGGCATCGGCATTGCGCGGGCAATCCGCGCCGCCTCCTCGGGGCGTCCGGGCGGCGTCTATCTCGACCTGACGGCCGAGGTGCTCGGCTCGGCGCTCGATGTCGAGACGGCGAAGAAGTCGCTGGTGAAGGTCGTCGATCCGGCGCCGGCGCAACCTCCGGCGCCCGAGTCGGTCGCGCGCGCCATCGAGCTGCTGGCCAATGCCCAGCGCCCCCTCGTGATCCTCGGCAAGGGTGCCGCCTATGCGCGGGCGGACGAGGAGATCCGGTCGTTCATCGAGACGACGGGTATTCCGTTCCTGCCGATGTCGATGGCCAAGGGCCTCTTGCCCGACGACCATCCGCAATCGGCCGCGGCCGCCCGCTCCTATGCGATCGGCAACGCCGATGTCGTGATGCTGGCTGGGGCGCGGCTCAACTGGCTGTTGTCGCACGGCCGGCCGCCGCTGTGGTCCGAGGCGACGCGGATTGTGCAGATCGACATCTCGCCGACCGAGTTCGACAGCAACCGGGCGATCGCGGCACCGGTCGTCGGCGACATCAAATCGGCTTTCGCGGCGTTCAACGCCGCGATGAAGCTGGGACAGGTCAGGCGCCAGGCGGACTGGATGGACGAGATCGGCAAGCGCAAGCAGCAGAACATCGAGCGCATGGCGGGGCGCCTCAACGCCGATCCTAGCCCGATGAATTTTTCCTCAGCGCTGCGTGCGGTGCGCAATGCGCTCGCCACCCAGCCGGATGTGTATGTCGTCAACGAGGGCGCCAACACGCTCGACTTTGGCCGCAACATCATCGACATGGATAAGCCGCGCCACCGGCTCGACAGCGGCACCTGGGGTGTCATGGGCATCGGCATGGGCTATGCGATTGGCGCCGCCGCGGTGACCGGCAAGCCCGTCGTCGCGATCGAGGGCGACAGCGCCTTCGGCTTCAGCGGCATGGAGATCGAGACAATCTGCCGCTACGAGCTGCCGGTGACGACGGTCATCTTCAATAACAACGGCGTCTACCGCGGCGATCCAAAGGATAGGCCGTATTCGCCGACCGGCCTCTTGCGCGACGCGCGCTACGAGAAAGTGATAGAGGCCTTTGGCGGGGCCGGGTACCACGCGACCGACACCCCGAGCCTCACCAGGGCCGTGAGCGAGGCGCTCGCCTCAGGCAAGCCAGCGCTGATCAATGCCGTCATCGACCCGACGGCCGGCACCGAGAGCGGGCATATCCAGAGCCTCAATCCGCGGAGTGCTGTCGCCCAGAGGACGTGACCGAGCGGCTTTGGCGAGCCGCGAGATGATTGTCGCCGCAACCGATAAGGTCGCTCTCCGCGGCGGCTCGGCGCTTGAGGTGCTGCGCATCTTCCTCCGTTTGGGGCTGACCTCGTTCGGCGGTCCGGTGGCGCATCTCGGCTATTTCCGGGCCGAGTTTGTCGAGCGGCGCCGCTGGCTCGACGAGCCGGCTTTTGCCGACGTCGTGGCGCTTTGCCAATTCCTGCCGGGACCTGCGAGCAGTCAGGTCGGGATCAGCTTGGGCATCCTGCGCGCCGGTCTGCCCGGGGCCTTCGCCGCCTGGCTCGGCTTTACGACACCCTCGGCCCTGGCGATGATCCTCTTCGGGTATGGCGTGACCGAGTTGGGCGACCTCTCCCAGGCGGCCTGGCTGCACGGTTTGAAGATCGTCGCGGTCGCGGTCGTCACCCAGGCGGTGTGGGGGATGGCGCGCAATCTGTGTCCGGACCGCGAGCGCGCCACGATCGCCGTCGGCGCAGCGATCCTCGCGCTCTTGATCCCCTCCGCCATCGGCCAGATCGGTGCGATTGTCGCCGGCGGGCTGATCGGCTGGGGATTGCTGCGCAATACCGCGACCGTGCAGCCGCAAGCGCCCCTCGCCATCCATTTGCCACGAGCCCTTTCGGTGACTGCCGCCATCACCTTCCTGGCGCTGCTGTTCTGTCTCCCGGTGCTCTCGGCGGCGGTGCCGTCGCATTCCATCGCGCTTGTCGACTCGTTCTACCGCTCGGGCGCGCTGGTGTTCGGCGGCGGGCATGTCGTGCTGCCGCTGCTTCAGGCCGAGGTCGTGCCGCCTGGGTGGGCGACCAACGACGCCTTTCTCGCCGGCTATGGCGCGGCGCAGGCCGTCCCGGGTCCGCTCTTCACCTTCGCCGCCTATCTCGGCACAGTCATGAACCCGGGCCCCAACGGCTGGGTGGGGGGGCTGATTTGCCTCGCCGCGATCTTTCTGCCGTCCTTCTTGCTGCTGATCGGGGCATTGCCGTTCTGGGACGCCCTGCGGCGCCGGGCCGCGGTGCAGTCGGCGTTGCGCGGCGTCAACGCTGCGGTGGTGGGCCTGCTGCTCGCGGCGCTCTATAACCCGGTATGGACGAGCGCGATCCTTGCGCCCGCAGATTTCGCGATCGGGATCGTGGCCTTTCTGCTGCTGGCGCTGTGGGCGGTGCCGCCCTGGCTCGTCGTCATCCTCGGCGCTCTCGGGGCGACCGCGATCGGCTGATCTCAGCCGAACGGCAAGGAGACGCCATGAAGCGAAGGTTTCGATTGCTCCTCCCGCTTGTCGCCTTGGTCCTCACGGCTGCGATCAGCGATGCGATCGCTCAACAAAAGCCATACACTCCGGGTCTCAGCGATCTGATGACGATGACGGTGCAGCCGCGTCACGCCAAGCTCGGCTTGGCTGTCCGTGAGGGGAACTGGCCCTACGCCGCCTACGAGCTGCACGAATTGCAGCAAGCCCTCGATCGAGCGACCGAGGCATGGCCGAAGTGGCGCGATTTCTCGATCGCCGAGATGATGCCTGCGGTGACCAAGGAGGCGATGGCCGCACTCGACCAGGCGATCAAGGCCAGCGATCCCAGCCGCGTCACCGCCGCCTATGAACAGTTGACGGCGGCCTGCAACACCTGTCACCGCAGCGCCGATCGCGGGGTGATCGTCATCCAGTCGCCGACCTCCTCTTCATTTCCCGATCAGGACTTCCAGCCGGTCAAGCAATGACCCGCTGGCTTCTCGCCGTTTTCGCGTCGGTCCTCACGATCGCACACACGGCCTCGGGTGAATGCGCCCAAGCCCCCGATTCGGTATTTCTCGAAGAGCTTACTTGGACCGAGCTGCGCGACCTGGTGGGGTCCGGCAAGACGACGATTCTCGTACCGATCGGCGGGACCGAGCAGAACGGCCCGCATATGGCCCTGGGAAAGCACAATCGTCGCGTCCAAGTGCTTTCGGAGAAGATCGCGCGGGCCTTGGGAAATGCGTTGGTAGCACCTGTGATTGCCTACGTGCCCGAAGGCCAGGTTAGTCCGCCGACCGAACATATGCGGTTTCCCGGCACGATCACCGTACCGGAGGACACGTTCGAAAAAGTTCTCGAATACGCCGCGCGCAGCTTCAAGCTCGCCGGTTTCCGCGACATCGTCTTTCTCGGCGATCACGGCGGCTATCAGCGAGGCGAGAGGGCGGTCGCCGATCGGCTCGATCGGGAATGGGCGGCGGCAAGCGTTCGCGTCCACGCCATCGAGGAGTACTACCGCGCCGGCCAAGCGGAATTCGCTCGGTTGTTGAAGGGCAAAGGTTTTCACGACGAGGAGGTCGGCACCCACGCCGGCCTCGCCGACACTTCCCTGATGCTCGCCACGGATCCGCGTTTAGTGCGGGCCGATCGCCTGCGGTCAGGTGAAGGCATCCATGGCGACCCGCGCCACTCGAGTGCCGAACTCGGGCAGCTCGGCATCGATCTGATCGTGACGCGGACGGTGGACTCGGTTAGAAAGGCTGTCGCCCGACGCTCACCCTAGGGCATGCGGAGGTTGTTGTGCGCCAGCACATTCGTCGTTGGTTCGGCGTGGCCTTTTGGCTCGTCACGGTGCTCGGGCTGTGCGGTTGGGTGGGCGGCTCCGCCCTGCCATCGCTGGCCTCGCGCGACACTGCAGGGCCCTTGTGCTCCACCACAGCCTCGGTGAGCCGCACCGCACGGCCAGCCCCCTCACAGCTGCTTGCGGTTCGCGCCGATCCGGTGGACAGCATACCGGGCATGCCTATCGTCGCGGATTCGAAAAATCTCTACAGCGCGACCGCGAGCGATCGTCTGAGCCCCGCGGTCGCCGGGATACCGACCCGCGTCTACGTGCCCAACCGCAGATCGAACAGCGTCTATGTGATCGATCCGGCTACCCTGACGGTGGTGGATCGCTTGCCGGTCGGCTTCAGCCCGCAGCACGTCGTGCCATCATGGGATTTGAAGACCTTGTGGGTCGCCAATAACGGCAGCCGGCGCAAATCCGGCAGCCTGACGCCGATCGATCCCAAAACCGGCAGGCCTGGCGCGGCCATTCCGGTCGACGATCCCTACAATCTCTATTTCACGCCTGACGGCCGTTCGGCGATCGTGGTGGCCGAACGGCACAAGCGACTCGACTTTCGCGATCCTCAAACAATGGCGCTGCAGCAATCCGTCGCCGCCCCGGGCTGCTCCGGCATCAACCACGCCGATTTCTCGATCGACGGGCGCTACGCGATCTTTACCTGCGAGTTCCGCGGCGGCGGCCTGGTCAAGATCGATCTCGTCAACCATCAGGTGCTGGGCTATCTGCGGCTGACGAAGAGGGGCATGCCGCAGGACATCAGGATTTCGCCCGATGGCGCGATCTTCTACATCGCCGACATGCATGCCGACGGCGTGTACCTGGTGGACGGTGATGGCTTCCGCCAGACCGATTTCATTCCAACCGGGGTCGGCACCCACGGGCTCTACCCCAGTCGCGATGCGACCAAGCTCTACGTCGCCAACCGCGGCTCGCACTCGACCCGGGGCGCGCCGCACGGCAAGGGCAGCATCGCGGTGATCGATTTCGCGACCCGCAAGGTCGAGAAAACCTGGCCCATTCCAGGTGGAGGCAGCCCCGATATGGGCAACGTGACCAACGACGGGAAGCAGCTTTGGCTGGCGGCCCGGTGGGACAATGTCGCGTACGACATCGACACGACGACAGGGGAGGTCAAAAGCATCCCGGTCGGCCTCGAGCCGCACGGGCTCACGGTGTGGCCTCAGCCCGGCCGCTACTCCCTCGGCCACACCGGCAATATGCGCTGACCTCGCTCTTCGCCCGCAGGTCTTTCGCGGGTCGCCGATAGCGAGTAGGCTAGCGCGTCAGCTACGGGGTTCGGAAGCGTTTGGCGCCCGAACGCCCGAGATGAAGAGCACAAACGCAGCCCGGAAAGGGAGTGACGATGCCGACTTATGAAATCACCAAGGAAGATGTCGAATATTTGCGCCACGGCGACAAGGCACTGATTGCGCGCCTCTATAAGCCCAAGGGCGACGGCCCGTTCCCAGCCGTCATCGACCTTCACGGCGGGGCGTGGACGAGCGGAGAACTGACGGGCACCCAGGGCCTCGATGAAACACTGGCGAAGAACGGCTTCGTCGTCGCCTCATTGAATTTCCGCCACGCGGCCGATGGATACCCGACCTCGCTGATCGACATCAACTACGCGGTCCGCTGGGTCAAGGCGCATGCGCGCGACCTCAAGATCCGGCCCGACCAGGTCGGCATTGCCGGTCAGTCGAGCGGCGGACATCTCGCCATGCTGGCGGCGATGCGGCCGAATGACTCGAGGTATGCGTCGGTCCCGCTTCCGGCCGGCTCGCCCGCGGTCGATGCGACGGTGCGCGCGGTCGCGATGTCGTGGCCGGTCATCAACCCGTTGTCGCGCTATCGCAATGCCCAGAAGCTGGCGAAGGGGCCAAACCCGCCGGCGTTCTCGATCGGCATGAAAGAAAAGCACGACATGTACTGGGGCACCGAAGCCGCGATGACCGAGGGCAACCCGATGCTGCTCCTCGAACGCGGCGAGAAGGTGCCGACCCCGCCGGCGCTCTGGGTCCAGGGGCGTCCCGACATCGTCCACGACTACCACGACGACGATTCCGATTTTCCGGGCAATGAGCCCGAGCGGTTCGTGTCGAATTACCGCAAAGCGGGCGGCGACATCGACATCGTCTATGTCCCCAATGACGCGCGCTCGACCGGCGTTTCGTTCGATCCGGTCGCCGCGTTCTTCCGCAAGCACCTCGGCTAGGGCAGCTGCCTCCCGATTCCCTCCCCTGCGAGCGGGGGAGGGTCAGGGTGGGGGCGCGAGAAGATCCCCGGGGTACCGTCGCCGAGAACCTGTTCCTCGGTATAGGTCGGCGCAATATTGCCGACATCCTCTCCATACAGACGGAGCATACGGGACGTCACTCGCGCTACCCGCGATGATTCTTCTGCGATAATGCGAGCTACATCACCCTTGAGGCTCGGGCTATCGTTCAGCACCAGCTCGATATCGGATCGCTCGCGAGCAATCGTCTCCATCCACCCGCGCCTTGGGTCGGCCGCCGGCGAACGCTCGAGCTTGAGCAGGTGCTCGAGAATGACCGCAATGCGGCGGCGCAGCTCATGTCTTTGGGATCGGCCCGAGCTCTCGACCTCCTCGGCCAGGTTCTCCCAATCCAGAGGCAAATTCGTGCCGATTCTGGCCGCATCACCCAGCGCGCTCGATTGCTCCTCGGTCCAGCGGACAAAATCCTCCTCGTAAAGCCGCGCGGCGCTACTGGGACATTTACCCCTCCTCCGACCGCTGGGTCATTTTCCAACATGAGCACCGCGCCACTTTCATCCCGAGCGCCTGAACAACGCTTCAGCGCCGCGGCGCTGCCCGAGTTTCGCGGTGATCTCGACGCGGACGCGGGCGATTTCAGCCTCGAGATCGGCGATATAATTTTCGAGCTCCTCTATCCCCAAGGTGCTCAGATCCTTTGGCTGCACCGGCTTGCTGCGCGGTTCGAGTTCCGATTCGTCCATTGCCGCCTCCGTTCGCGGTCTTCCCCAGCCAGCGCCGGGAGGTTATATAATCCCTAATTTCGTAGAATCCTCAGGCGTGCCGCCTCGCTGGGTGCCGACGGCCGCTCGAGTGTGGGAAATCGTCATGGCTGTACCGTTGATGCCCAAGGCGACCGCCGTGTGGCTGGTCGAGAACACCTCTCTTACCTTCGAGCAGATCGCCGATTTCTGCGGGCAGCACCCGCTCGAGATCCAAGCCATCGCCGACGGCGAAGTGGCCAACCAGATGCAGGGTCTCGATCCGGTGGCTAATGGCCAGACCACCGCGGAGGAGATCGCGCGTTGCCAGGCCGATCCTCAGGCGCGCCTCAAACTCTCTCCTCAGGCGCTGCCGCCGCAGCTGTTTCGCCACAAAGGACCGCGCTACACGCCAATCGCCAAGCGCCAGGACAAGCCCGATGCGATTGCTTTTCTGCTGAAGACCTATCCCGAGCTCAGCGAAGCGCAAATCTCGAAGCTGATCGGCACGACCAAGCCGACGATCGCGGCGGTGCGCGACCGCACGCATTGGAATAGCTCCAACATCAAGCCGCGCCATCCGGTCGAGCTCGGCCTGTGCACCTTTGAAGAGCTCGAGGAGGCGATCACGCGCTCGCGTGCCAGGCGCCCGGCGGGCGAGCCCGCGCTCGGCAGCGAGGAAGCGGAACAGATCGACACCTAGGCAATCCTGACTCTGGCGTACCCGGCTCGCGCGAGGGCCTCGTCGATTTCGCCGAGCACTGCCGGGTCGTCGATCGTCGCCGGCATGAGGTAGTCTTCGCCGTCGGCGATCTTGCGCATCGTGCCGCGCAGTATCTTACCCGATCGCGTCTTCGGCAGCCCGGCAACCACCAGTGCCGTCTTGAAGCTCGCCACCGGCCCGATGCGGTCGCGCACGAGCTGCACGGCTTCGTCCTCGACCTCGCCCGCCGGGCGCTCGACACCGGCCTTGAGCACCAGGAGGCCGAGCGGAACTTGCCCCTTGAGCGCATCGGCAACGCCGATCACGGCGCATTCGGCGACATCGGGGTGCGCCGCCAAAACCTCCTCGATCTCCCCCGTGGAGAGGCGGTGGGCAGCGACGTTGATGATGTCGTCGGTCCTGGTCATCACGTGGATGTAGCCGTCGCCGTCGATGAACCCGGCATCGGCGGTCTGATAGAAGCCGGGAAAAGCGCTCAGATAGGCCGAGACGAACTTGTCGTCGGCCTGCCACAGGGTCGGCAGCGCTCCCGGCGGCAATGGTAACTTGACCGCCAGGGCGCCGATTTCGCCGGGCTTCAGCTCGCGCGCCGCCCCTTCGGCTTCGGCGTCGAGCACGCGGACATCCCAGCCTGGCACGGCGCGCGTCGCCGAGCCGTGCTTGACCGGCAGCCGCTCTATGCCGAGACAGTTGGCGGCGATCGGCCAGCCGGTCTCGGTCTGCCACCAATGGTCGATGACCGCGATGCCCAGCTGCTCCTCGGCCCAAGCGACGGTCGGCGGGTCGGCACGTTCGCCGGCCAAGAACAAGGCGCGGAACTGCCCGAGATCGCGCGCTCGGATCAACCGTCCGTCGGGATCTTCGCGCTTGATCGCGCGAAACGCTGTCGGCGCCGTAAAGAAAACCCGTACCCGATGCTGCTCGATGACCCGCCAGAAGGCACCGGCATCAGGGGTGCCGACCGGCTTGCCCTCGTACATCACCGTCGTGCAGCCCAACAGCAGCGGGGCATAGACGATGTAGGAATGGCCGACCACCCAACCGACATCGGAAGCCGTCCAGAACACCTCGTCGGGCCTCACCCCATATATGTTGCGCAGCGACCAATGGAGTGCCACCGCATGGCCGCCATTGTCGCGCACCACCCCCTTCGGGATCCCGGTCGTGCCCGAG